>Ga0172378_10000995_pt1 | contig 25665 bp, 29 predicted proteins | sample GrowelOW332metaG_FD_119755 | JGI IMG/M metagenome (GOLD analysis project Ga0172378, IMG submission 119755) | Groundwater microbial communities from an aquifer near a municipal landfill in Southern Ontario, Canada - Pumphouse #3_1 metaG | ecosystem: Environmental > Aquatic > Deep subsurface >... | reverse complement strand
ATTATCGGTGCCAATGGAATCTAAAAAAGCTGACTCCTATACAATATAGAAATCAGCTTTTGATTGCTTAATACACTTTTTATTATTGTCCTTGACAAAGGGTCCACTTTACTCATTAACATGGAGCAGGACAATCTTTTTTTGTAGTCACAATTTTGTGTAATAAGGCAGTAGTTATTTTTTGTATTATGAAAGATGAGTGGAACGCAAGGCTTGTATATAAGAGCCAAGTCTGCCTTCGGAGATAAGCAAACCAGAAAGTGTGAGCAGGATACCAATAGCTGCCAGCGGTGTGATTTGCTCTGAGAGAATAAGAGTTGAACAGATGACGGTAATAACTGGTACAAGATAGATATAGATACTCGTCCGGACTGCACCGAGAATATTTACGGCAATGGTCCAGGTAACAAAACAAAGAGCAGAAGCTGCCAGCCCAAGAAAAAGAAGATTGCAGAGAACAACGGTATTACTAAAGACAGCTATATCAGGATGAAAATCAAAGATATAAAGTGCAGGCAGCATGAAAAGCAGACCGTAAAAAAATATATGACGTGTAGCGGCTACAGCTGGATAGCCATAGGCACTGATTTTGCGGGTTAGAATGGAATAAAAAGACCAGACAATAGCAGCTCCGATAGCAAGCAGATCGCCAAATGGATCAAGGTGCAAAACGCTGCTGCTGCTAAAGGTAATAAGAGTAATGCCTGTTATAGCGGCGGCGAATCCGATGAAAAAAGATAAACGCAGACGCTCTCCTTTAAGAAACCAATGAGCAAAAAGTGCTGTGAAAAAAGGTGAAATCGAGATAATAACACCGACGTTTGAAGCAAGAGAATACGTAAGTGCAATGTTTTCCAATAAATAATAAAGCGTGATGCCACAAAGCCCTGCGGCGGCAAAAACAAATTGCTGCTGCTTGTCCCTTATCTGCAATCGATGTGGATAGGCAAGATATAAGGCAATAAAGCCAAGTATAAATCGTGAGAAAAGAATTTCGATTGGGCTGAGTGCTTGCAGCAAAATTTTTGTCGAGATAAAGGTCGTTCCCCAGACAAAGACCGTGAAAGCAGCTGTAAGATGACCGGTAAGCATTTTATTTTGCTCCATAGATTTCTCCTTTATTATATAGTATGTATCGATTTTTTATCGAAAATCGACTGGTATTGTCCCGGGGTCAGCCCGATAGATTCTTTAAACCGATTAGTGAAATGACTTTGGTCAACAAAGCCAGTCTGCAAAGCAGAATCAAGTGGTGCACTGCCTTTTTCCAGCAATTTCTTTGCTTCGTTGATTCGTATGGTTTCCAGATAACGATAGGGAGTAATACCCTTTATTTTTGTAAACGCACGAAGCAGTGAATACTTATTCATTTGTGCGATACTGCTTAATGTATCAAGTGATATATGTTTCGGATAGTGGCTGTGGATATAATCACAGACCTTATCAGTCTTTAAATGGAGACCTGATACATAATCCGGCGGCAGCAGTGGCGCTTTCTGATCAGCAATGAGCTGTTCAATCAAAGAAAGAAAAAACTCTTCTTTATAAAGATTGGCTTGCCCGTCCATGATAGCCTGATGCAATTCCTTGAGATAAAGAACTCTTTTGCTGCCTGAAGTTACAGTTTGTCTAAACTGTGGCAGAGTAGTTGTGCCGGTTATTTCTTTTACGGCAGCCTGCATAATGGCGGATTCGATATTAAGGCAGCAATAGTCAAGTGCCTGCGAATCAAGCTGCTCACATGTATGGTTATCTAAAGGATTAAAAAGCAGCAAGTCACCGGGACGGATTGTATACGTCTTGTTTTTGCAAGAGAGACGACGGTTCCCACTTTCGATAAATCCGATGACATAATGTTCATGGAAATGGTTTGGAAATTTTTGCATGATACCTTTGAAACGATATGCCTCAACCTGTAGTTCCTTATCAAAGCGTACGGTACGTTCTTCAAGTGACAAGAAATCGTCTCCTTTATTCTCAGTGTAGCATAGTTAGAAAATATTTTCTTGTATAATATTGACAGAAACAAGATGAAAACGTGTTCATTTTTAATTTAAAAGCAATAGTACGGATATGTGAAAACGGATTATTATGTGATAAAACAAAAAACACTTAAAAATTATCTAAATATACGTTGGTAGGTATATGGGCTTTGATATCAATGTGGTTAACAAAAGAGTAAGGTATTTGCAAAATGCAGAATAAAAAACGTGATTTTTTAGCGAGGGAGATTTTTCCTCGCTGTTTTTGTTTTGCCGTCAATTCATATAGTTTTTTTAGGTTGCTGTGGTGATGCGGATTACTGTGTGTAATAAAATGCATGATTTGTAATTGTTTAAACTAAACAAATTTAGACAAAAATAAACTCATTAGATAAAAAATAGTTGATTTTTGTTTATTTAAATGATATTATAAACATGTTGCAAACATATATGAACAAATACAAACAAAAAAACACTATTAGGAGGGGTTTCAGTGAAAGTAGCATTAGGAGCAGATCAAAAAGGATTTGTATTAAAAGAACATATTAAACAAATACTGGTTACAAAAGGCTATGAAATTGTCGATTTTAGTAAAAAACCAGCAGAAGATTTTGTCGATTCATCATTAGCAGTTGCCAAAGCAGTTCTTGGTAAAGAAGCTGACCGTGGCATTATGTTTGATGAGTATGGTGTAGGTTCACATATGGCAAGCAGTAAACTAAAAGGCATGATCAGTGCGAATGTAACAGATGAAAATTCAGCACATATGACACGCCGTCATAATAATACAATGGCGATTGCTTTGGGCGCAGGAATTGTTGGTGAAAAGCTGGCTGAAAGCCTTGTTAAAGAATATTTAACAGCAGATTATGATGGAGGACGTCATCAGGTTCGTGTCGATATGATTTCGAAAATGTTATAAGAGGGAGAGATAAAGTTTATGATTATTGCATTAGGATGCGATCACATTGTTACAGATATAAAAATGAATATCTCGGATTATTTAAAAGCTAAGGGATATGAAGTATTGGATGTTGGCACATATGATTTTACCCGAACACATTATCCAATTTTTGGCAAAAAGATTGGTGAAGCCGTTGGCAGTGGTAAAGCAGATCTTGGTGTTGCGCTTTGTGGGACAGGCGTCGGTGTTGTGACTTCAACAAACAAGAATATGGGCGTTCGTGCAGCACTGGTTAGAGATGCGGCGTCGGCAGTCTACGCAAAAGAATATTTGAATGCCAATGTTATCGGCTTTGGTGGAAAAATTGTTGGCGAAAATCTTATTTTTACAATTATTGATGCTTTTTTAACAGCGAAATATCAGTTGACGGAAAAAAACAAAAAAATTATTACAAAAATTGATGCAATTGCAAAAGATGAAGCTGGACAGACGGGTAATGAACATTTTTTTGATGAAGAAGAAAAGAAATGGGCGGCAGGTTACTATCACGATTAAGAAATCAATAGTAGAGCGTAATGGGTTTATTCTGAGGAGGATATAAAATCATGCATGAAATTTTATCAACAAGACAGATGTTGCTGGACGCGCAGGAACAAGGGTATGCGGTACCAGCATTCAACATTCATAATATGGAAACAATGCAGGTAGTTGTTGAGATTGCCAGCAAAATGCGTTCACCTTTGATTATTGCGGCAACCCCTTCAACCGTTGCCTATGCAGATCGTGATTATTTAGTGGCTATGGCCGGTGCGGCTGCCAGGCAGACTGATATACCGATTGCACTGCATTTAGATCATCATGAAGATGTGTCGGATATCAAACAATGCATCGATGCAGGTGTTCGTTCGGTTATGATTGATGCCTCACGCGAAGTGTTTGAAAAAAACATTGAAATTGTTAAAAAAGTTGTTGATTATGCACATAAATATGATACAACGGTAGAAGCTGAATTGGGTAAACTGGTTGGACAAGAAGATGACTTAGTTGTGAAAGACAGTGCGTATACAGATCCTGATGCAGCGGTTATGTTCGTTGAGAAAACTGGTATTGATTCGTTAGCAGTTGCTATTGGTACCGCTCATGGGCTTTATGAAGGCAGACCACATCTTGATTTCGATCGGTTAAAAGCTATTAGAGCTAAAGTGAATATACCATTGGTATTACATGGAGCGTCGGATGTTCCTGATGAACTAGTACAGCGGACGATTTCCATGGGTATCACCAAAGTCAATGTTGCAACAGACTTAAAGATACCGTTCTCAAATGCGGTAAAGAAATTCTTCCTGAAAAACCCGCAGGCGAATGATCCTCGTAAGTATATGACACCGGGTAAAAAAGCGATGGCAGAAGTTGTTGAACATAAAATTACGGTTTGTAACAGCCAGAATCGTTATTAATATTATTTATTATGCTTGACTGTTTGTGCATAGCTGTTTAAAATTTATTTATTGGCATTGTTTATTGTGCTTATAACAAACAAACCAAAATAAACAATTTTAGACAGGAGGATATAGAAGATGCTAAGAAGAGAGCGTCTGGTTAAAGTAGAGAGTATTGTCAATCAAGAAGGAATTGTCATGGTGGCAAATCTTGTGAATAAATTGCAGGTATCGGATATGACGATTCGTCGTGATTTGGCTGAGCTGGAAGGCATGAGTAAAGTAATTCGTATTCATGGTGGGGCACAAAGCCTGGATTATAATAATCAGAAAGAAGTGCCGCATCGTGAAAAGAAAGCGATTCACCATGCGGAAAAGCGTGCAGTTGCAAAAGCAGCGGTATCATCTATACGTGAAGGCGATACGATTTTTCTGGGTACAGGTACTACCGTTGAATTAATGTCGGAGTTTTTGAAACTGTTGTTTATCAGAGTCGTTACGAACAGTTTACCCGTTTTCAATGCTTTTCGTAAACAGCATCCTCAATATGAAAATATTTTGATTGGGGGTAATTATCGCGAACGCACAGGCGCATTTGTGGGCAGTATCGCAAATCTGGCTTTGGAAAAGATGCGGTTCAGCCGTTCGTTTGTTGGCGTAAATGGAATCAATAAAGAAAACATATTTACATCAAATATGGATGAAGGAACAACACAGCATTTGGCCATGAATAATGCAAGTAAACGGTATATTCTGGCAGACTATCATAAACTGAACAAAGAAAGTTTTTACGAATTTTATAAAATTAAAGACATTGATGTTCTGGTTACAAATTGTGAAATTAATGTTGAAACAACGAACTATTACGAGAAATATATAAATCTGCTGCTGGCAGAACCGGTACAGGAGGCGGCTGTGGAAAGTGGAGAAGAGAAGTGGAGCATTAATGAACACGGTGAATGAACTGTTTAGTGAGGATTGTGTGTTTGTTTCGTCACAAAGCACGAAGGAAACAGTGGTAAAAGAAGTTGGCACTAAACTGTTGCAAAAGAATCTTGTTACAAATGAGTTTGTAGAACAAGTGCTGGAGCGAGAAAAATCATATCCGACCGGTATTGATTTGAAGGTTTTGCAGACGGGTTTACCTAATGTAGCGGTTCCGCATACAGAAGCCGTTTATGTTAAGACACGAATGATAGTGCCAATAAAGCTGACAGCACCCATGCGGTTTTATAATATGATTGATCCGCAGCAATCTATGGACGTGTGTTTCCTCTTTATGATATTAAACAATCAGGCAGATGAACAGGCTAATGTTTTAGCGGCTATTATGGATTTTATTACACAGACGGATGCGGCAGAAATGAAGCAGTTCTTTGCATTAAATGATACAGCAAAAATTTATGCTTTTTTAACTGAAAAATTCAAAATATTAAAATCTTAAAATTAAAGAATAAAGTGAGGTAATTGAAAATGATTAAAATTTTAACAGCTTGTGGTGCTGGCGTTAATTCCAGCCATCAAATCAAAGATGCATTAGAAAAAGAAATGAGTAATCGTGGCTATGATGTGCAGTGTGAAGCTGTTATGGTCAAGGATGTTAATGATGAAATGCTCAGCAAGTATGATATTTTTGCACCGATTGCTCAGACAGATGCAGCTAAGAATACAAATATGCCAATAGTAGATTGTGGTCCAATTCTTTATCGTATACCAGCTATGGCTGTACCAGTGTATGACGCTATGGAAGCAGCTATCAAAAAACTTAAAAAGTAGTGTGCAGCTTATCTGATTAGAAGAAATTGGTTGTTTGTGTTTTTAGTATAGAGGTCTTATAAAAAATAAGGAGATGTTTGTTTCATGAATGAGTTGATTTCGTTTGCAAATATTGTGTTTACACCTTTTATCAATTTAGGTGCGGCACCGTTGATGATGGTCGTCCTAACCCTTGTTGCAATGCTTGTCGGTGTTAAATTTAGTAAAGCACTTGAAGGTGGGATCAAACTAGCGATCGCTTTAACAGGTATTGGCGCTATTATCGGTATACTGACAGGTGCGTTTGCTGTTGCTTTACAAGCATTTGTCAAATCAACAGGGATTTCACTGACAATCACAGATGTTGGCTGGGCGCCGCTGGCAACAATTACATGGGGTTCTCCATATACACTTTATTTCCTGCTCGTTATGGTTATTGTCAATCTTGTTATGTTGGCACTTAAAAAAACCGATACGCTGGATGTAGATATCTTTGATATTTGGCATTTATCTATTGTTGGCTTGTTTTGTATCTTTTCTGGTGCAAATCTCTTTGTTGCTACGGTTTTGGTCATTTTTATCGGGGTTCTGAAAATTATCAATTCTGATCTTATGAAACCGACATTTAATGATTTGTTGAATGCCCCAGATACGAACCCGATGACAACTACGCATATGAATTATATGATGAATCCTATTATTATGGTAATGAATAACATTTATGATGTATTGTTCTTTTGGCTGGATAAGTATGATTTTGATGCTGCTGAACTCAATAAAAAAATTGGATTTTGGGGCAGCAAGTTTGCAATCGGCGTTTATTTAGGTGTTTTTATTGGTTTGTTGGCACATCAGGACGTAAAATCAATTTGTGGCTTGGCGTTTACAGCAGGGGTCTGCTTACAATTGTTTTCTCTTATTGGTTCGTGGTTTATTGCTGCGGTTGAACCGCTATCACAGGGTATTACAGACTTTGCAAACAAAAGACTCAATGGCAGAGTATTCAATATAGGTCTTGACTGGCCGTTTATCGCAGGCCGTGCTGAAATGTGGGCTGCAGCTAATGTACTTGCACCGATTATGTTGCTAGAAGCATTGGTACTTCCTGGTAACGGTCTTCTTCCGTTAGGCGGAATTATTGCGATGGGCGTTACACCCGCTCTGTTAATTGTTACCAGAGCTCGCGTTATCCGTATGATTGTTATAGGGGCTTTTGAATTGCCTGTATTCTTGTGGTCCGGCACTTTGATCGCACCGTTTGTTACAGCTACAGCTAAGGCTGTTGGCGCTTTCCCCACAGGTATTTCGGCAACGACATTAATCTCGCATACAACGATGGAAGGCCCTGTAGAAAAATTTCTGGCATTCTTTGTTGGGAATGCAGCTAAAGGTGATATACAGTATATTATGTATGCGGTTATTGCACTGGTTGTTTATTTCGGATTGTTTGTTTGGTATGCAAAAAAGATGAAAAAACGTAATGCGATCTATGCTGCAGCTAAAGCAACTAAAAATTAACAAACGGTTTGTTTACGTTGTGTAAAGCGAAAGATAAAATGGATGCTGCAAGATGGATTGCAGCATCCATTTTATACATTATGCACATATTAAATGGAGGTAAATAATATGATTTTAGTATTGAATATGAATGCATCAGTTGATAAAAAATATGTACTCGATAAGTTACCCAATGATACGGCTGTACGTGCAGCAAGTGTGCAGAATACACCAGGAGGAAAGGGAATTCATGCAGCGAATATTATGACAATACTTGGAGAGAACTGCGTTGTTACAGGATTTGTTGGTGGCTATAATGGTGATTTCATTGTAGAGAGTCTAAAAAAATATGGTATAAAAAGCGACTTTGTAAGACTGCCAAGTGGCGAGACACGCTGCTGCCTGGCCTTTATGACAGCTGATGGTGCGCAGAGTGAGGTTCTGGAACCGGGACCAAGTGTTCCGGTCGCAAGTTTGCAGGAATTCTATGATAAGTTTGATATGTATCTTGATAAAGTGACGGCAGTCGCTGCATCAGGGAGCGTACCACAAAATGTTCCAACTGATGTCTATGCAAAACTTATTGCGATGGCACGGGCAAAAGATAAGAAGTTCTTCCTTGATACAAGTGGTGTGCTTTTACAGGAAGCAATCAAAGCTAAGCCATACTTTATCAAACCCAATCGTGATGAGGTCGAGGCAATAACAGGCCGGAAAATGGAAACAAAAAAAGATGTTATTCAAGAAATTAAACAATTCATGCAACAGGGCATAAAAATACCAGTCATCTCGTTGGGAGCAGATGGTGTATTTGCAGGATATGAAGGCAAAATTTATAAAGTAACTGTAATGAAGATTAAAGCTGTCAATGCAGTAGGTTCAGGTGATTCTTTTGTGGGTGGTATGGTAACAGCCTGTGAACGAGGCTTGTCCATTGAAGAAAGTCTCAAGCTTGCATCGGCTTGTGGTACAGCAAATGCAATGGAAGACGAGATTGCTGTTGTAAAGACAGACGTTGTTGCTGATTTGGTAAAGAAAATAATCGTAGAAATTGTTGCATAATTATAAAAAAGAGGAGAATGAAAATGCTGATTACTATTGAAAATGAAAAAATGATTGCTGTAATTAATACGAAGGGTGCCGAAATCATGAGTCTCAAAAATAAAGTGAATAAAATCGAGTACATTTGGCAAGCTGATCCTGCCTGCTGGGGAAGTCATGCACCGGTGCTTTTTCCGTTTATTGGGCAGTCAAAGAACAAAAAATATACATATGAAGGTAAAACCTATCCGATGGTAAATCATGGTTTGGCACGTCATCATGATTTTTATGTAAAGCAACAGAAAAATGATCTAGTGGCACTTGCGTTTGATGATGACAAAGAAACAAGAAAAGTGTATCCTTTTAATTTTTTCTTTTGCGTGCAATATATATTGAAAGAAAATGCGCTTGTTGTTCAGTATAAAGTGGAAAATAAAGCTGCAGACATGCCAATGTACTACTCAATTGGTGCGCATCCGGGTTTTAATGTGCCGTTTATTGAAGGCGTCGATGGTGACAATTATGAACTGCGTTTTACAAATGGTGGTATGCGCAGGCTGTATCGCTTACAGGATACCGTTGACTTTCTTATTGATTCAGCAAAAACGGAAGAGGTATCTTTGGAAAAAGCGATTGAATTGAAAAGTGAGATGTTTAGTAATGGACTTATTGCTTATGAGTGTGATGATACGATGTGCTGTACTCTTGCATCAAAAAAGACACAACATAGTATAAGTGTAACCTGGGCAAACATGAATCATCTCTGTCTTTGGTCACAGGGGCAACCGCTGTCATTTGTTTGTATCGAACCATGGTGTGGTCTTCCGGATCGTGTAGATGCAACGGGAGAAATTACAGAAAAGTATGGTATACAGAAGCTTGCAGCGAAACAAAGCAAAACGTATGGTATGAAAATAGAAACAAGATAAGATGGTAAAATTAATTGACATTTATATGGATGTGTGATATAGTTGATATTGGTTTTAGAGTAACTGTGTTGTGAGTTGCATACAAAGTTATAAAAACGAATGTTAGCTGATCAGTGATTGATAGCAAAAGGTATTGTGGAGATACTCCAAATACCTTTTGCATTTTTATTTGTGAGGAGGTTTTTAAGATGAAGAATAAAACATATTTGTGGATTGCATCCATATTGTTTATGCTGAGCTTTTTGTCAGCATATAGTTCTGATCATCATCAAAAAGCCGAATCAGTTCATGTAGAGATTCAAAGTGCTGATTCGGCGACCGGAGTAAATTCCGGCATGTTGATGGCAGAAAAATAACTAATCAGACCGCGGGGCGGTCGTCAATAAATCGTATATCAGGTGTACCTGTTTTTTTGTGAGAGGTGATCGGAGCAAAAAAACCATGTCAAATGATGAAGGTGTATTTAATGAAAGAAATTATAATGATTTAGATCAGCTAACATGAGTGCCCCCTGCCAGTATTGGCAGGGGGCACTTTTAATTTTGCAATGCGTAGTAAAAATGTATAATCATTATAGTAGCAGGAGGTCTTTACAAAAGATATTATGAATTGTGGCCGGTGGGTGCAATAGTATCATTTTTAATGGATTCCCAGTCGGAAAAATCATCATAAAATACAGTATGATCAATAGCGATGCGCTGCGTGTGGAGTTTGCTTGGCACGGCATCATCAGCAGGGTAACCCATTACAAGTAAAACAACCGGCTCGAACTGTTCCGGAAGCGCATAGGATTCTTTGACCTTCTGGGGATCATAATGCATTACCCAGGTGCTGCCAAGTCCAATGTCCGTGGCTTCCAGCATCATCTGCGTTGCTACAATACTGGCATCGATATCACCACTGTTTTTATGATCAACACTTCGCTGTGCACTGCTTGTTTTATCATAGCAAACAAGTAGTGCCAGCGGGGCATGGAAATGATAGGGGGTACATTCTTTCAGCTTTTCCAGTCCGGTTTCACTTTGAATAACAAGTATACGCTGCGGTTGATGATTCACAGCAGTCGGCGCTAATTGTCCGGCTTTAAGAACAAGGTCAAGTTTTTCTTTTTCAACCACTTTACTTTTGAACTTACGTACAGAATATCTTTTTTCTGCAAGTGTTATAAAATTCATATTCATCCTCTTTTCTCTTTACAAATAGTTTATACCTTGTTAGACTAAGTATAAAGAACAAAGAACAAAAGTACAAGTACGCACAAATTTGTGCCTTAAAACTGGAGGTCATTCGAATGGCTAAAAAATTAAATGAAGTCAATCCTGTACACGTTCATAAGTGTGCCGTAATACATGCTCTGGAAATTATTGGCGGGAAATGGAGACTGCCTATTATATGGGAACTTTCGGCACAGGAAAGTATGAGATATAATGAACTGAAACGCCACTTGAACGGTATTACAAATATTATGCTGACTCGTGCACTGCAAGGTCTGGAGGAACATCATCTTGTAAACAGAGTCGCATACAGTCAAATTCCTCCGCATGTAGAGTATTCGTTAACAGAAAATTGTAGAGAAATACTACCGGCGCTGGAAATTATCAATCAGTGGGGGAAACGGCAAATGCTAAACGATCATTGTGAAGAAAAATCTGTGAATTATTCATAAAGTCGATGAATATAGGAATGGTTTCTATATGATTATTCCGATAATAAACGATGTAGAAGAAACGATAGGAAATAATGAAAGCGGAAAGGACGATGAATATTGAAAAAATTATTTGACAAGTTTGATCATATTATTTTTATTGATGTGGAAACATCAGGGCTAAATTCGAAACTCGATGAAATTATTGAAATAGGTGGTATAAGAACAATTTTCAAAAATGGAAACGTATGTATCGACAAGGAGCTGAATATACTGATTCGTTTATCTGAGCATAAAACAGTAAGTCAAAAAATTGTGGATTTGACAGGGATAACAGCAAAAATGCTTGATGAAAATGGTTTTGATAAATCAGTGGCAGGTGAAAACCTGGTAGATCTTTTAAACGTTGACCGGCCACTTATTATTGCATATAATGCGCAATTTGATCTATGCTTTATGTATTATTTTCTTCACAGTCTCGGCAAAGAAAATATCCTGCGTAAAGTTAAAATGCTTGATGCGCTTACCGTATACAAAGATAGACGGGATTATCCTCACAAACTGGAAAATGCAATTCAGGCATATAATATTGATATTAAAAACACTCATAGAGCGATTGATGATGCAAGAGCAACATTTGAACTTCTCCTTGCGATGGATAAAGAAATGAGTGATCTTGAGCAATACATAAACTTATTTGGTTTTAATCCTCGTTATGGAATAAATGGGCCTAAAATTTCATCCATACAATATCTGCCACAATCTTATGCAAGAGATAAAAAACTATATACAGCTTTAGGGCAGACAAAATAAAAAAGATTCTTTTGCCGAAGAGATTGCTGTTTGACATGTTAGAAAAATCTATATAAAATAATAGTAATTGATGATGAGAGGAGTAATGACTTATTAAGTTATTGATGAAATCGAGGATTGTTTTCTGCAAATAGCAAAAGCTGTTTGCGGTAATTTTTAAGCTCGAATAGCTTTTGCTAAATCCTAAAAAAGATTTTATTTAGGAGGCAGCAAAAATGAGCTATCAAAATGGTAAAGCGGTATTGCCGGAGCATTTGCTCGCAGCAATCCAGAAGTATGTTGACGGTGCGTATATCTATATTCCTCGCAAAGAGGCTAACCGACAGTCTTGGGATGCAGATGGTCAGAGCCGGCAGATTACGTTTGCGCGAAATCAGGAGATATTTAGGAAATATGCAGCGGGAATTTCGGTAAAAGAACTTGCTAAGGCATACTTTTTGTCGGATAAAACGGTTTATGGAATTCTGGCTAAAATGAGAATATAAATTTGTTGTTAGGAAAGAGAACGCTATGCAGATGGCAGCGTTCTCTTTTTTTTCTGAAAAAGGAAAGGGGTATATGTTTTTTATGAAACAAAATATACTCTGAATTATTTATGGCCAAGTATGAGAAATTAAGTTCAAAACAGATTGAGACTGAATAATTTAATACGATGTTCGCGAGCGTAGGTGGAATGAAAAACGCACAAAAGTTTAACAAAGAAAAATAAAAAACAGTTCGAATAGGTGGGGTGTTAGGTTTCCTTAATAGCAAAAAGGCCGTTAACCAATGACATATTGTCAAGGTAACGGCATGTTTGACGCTTATATGTAGACAGGATTTTTCTGCTTTACTGCATATTATATTTAAAGTGTTCAGCATCTTCAGGCAAAATTAAATGTGCTTTACTATCTGCTTTCGTAATTAAACGAAGTGGACGGCTGGAATTTTACCTTGCAATAACGGGACGAAATTATCTAACAAACAACCCAACCAATTTATCCTTAAAATAGCTTATAATCAATAAGATGAATTAAATAAATTTAATCTGAATTAAATAATTTTATAATTTATGAAGGAAAAAAGATAGTTATAGCGAAATTATTAAATATTATTTACATGGAGTGTGAGAACATATGAGTATAGAGCCTATAGACAATGATACAGATGATCGTTCTAAAAGACTTGCGAACTGGTATGCAGCACAAGCAGCAGCAAAATCTTTTAGCTTGGGACAAACAGCAAAAGCAAAGATAAGCATAACAACGAAAGATTCGAATAATGCTAATTCTGATGGAGATACATACCAGGCAGTACAGACATCTTCGGTAAAACTGTATAATAAGAATGGTAAAGTAGTAAGCAGTACGCAATGGATTTTATACGAAAACTAAATTTACTTCAGACAGTCCAGTGTATGCGACGGAGGAAAGGGCTTCTCATTAAGTAATTCTTTAGATCAAAATAAAGATCATATATGTGTAACTGTTTAGCAAGATAGGTAGTTGAAAGATTTGTTGTACTTCAAATTGAATATCCAAAATTGAGAAGAAAATCACCGAATGCTTATGTTATAATTGCAGCAGTAGAGGTGATTTTTTGTATTTTAAATATGGCAGTGAAGAAATTGAATTCTTAAAAAGCCGTGACGATCTGCTGGGAGCAGCGATTGAACGGATTGGGCATATATACCGAGTAGTCGACAACAATCTGTTTTCCTCCGTTATTCATCATATTATTGGACAACAGATTTCCACCCGCGCGCAGGCGACAATCTGGCAAAGATTGAATGACAGAGTTGAGGGTATCCAGCCTGATACAATTTGTTCTATTGAAACAGAAGAACTTCAAAAACTTGGTATGACATTTAGAAAAACCGATTATATTAAAGAATTTGCGCAGAAGGTCAAAAGTAAGGAAATTGATCTCGATGCACTGATCAATAGGTCTGATAGCATGGTTGTCAAAGAACTTTCAGCTTTAAAAGGGATTGGTGTGTGGACTGCTGAAATGATTATGATTTTCTGCCTGCAGAGACCCGATGTTTTGAGCTACGGCGACCTTGCGATTCATCGCGGCATGCGGATGCTGTATCATCATAGAAACATCGATAAAAAGAAGTTTGAGAAATACGCAAAAAGGTATTCACCCTACGGAACGGTGGCGAGCCTGTACCTTTGGGCAATTGCCGGAGGTGCAATTGGCGAAATGCGAGACTATGCACCCAAAAAGAAAGGGGCAGCAAAAAATGACACAAGAAGAAATGTGGAAAGCGGTATCCGAAAACGATGCAGCCTATGATGGTGCTTTTTTCTACGCAGTTCAATCTACCGGGATTTATTGCCGTCCATCCTGTAAATCCAAAATACCAAAACAAGAAAATGTGTGTTTCTTTGCTACTGCAGAACAAGCAAAGCAGGTTCTAGACGATTCTTTTCGCAAACGCTGCGAGCTGAATCAGAAACTGCGGCAGTTGGGTGTTCTTAGAAGCTTGATAAAGCTATTTGTTGAGATTGCTAATGGTTTTTCTACGGAGAACACGAAAACCATAAAAAGTGCGTATCCTTAAATTTTAAGGGTTACGCGCTTTTTTTGACGATATTCAGAAGGGGTAGTTAGAAACTGTTTTTTGAAGACACTATTAAAATAACTTAGATTATCAAATCCGACACTCCAGGCGATATCCAGAATTTTTTTGTCGTTGTCGCGAAGCAGCTTGGCGGCTATGTTCATTCGATACATATTGATATATTCAATTGGTGTTTGACGCATCATCTGCTTAAAAAAACGGCAAAAATAACTTTCGTTTATATGGACTTGCTGGCAAATTTCATTGCTGTTTATTTTTTGGCTATAGTTTTCATGAATAAAAGATAGAATGGTTTTTAGCTGTTGGGCTTTGCGATTATGCGTTAGCTGTATTGCTTTTGTGTGAAACGTGTGGTTTTTTATAAAAGAAGCTAAGACGAGCAGCAGCTGCGCTTTTACCATTAGTTCATAGGCAAAGGGCAGATCTTCACAAATTTTTAAGATATTTAGCAAATACAATAATGCTTCACTTTCACCGGCTTCTTTACCAGAAATAAAGGCGGGCAAGGCATAGTGTCCATTTAAGAACGGATCAATGAATTTTATTTGCAGCGGATCAAACGAAGTACTACATAAGAGATTTGGATTAAAAACAATCGCCCGATACGTGCAGGCTGAATTTTCCAGAGGATAGCCGGCATGAATGCAGCCACTGTTCACAAAAATACCTTGCCCTTTTTCCACAGGATAGTAAGCAGTACCAATTTGGAAGGTTGCTTTTCCTGCAGTTACAAGCAAAAATTCCCATTCGTCATGCCAATGACAATCGGTTGAAACCTGGAATCGCGATGGCGGCACTAGCACGGAGCAGGCGTATAAAAATATTCCGTTTTATGTGACCAATCGGGGATATGGTGTTTTTGTCAATGATCCCGGTAATGTGGCATTTGAAGTTGCCTCGGAAAAAGTATCAAAAGTGCAGTTTTCTGTACCGGGCGAAATGTTGGAATATTATGTTATAGCAGGACCAACACTCAAGCAGGTACTGGAGCGTTATACGGCATTAACTGGCAGACCGGCTTTGCCGCCAGCCTGGTCGTTTGGGCTATGGCTTTCCACCTCTTTTACAACGAATTATGATGAAGCTACTGTTAATCACTTTATCGATGGTATGAAAGATCGCTCGCTGCCGGTACATGTCTTTCATTTTGATTGCTTTTGGATGAAAGGACTTCATTGGTGCGATTTCACTTGGGATAAAGCTGTTTTTCCTGAACCAGAGGCGATGCTGACACGGCTGAAAGCAAAGGGGCTTAAAATCTGTGTTTGGATCAATCCCTATATTAGTCAACAGTCACATTTGTTCAAAGAAGGTATGAATCATCATTATTTTGTTACGAATAAAGCGGGAAATGTATGGCAATGGGATAAATGGCAGCCGGGTCAGGCGATTGTTGATTTTACCAACCCAGCAGCGTGCGCATGGTATACAGATTGTCTGCGTAAGTTAATTGCAATGGGCGTCGATTGCTTTAAGACGGATTTTGGTGAACGAATTCCAATCGATGTTGTTTATTATGATGGTTCCGATCCGTTGAAAATGCATAATTATTATGCGTATCTATATAATAAAGTAGTCTTTGCTGTTTTGAAAGAAATACAAGGCGAAAAAGAAGCAGTCGTTTTTGCTCGATCGGCGAGTGTGGGCAGTCAAATGTTTCCGGTTCATTGGGGCGGTGATTGTTATGGAACCTATGAATCTATGGCAGAAAGCTTGCGAGGAGGACTTTCGCTTGGGTTATCGGGTTTTGGCTTTTGGAGCCATGATATTGGCGGTTTTGAAAATACAGCACCGGCACATGTTTATAAACGGTGGTGTGCGTTTGGGCTGCTATCAAGCCATAGCAGGCTGCATGGCAGTAAATCATATCGAATTCCCTGGGCTTATGATGAAGAAGCCGTCGATGTTCTGCGGTTTTTTACAAATTGGAAATGCCGTTTGATGCCATATCTTTATCAGATGGCGGTGCTTGCTGCAACGCAGGGATTGCCGATGATGCGGGCGATGATACTGGAATTTCAGGAGGATTTGGGCTGCGAATCTTTGGATCGACAGTATATGCTGGGGGATTCTATTTTGGTGGCACCTGTTTTTCGTGAAGATGGCAAGGTTTCTGTATATCTGCCAAAAGGTCAGTGGACACATTTATTTACAGGTGAACGTGTATCTGGAGCAGGTTGGCGAAATGAAATCTATGACTTTAAGAGTCTGCCAATTTATATCAAAGAAAATACGCTCTTGGCAATTGGAGCAAATACACAAAAACCGGATTATGATTACTTAATCGGATTGGAACTGCATTTGTTTGAGCTGCAGGCTGGCAATAATGCTGTTTGTGTAATTCGAGATTTAATGGGAACAGTTTCCTTAGAGGTTCACGTTGCAAGAGCAGATGCTGTCTGCAATGTCACATTTTCTAAACTTATCCAGCCTTGTGTGATGGTGGTACATGGTTATCAAAAAATCAAACTCAATCATGCTTTAACGCAATCGGTCGAAATAGCTGCGAATCGAATTTTGGTAGAAGCGGGAACGAAAGGATTCTCCTTTACAATAGAAGAAGTATAAGCAATTTGTTTTTGGATAAATAAAAAATAATCAAGATAAAAGGAGAGGGAAAATGAGTACATTTGTAGAGAAAAGTGAAATATCTGCCAAGGAATTAAATGATACAGCAACACAGATTTTATCACGGACCGAAAAGATTGGGTATGGTTTAGGCGATGCCGCAAGTCATATTGTTTTTGACAATGTCATGTTTTATATGATGTTTTTTTATACGGATATTGTCGGATTATCGGCTGGTTTTGTTGGCACCATGTTTTTACTGGCAAGAGCATTTGATGCTATTGCAGATCCAATCATGGGGCATATTGCCGATCGAACGCGAACCAGGTGGGGCCAGTTTAGACCGTATATTTTATTTGGTGCGCTGCCTTTTGCTGTATCTTGTATTTTGGTTTATACGACACCGAATTTTACGATGGATGGTAAAATGATTTTTGCTGCGGTGACCTATATTTTATTGATGTTTTTATATACAGTTGTAAACATTCCTTATTGTGCACTTGGCGGTGTTATTACGGCTGAGCCAACGCAGCGGATGTCATTGCAGTCCTATCGTTTTGTTTTGGCAACAGCGGGCGGTATGTTGAGTACCGTCTTGATGACACCTCTGGCCGACTTCATTGGGGGAAGTAATCGTGCACTTGGTTATCAGGGGGGAATTACAATTTTGGCTGTGACAGCCTGTATTATGCTGGTTTTATGTTTTTATTTTACAAAAGAAAGAGTGCAAGTGACAGAGGCATATCATTCTAGTATGTGGAACGATGTAAAAGATTTGATAAAAAATGATCAATGGCGTATTGTGGCGGGGTTTACGATCTTAAATATTTTGGCTGTGTCGGTTCGCGGCGGAGCTATGATGTATTATGTGACGTATATTTTAGGACATGTTGGTTATTTTGCTGTTTTTTTGGGGACGTATTCCGTTGGCAATCTGTTAGGAAGTGCTTTGGCGAAACCAGTTACAGATCGTATTTGTAAAGTTCGTGTTTTTGGCTGGACGAATTTAATTTTAGCTGTTATCAGCTTTATGATGTTTTGGCTGCCAATGCAGTCTGTTGTTATGATGTTCATTTTTGTCTTTTTTATTGGAATACTACATCAAATGATTACACCAATTCAATGGGTTATGATGTCCGATACTGTTGAATATGGTGAATGGAAGAGTGGTAAACGCCTCACTGGTATTAGTTTTGCCGGGATGCTCTTTGTTTTGAAATTGGGGTTAGCTATTGGTGGAGCCTTAATTGGCTGGGTATTGGCCGGAGCTAGCTATCAAGCGGGGGCAGCAACACAAGGAAGTGCTGCTCTGAACGGAATTATAGCATTATTTACCATAGTTCCGGGAATCGCTTATTTCCTTAGCTTCCTTTTGACACATAAATATATTTTAAAAAAGGATGTATTGCAGAAAATCTTGTCCGAGCTTCAGTTGGTTTCTAAAGCCGATCTATAAAAATTGTTTTTAAATGGGTGTTGCAGTTTTATTGCAACATCCTTTTTTTATAATCTTTTGAATTGTATTTCTGTATGTCCTGTAAGAAAAGAACTATTGTTGTTTTGAGCTTATAAAACAAGACTCCCTGCACTTAGCCAGGATGGAAGAGTGATTCAAATGTTATAATCTAATGTTGACAGTTATACATATTATGTAGTAAAAATAGTATAATATACGATAAGATAACAATATTGAAAGCAAAAGTTGAAAGGAGTATAGCAATGGATAAAAACTTAGAAAGTGATTTAACAAATATTAATGCTTTATTAGAAAAAGTAAAAAACTGCACATTTGATTTTTTAGAAAACATTAACAAAGTACCAGCTTTTCCAGATAAGACCAACGTTTATTCATCTTCACAGTTAAACTCAAATGGATTAGGCGGTGAAGAAACATTAGAAGAGTTTATGCAAAGATTTTATAAGGGAATTGTTTCAAGTGGAGGATCAAGATATTTTGGTTTTGTAACAGGAGGGACAACTCCGGCAGCTTTAATGGGAGACTGGTTAGTGAGTACATTTGATCAAAATGCTACAGCTTGTGATTATTCAAGTGCAGCAAAAATTGAAGAAGAAACCCTATATTTATTGAGACAGCTTTTCGGATTGTCGGAACTGTTTTCAGGCGCCTTTGTAACGGGTGCGACCATGGCTAATTTTGTGGGATTGGCAATTGGCAGACAGTGGGCAGCTCAACAATTAGGTATTAATCCATCCTTAGACGGACTATATTCAATCCCTCCAATTAAAATTGTGAGTGCTACGCCTCATTCAAGTATTTTAAAAGTTATGTCCATGCTGGGTATGGGAAGAAATAACATGCATTATATTCCAACAATTGCTGGGCGAGAGGCTATCGATATTGAAGCATTAGAAAATTACGTAAAAGAATTAAATAGGGAACCATGTATTGTTGTAGCAAATGCAGGAACAGTGAATACGGTCGATTTTGATGATTTAAAACAGATTGGAGAATTAAAGAAAAAATATAATTTCTTTCTCCATGTTGATGGAGCATTTGGTGGTGTTGCTTCTTGTTCCACAAAATATAAACATTTTGTAGAAGGAATGGAAGAAGCAGATTCCATTACGATAGATGCGCACAAATGGCTTAATGTTCCCTATGACAGTGCAATGCAATTCACAAAATATCCGCAACTTCAGCTTCAGGTTTTTCAGAATAACGCCGTATACTTAGGTGAGATTTCTGAAACACCTGACTTTGTTCATTTAGTTCCGGAGAATTCAAGGCGTCTAAGAGCTCTTCCTGTATGGTTTACAATAAAGGCATATGGAAAAAACGGATACAAGGAAATTATTGAAAGAAATTGTGAATTAGCTCAATTACTAAGTAGAAAAATCTATGAATCGAAGAATTTTAAATTATTGTCAACTACCAGATTGAATGTTGTCTGCTTTACTATTTGTTTTTGTGAACATACAATGACATTAGAAAATATACAGCAATTTTTGAGTTTAGTGAATGAAGATGGCGGCGCATTTTTCACGCAAACAATATATAAAGGAAAACCTGGAATGCGTGCAGCAATCAGTAATTGGAGGACAGAGGAAAGAGATATTGAAATTGCGTGGGAAGTATTAAATAAGGCGTATAATTCCTACGTTAAAACAATAATGGCAATTGATGAAACTATAAGTAACAGCAAACCATAGAAACAGTAACCGTTAATCAATCAAAAGTATATTTTCACATTATAGGGACGTTCATAGGTCAGGGGAGATTTAGTATGTTAGGAACACACATCAACTTTTATTACTATTCAGGAACCGGAAATACGTTGCTAATAGTGAAAGAAATGATAAAAACTTTTTCCGTAAAAGGAATACAGGTTACATTTCATAAAATCGAAGATACGGATCCAAAGGCAATAGACACCACTACCCCTTTGGGGATTGCTTTTCCGGTTGCTTTCCAGTCGACATTGCCCTTCGTATGGAATTTTTTACAAGCGCTGCCAAAGGCTAAAAAAACACCTGTCTTTATGATAGACACCATGATGGCCTTTTCCGGTGCTATTGTGGGACCATTAAAAAAGATTCTGACAGAAAAAGGCTATAATTGTATTGGTGCTTGTGAAATTGTGATGCCAAATAACTGGTTTCCTAAACAGCTAAAAGCGGAAGAAAACGGAAAAAAAATAAACAACGGTATTAGAAAAGCGAGAGAATATGCAGGAAACCTTATTGAGGGTACTACCTATTGGGGGCGTATTCCATTTCTTTCAAAAGGACTGTATTATCTCTGTTGCAATAATTTTGTGATGCAAAGGATAAACCTTGCTGAAGGACGAAAAATTATCGTGGATGAGAAAAAATGCATTAAATGTGGTTTATGCTCAAAGCTATGTCCAGTGAATAACATCAATATGAAAGAGTATCCTGAATGGCATGACTCATGCGAATTATGTATGCGATGCCTAAGCTTCTGTCCCGTTAATGCAGTAATTATTCCGGGAAAAAAGTTTAAACCGTATCGGGCCGTTAAAGCAAAGGAACTTATGGGACACCCTATGGATAAGAATTAAGAGGTTATGTTTTTCGTTTTGAAAAACATAACCTCTTTTTTAGATTTTCTCTAAGTTTTCTACAGTTCTTTCATTTACAATATTGCCTGTATTTAAAGTAGTCTTCGCTTCCATAAGCATTACATGAACTTCTTTTTTGGCAATCGGCATATGCTCAATTCCTCGGGGGATTACAATGCATTCGCCTTCAAGGACTTTTACATCTTTTTCTCTAAATTTAATGGTTAATACACCTTTTAGTACATAAAACATTTCATCTTCATTTTCATGAGTATGCCAGATGAAATCGCCTTTTAGTTTAGCTAATTTCACATAGGACTCATTAATTTCACCTATGATTTTTGGACTCCAATATTCAGTAAAAAGGCTGAGCTTTTCTTCGATATTAATTTTTTCCATTTTAAATACCTCCAGTTTTTAAATATGATATGATGTAAAAAATAGTCTTTGTTTTCATCACGTCGTCAGATACTTCATAGTTTTTGTTAAATATAAAATACATGCACTATACTATAGTGCATAAAAGTATTATAGTATATTTTTATTATGGAGTACAGTTCTAGTTACTATGTACATCATATTAATACAAATAAAAGGAAAAATTATTCTTTGACATGTGCGAGGACATAGAGGCTATGAAACTTGTTGACGCACTTAGAAACTTGATAGAACCATAAAAAGTACATTAAAAGTACATTAAAAGATAGGATGGATTAGCCACTAAACCAGATTTGCTGAGGTTTTGTTTGCTGAGTTGTGCTGGGGAAGTTGAGATTGTACCATAATGCTATAAATTTTTTTTGAAATAAAAGTATTTTTAGGCGAGAGGCGGCAACAAAATGAAAGAAATGGATATTGGTAAAGCGTTTACTTTTTTAGAATCCGGACCGGTTGTTTTGGTTACAACTTTTGACGGAAAGAAAAACAACATAATGACGAGTTCCTGGTATATGATAATGGATTTTAGTCCGCATATTGCTATATCTACAGGACCATGGAACACGTCTTTTGAAGTTATGATGAAGACAAAAGAGTGTATTATGTAAAAAATTTACTTTGATGTTGGCAAAGGAGTTTAGAACGATCAATAAAATAATAAAAATAAGGTGTAAGAGTATCTATGAAAACAAAAAGAAGGGAGTAATACAAATGGATTTAGGATTGCGAGATAAAACGGTTTTAGTCATGGGTTCAAGTGCTGGTTTAGGTAAGGCGGCTGCTTTGGAGTTTAGTAAAGAAGGTGCAAAGGTTATGTTGTTTAGCACCAGTGAAGAAAAGCTGAAAGCTGCCCAGCTGGATATAAAAAAAGCGACCGGGTGTGAGACAGCCTATACGGTAGGCGACATAACGGTTGCAGCGGATATTAAAAGAGTGGTCGAAAATACAGTTAAACAATTTGGGCCGATTTATGCACTAGTGAATAACGCGGGTGGTCCTCCTGCCGGTACGTTTGACAGCTTTGCGGATGACGTGTGGCAAAAGGCATATGAATTGAATCTTTTGTCATATATTCGTACAATTCGCGAAGTACTGCCGATGATGCGCAAAGCGGGGCGAGGCCGCATTATAAATTATACGTCCTCATCGGTAAAACAGGTTTTGGATAATTTAATTCTTTCAAATACATTTCGTATGGGCGTTTTGGGTCTCACCAAAACGTTATCACAAGAGCTTGGCAGTGAAAATATTTTGATTAATGTTATGGGACCAGGAAGAATTGGAACTGACCGTATTGAAAAACTTGATGCCATTCAAGCGCAAAAAACGAATGCTACATTAGAAGAAATTTATAATAAGTCGATTAAAACCATTCCGTTGGGACGCTACGGTCAACCAGAAGAATATGCAAAATTGACAGTGTTCTTGTGCTCGGAGGCTAATACGTATATTACAGGACAAACAGTGCTAGTGGATGGTGGATTAACAAAAGCATATTGACCTGGTAAATAAAATAGAGCTCAAATGAAGCTTTTTAAAGCAGGGAAAACACTTATGAAAAGGCAGTGATTAAATCGGCAGAATTATTGAAGAATGTGTATAATGAAAAATTTTTATTGGAGTTTGGCAGCAAAATTCAATCCGTTTATAGTAATTTTGACACTATAAAATTTATCGCGTCTGTGATGGACGAAAGCTGGGCGGAGCTTTCACTAAAAGCCCGAATGCGACGGATTTCTCAAACTATGGGAGATTATTTGCCTGGTCGATATGAAAATGCATTGGATATTTTGTTTGCAATTAACGATACCTGTGCAGGTCTTCCCTATTTAATTTTTCCGGACTTTGTAAAAATATATGGTCGGGCAGAAAATAAGTGGGCACTTTCAATGAAGGCACTTGAGAACTTTACCCAGCAATCATCATCCGAATTTGCTATACGGTCTTTTATTTTGGCTGATCCCAAACGGGCAATGCAGCAAATGATGGTATGGGCGCAGCATCCCAGTGAGCATGTGCGGCGATTAGCCAGCGAAGGCTGTCGACCGCGACTTCCGTGGGGAGAAGATCTATCTATATTTAAGAAAGACCCTGGTCTGGTATTGTCTGTTTTAGAACTTTTAAAGGCAGATACTGCGCTTTATGTACGAAAAAGTGTAGCGAATAATCTTAATGATATCGTCAAAGATAATCCTGAAATTGTACTCGAAACCGTAAGGCGCTGGCGGGGAAAAAACATCGATACGGACTGGATTATACGACAGGGGTGCCGTACATTAATAAAACAAGCCAATGCCGAGGCTATGGAGCTGTTTGGTTATACAAAGTTCACAAATGAAAGGGGATTTATTACAGATGCTTCTTTATTGGCAGCAACATCTGTAATAGCACTAGGTGAAAGCTGCGAACTGCAATATAGTTTGAAAATAAGAGCAGGCGAGGCGGTGCATATTCGTCTTGCTTATGGGGTTGATTTCGTTAAGGCAAGAGGAAAAACATCTCGCAAAATATTTTTCTTGTCTGATAAAACAGTATCTGGTGGTACGCATATTACCGGAAAACGAAAACATAATTGGTCTGATCTGACGACGCGGCGACATTATTCTGGTGATCATCGAATTGTCCTTTTGGTGAATGGGCAAGAAGTTGCTCATACCGTACTGAAACTTGTAACTTGACAAACGGATCGGCTGCAATTGACTAGACAGACCTTAATAAGGTCATGTAAAAATATTAGAAGTAAAAAAAGAAAATTTACGTCACAGAAAAATGAGCAAAAAGCATGCTTGGGGTAAGCTTATAATATTTCCGATTGGCTTTTGACTTGCAAAATTGAAAAACGGTTGACGTTCAAAGTAATATTTGCTATGATGTTAGTTAGTAATAACTAACATGACTGGAGAATACGATGCAAACAGAAAACTTATCTACTAGAGAAAAAATCCTTGCCGCTGCAACGACATTGATTGCAGATAAAGGTTTCAAGGAAACAACAACCAGAGATATTGCAATGGCAAGCAGTGTGAGCGAGATGTCCGTTTTTCGGCACTTTGGCTCTAAAAAAGCGATTCTCGCGGCAATTATCCAGCATTATTCCTTTGAATATCCCATAGAGAACGGACTCGAAGGGCAGTTGACATGGGAATTGGAGCACGATATACTGTTGCTCGCAAAAATGCAGTACGAGCTCAATTTAAAAAATGAAAAAGCGATTTTGATTCGATTTAAGGAAAGCCGCAAGCTGGTCGAGTATGGAATTAACGTAAAGGAAGATCCTACCCGTCTTAAGAATTTTTTAATAAAATATTTCGATGAAATGAACCGACGTGGCAAAATTATCAAAGGGGATAACGAAAAACTCGCCATCCATTTCATGAGCTTTAATTTTGGACTGTTCTGCAATAAGATGATGGATGTCTATGGACCAATTACTTCGGTGTCGAAAGAGGAAGAAATCTACTTTGGTGCACAGTGTTTTGCGCGTGCAATCGCCCTACAGTCTTGATCTTCGTGCAAGTCCTGTTGGTTATTGTTAAATCATATTTTAGGGAGATATCATTTTTATGACAGTTAAAGATAGACAAAGTCAGCTGGTACTGACGGTTTTTTTAGGGGCTTTGGCAGCACTTGCACCACTTTCGACAGATATGTATTTGCCAAGCCTGCCGCTTATGTCAGAGGAATTTGGAGCTGCTACATCCGTTATTCAGCTCACGCTTACGATGACTATGGCTGGTATGGCGATTGGGCAGATTTTTGCCGGTCCCATAAGCGATATGAAGGGGCGGCGTACGCCTTTGATTTTTGGTATGTTTATATTTGCTCTTTCGACGATGGTATGCGTATTTGCAACCACTATGAATGTTTTTCTTGTATTCCGTTTCATACAGGGCTTAGCTGGTGCGGTAGGCATTGTTATTGCTCGCGCGATTGCACGAGACTTGTACGAGGGACCGCAGTTAACAAAGCTCTTTTCCATGCTTATGATGGTGAACGGTCTTGCACCAATTCTTGCGCCAGTTATCGGTGGAGAAATTCTTGT
>Ga0172378_10000993_pt1 | contig 25673 bp, 21 predicted proteins | sample GrowelOW332metaG_FD_119755 | JGI IMG/M metagenome (GOLD analysis project Ga0172378, IMG submission 119755) | Groundwater microbial communities from an aquifer near a municipal landfill in Southern Ontario, Canada - Pumphouse #3_1 metaG | ecosystem: Environmental > Aquatic > Deep subsurface >... | reverse complement strand
CAAAAAAATGAAGCGGTCTATTGGCAGTATCTAAAACAAGAAAATCCTAAAGTCAGACAGCGATCAGGTGTTCTATGCTTATCTGAAATTATCTTTATCGCAGTTTGGTATAAAAACTCTCAACTTCATCATTTCAAAGCCTTTTATGGAATGATAAAGCGCTTTTACTCCAAGCTTTTTAAAGGCTTGCCGTCCTATCAGCGGATCGTGTATTTGATCAACCAACATCAACTCGCACTTCAAGCATTACATATTTCTTTAGCTTCCAATGCTTAAACAACGTGTGCTTGGGTGGATTCTACAACTTTACCTGTATGTAAAAATCAGCGTATTCAGCGCCATAAATCTTTAAAACAAATTGCTACACGAGGTAGAAGCTCAATGGGTTGGTTCTATGGATGCAAATTGCATGTATTGGTGGATGCTCAGGGTCAATTGATTCAGACCCAACTTTCGAATGGCCATACTTCAGATATCAAGATTCTGCCAAAGTTAGCGCAAGGCTATAAGGGTAAGATCTTTGGAGATCGTGGCTACATCAGTGAGATTTTAAAACATAAGCTAGGGGCGCAAGGTGTTGAATTGATTACGTATCATCGCAAGAACATGCGACCATTAGAACTCTCATTGGAGGATGAGCTTATGCTGAGACAGCGCAATAAAATAGAGACAATCTTTAGCTTATTGAAGCAGCAATATAACCTAATAAACAGTCGTCATCGTTCCATTTCAGGTTATTTCGCTGGGATTTATGCATCATTATGTGCTTATCAAATCTGCCATCAGAATAAGCCTCAATTTACAACGATGTGAAACTAGGCTTATCCATGATTCGGGTTATTTAAATAAATCATATGAAATATTAATGAATATCGAAGAAAATTGTTGTTTTATATAATTGTTATATTTGAATTTATTTAAAATATTTGCGATTCTTATAAATATAATTGATTTAAAAAGCTCTTCAAAAGAAGAGCTGATCATTTACATCTCGACATGAAAAAATATATCAGTGAGGGCAAACAAATAATGCCTCATTATTGATGCTCATATATATTTTGTAGCGTAGCCTGAGATGATGTTTGTTTAGGCATGACGAGCCAAAGAACCAAATAAACGATAATCCCTGGAAAGGCTGCGCTCATGACTGATACAAGCACGAAAACAATACGTAGTAAATTTGCATTCCAACCAAAACGTTCAGCAATACCTCCCATCACACCTGCGATCATGTTCGAGCGTGTTGAGCGATATAAACCAATATTGGCCATTTAGGTCTCCTTAAACAGGATTAAAATAATATATATAAATATCATGGGGGATTGCGCAGTAGCTTTAAAGGATAGGTATTTAAAAAATAGTTAATTTATGTAAATAATAATGTAACAACAGCATAAATTTTTCATAAAATGTGCTTACATGTCAGCTACATGATGATGTGTGACGGGCTAAAATAGCGCACTGACATAGGGAACATCGCTTTTAAGGAAATTTAAGTGCTCTTTAAGAAAATCACGTTAACCACTGTAGCAATCTTAGTGGTGATTGCTTTTATTGGCTGTGAGCAGCAGGCACATTTAGATCCTATCGTCGATTCTGCGCTGAGTGAGAAAATTGCACAACAAGTAGAAGGTCAAAAACTTAGACAAATTGCCACTCAAGTGGTGCCACCGGCGAGACACCGTATCAGTACGCGTAAAGTACCTGAAGATGCTTTGCCTTATGTTGGGCGTTACCAAGTGGTGATGAGTTGTGAAGATCGCTTTGCATATTGTAAGCAGGGCACAGCAGACTTTATGATTAGTTTATTAGAAGACGGTACTGCTTATCGTAGCATTATTCATTTAGGTCGTATTACTTTTGACACAGAAAACCAATATCGCCAAGATGCTTGGTCTTATGACAAACAGAACCATCAAATTATTTTACATCGTGCCAGTGGAGTCGAATTTTTTTATGATATTGATGCAGAGGGTCATATCATCATGGATTTAGACAAAATTGCATCTGCGACAGACACCAATCGCAAATATTTTGCCCAAGGTCATCCATTGCCTATGTATGCCTACAAGCTAGAGAAAATTGATTAAATTTTAGAAACGAAAAAATCCAACATTACTGATGTAATATTGAAGAATTTTTTAATTGAATGGTGGGTCGTCCGCGACTCGAACGCGGGACCAATAGATTAAAAGTCTACTGCTCTACCAACTGAGCTAACGACCCATTCAGGATGTTGCAATAATCTTTGATAAGATGGTGGGTCGTCCGCGACTCGAACGCGGGACCAATAGATTAAAAGTCTACTGCTCTACCAACTGAGCTAACGACCCATCTCAAAGATTGATCAAAATAAGTGGTGGGTCGTCCGCGACTCGAACGCGGGACCAATAGATTAAAAGTCTACTGCTCTACCAACTGAGCTAACGACCCATCTCGTTTTGATGGGTCGTATTGTAGCAAGATTGACTGACAGCGCAAGTAAAAAATCACAAAATTGTGTATGTTTGTTTATAAATACAGCAAATTGCATCTTTTATGTCAAAAAACAAACAAATTAGAAGCGATATTTATAAGCTTGGATGTTTTCATACAGCTCAGGGGTTAAATCACAGTAGCTTTTTTGACCGGGCAACAGCACCAAAATTCTTTCATTGGTTTCATAAATGTTAAAACCTTGGGTCTTGAGTTTATTTTTAAGGTATTTAAAGGTGCCTGTGGTTTCTACCTGTTCTTGCACACGAATAAACAGGGGAACTGCATAGCTAGGTAGCTCAGCCTTAAAATGGGTGAGCATGTTGCTTAAATCTTGCTCAGTTAGGCTGCAATGTTCAGCTAAGGTAATGGCAACCATACCGGCACGACCATTGGTATGTGGTACTTCTACCCCATAGACCACGGCATTGGCGATTTTTTCATAGTCACTGACAATATTTTCAACTTGCGTGGTGGATACATTTTCGCCTTTCCAGCGGAAAGTATCACCCAAACGGTCAATAAATTGTGCATGACGGAAACCAATATCACGGACTAAGTCGCCAGTATTAAAGTAAACGTCGCCTTGTTTAAAGACATTTTGCATGATCACGGCTTTATTTTTGCTGCTATCGGTATAACCATCAAAAGGAGAGCGATGGGTGATTTTACCAATTAATAGTCCCGTTTCACCTTTTTTGACCCGTTTGCAATAGCCTTTGGCATCTAAAATTGGCTCGTTTTTATCTTTATCAAATTCAATCACTGCATAAGGGGTAGGTGAAAAACCCACTGTGTTGTCAAAGTTAAATACGTTGCTAAAGCCTACATTACCTTCGCTAGAACCATACAGTTCTAGGACTTCTTCTACCCCAAAACGGGCTTTGAATTTGTCCCAGATATTGGGGCGCATGCCATTGCCAATCATCTTTTTAACACGATGCTCACGCTCAAGCTCAGATTCTGGTGCATCCATTAAATAACGGCATAACTCACCGACATAACCGATTGCAGAGGCATCAAATTTTTTCACATCTTGCCAAAATGAGGAAGTGGAGTATTTACGACGGATGGCTAAAGCACCGCTACTGGCAATCACTCCACACCAACACACTACAATACCAGTTGCATGGTACAGCGGCAAAGTCACATACATGACATCGTCTTTATTGAGTGCTAAAACGTGCCCATAGGTGCCATACGCCAATGTCCAACGGCTGTTGGTAAAGATCACGGCTTTGGGTAATCCGGTGGTGCCAGAGGTATAAATGTAAAATAGTCCGTCTTTGCCTTGCACTTTTGCCGTGGTTGGTGGGTTAAAACGCGCAAAGTGATCAACCACTTTGGCTAAGTTTAAATAACCACTAGGTGCGGTACCAGGATTTAAAGTTGTGGCTTGGTCGGCAAACCAATAAAAGCGATCTTCATTAATTTCAATTCCTTGACGAATTTCATCAACTGCTGCACGGCATTCTTCGCCCACAATTAAAGCAATCGGCTTGACTAAATTAATGCTATGAATCAGGACTTTACCGCTTTGAGAGGTATTCACAAGCGCTGCGGTCACACCAAGTTTGGCCAAGCCAATCACAGTTGCAATCAGCTCAGGACGATTTTCTAACATCACGGCAATTACATCACCTTTACGTACCCCTAAAGACAGGTAGTAATGTGCAATTTGGTTGGCCCAAGCATTGAGTTGGTTGTAGCTAAATTTTTGCTCTTCAAATAGCAAAGCCATACCATGCGGATGGCGTTTAACTGCTTTTTCAAAGGCCAATCCGAGTCCTGTTGGGGTAGTTGGAGTGCGCAAATAAGCTTGTTTCAGACCAGTGACCAAATGTGGCACTTTACGCATAAACTTCGGTAACTTTGCTGCAACGTCAGCAATACCAATCAGATGGCTCTGTGATGTTTGGCTCATAAGAATCCTTTTTTTATTTATCATCTAATCCAAAGGACTAGGGGATGGGATGGTTTATCTTACAATAGCAAGCGCTATACAACTTAAATAAAATCATGAAAAAAACCTAGTCACCGAAGTGACTAGGTCTGTTTAGACTTCAGCCTACCACATCTATTATTCAGTGGCAGGTGGAACCTTTTTCGGTGGACGACCGCGAGGACGACGAGGGCGTGCATTTTTATCCTTGCTTGCTTTATCGGCATCATCTTCCACTTCAGGAGCAGTTTGTACTTCAGCTTCAACTGCAATCACAGCATCATCTTGGCTTAGCACTTCCGTAGGCGGTGTGTCAGCAGCCACGTCAGCTTCAGGGGCATCGGTCGTCGCCACATCTGGTTTAGTTGCTTCAGCTACATTTTCTACAACTGCCTCAACTGCAGCAGCTGCTGCTACTTCTAGTACATCTACAGCCACTGGAGTTTCAGTTGGCGCGTCTATAGCTACATTTGCTTCAGAGGCAACAACTTCGACCACTTCAGTGTGTTGTGCTTTTTTAGCTTGTTCAAATGCTTGTTCAGCAGCTTGTTTTGCTAAACGACGACGCTCACGGGGATCATTGGCCACACGGCTAATGGCTTTAGGTGGCGTTAGGTCAAGCACAGGTGCAGGCTCAGCTTGTGGTTGCGCTTTAGCAACTTCCACATCACGCGTAACCGGCTTTTTCTCAACAACATCAGTGCTCACTGTTGAAGTTGTAAGGCTTGCTGCATATTCATCAGTGAATTTTTGCAACGCGCGGTTAAAGGTTGGTAATAAACCAAATTGTTCAATTAATACCGAACAATCTTCACCGTAGACTTTGCGAATCAAGCTACCAATCGTGTACTGCGCTAAAGTAGGTACTTCAGTGGCACGCAATTTTGGCGCTTGAGTATGCTGTGCTTTGGCTTGACGTTGTTCACGACGGCGTTGACGTGGATCATTGCTAGCACGTTTGACCGCTGCTTGTGCAGGTTGTTCGCTTGCTGGCGCAACCACTGCAACCTCAGCCACAACAGCCTCGGTAATCGGAGCAGGTGCTTTTTCAGCACGACGTTCACGTGACTCAGGTTTTGGCTGACGTTGTGGACGCTCTTGACGTTCTTGGCGTTCGGCTTTGACCACAGGCGCAGGAGCGGCTTGAGCAGGGGCTAATGCCACGATTTCGCTTTGTGCTTGATCAACATTGACCACCAATGCTGTTGCTATCATTTCTGAGCGCGGTGCATCAATCACCTCAACCTTCGGTTGTTGCTCATTGATTACAGCTACAGGTGCAACTGGTGCAGCAGTGTCGTTGTTTAATACACTTGGATCACGTTGACGTACTGGACGTTCAGGACGTGGTTGATTACGACGGTCACGGCGTGGTGGTACAGCAGCTTCATTGGCTTGCGCCTCTGCTGGTGCTGGGTTTTGCTCATGATTTGGATGCGGACGACGTGAATTGCGTTTGTTCTCACGCGCTTCTTGACGTTGCTCTTGACGTGAGATTTGGATCACTTCTTCATGTACTTGATGTTGTACAGGCTCCGGTGTCACAGCCACTTGTTCACGCGGTTCTTTATGTTTATTGTTACGCGGTTTTTTGTTGTTATTGTTGTGACGTGGACGCTCTTCACGTTCAACTTTTTCAGCTTCGCGTTCCGGTTTAGCCACCGTAGATGGTGCTAAATAGGCATTGCTGCTTTCAACCACAGGTGTTGCGGTTGCTGCAACAGCATGCTTCACTTCACCAAATTGACCACGGCTGACTGCACCACCATTCACCATTTGTTCAATGGCAGCAGCAGCATTGTTGGCAGTACGTGCTTGATCCACGGTTTTTGCTTGTTTTTGTACAAACAAGTTTTCTAACCATGCACATGGGCTTGATGCTGCCACAGCAGGGGCAGGCGCTGCCACTTGTGGCTGTTGAGCAGGTGCTACATTGTGCTGTGCTTGTTTGGCACGTTTTGGATGTTTTTCTTGTTGTGGTGCAGCAGGAGCAGGAGTATGTTCTGCTTCTTCTAAATGCCACTCAGATGATTCATACCCCAATTCTTTTTCACTGTTACGCGTTGCTTCTGTACGCTCGTAACTGGTTGGCGCAAAGCCTTCAGGGTTATATGAAATTTCATAGTGTGGCGTTTCTAAATGCGGATGCGGCAATACAGTCACACGCGCATTTGAAGTTTGCTCTAAATACACCAAGCTATGGCGTTTTTCGTTGAGTAAGAACGCTGCAATTTCAACAGGCACTTGAACTTGAACTTCACCATGACGTTCACGTAAAGCAATCTCTTCCACTTTACGCATAATCGATAAAGACAACGAACGTAAATCACGCACCATACCGGTACCGTGACAACGTGGGCAGACATAACCTGTCGCTTCTTCTAATGATGGACGTAAGCGCTGACGGCTCATTTCCATTAAACCAAAACGTGACAATTGACCAAATTGAATACGTGCACGGTCGCTTTGCGTCGCTTCACGAAGTTTGGCTTCAACCATACGTTGGTTACGGTCTTTGGTCATGTCAATAAAGTCAATCACCACCAAACCGCCAATATCACGTAAACGTAATTGACGCGCAATCTCTTCGGCTGCTTCTAAGTTGGTGTTAAGCGCAGTTTCTTCAACATCATGACCGCGAGTTGATTTGGCTGAGTTAATATCAATTGAGACTAAAGCTTCAGTTTGATCAATCACAATTGAACCGCCTGAAGGAAGTTTTACTTCACGTTCATAGGCAGTTTGGATTTGGCTTTCAATGCCAAAATGAGCAAATAATGGCTCATTTAAGGTATAGGTTTTTAATTTGTCTAACTGACGTGGCATCACCGCTTTAACAAAGTTATAGGCTTCGTTATAGGCTTGTTCTGAGTCAATTAAGATTTCAGCGACGTCATCACGTAAGTAATCACGAATGGCACGGGTCACCACGCCTGCTTCTTGATGTACCAGCATTGGTGATGGACCTGAACTTGAGGTGCTTTGAATTTGCGCCCAAAGGTCAAGCAAGTGCTGTAAATCAAGCTGTAATTCTTCTTGTGAACGACCAATACCGGCAGTACGCACAATCACGCTCATACCACGAGGAATGTTTAATGCAGCCAACATTTCTTTGAGTTCTTCACGTACCGAACCCGAAATTTGACGGCTAATACCGCCACCTTTTGGATTATTTGGCATAAGAACTAAATAACGACCCGCAAGCGAGATAAAGGTCGATAAAGCTGCGCCTTTATTGCCACGTTCTTCTTTTTCAACTTGAACCAAAAGCTCAGTGCCTTCGGTAATCAATTCACGAATATTTGAAGTTTGGCGTGGGTCGGCTTTGTAATATGAATTGGCAATTTCACGCATCGACAAGAAGCCTTGACGCTGCGCACCATATTCAACAAACACAGCTTCAAGTGACGGCTCAACGCGCGTCACATGACCTTTGTAGATATTAGACTTCTTTTGTTCACGGGTGCGGTTTTCTAAATCAAAATCGTAAAGACGCTGACCTGTGACAAGTGCAACGCGAATTTCTTCGGCATGTGTTGCATTAATCAACATACGTTTCATGGGTGTAACACCTTATAGTGATACACAGCACAAGGTCGCGATTTGCTCATAAACATCACGGATCAACGCTCAGATTTTTTCTAAGCTTTTTTTACCTGCCAAATGAGGTGGCGAAGGCGTATGATTCTCGTATTGATGGATAAGCAATACGGCTTTAATCTTGAATGATTAAAGTCAACCTGTCTCTTGTCACTGGCGGACATGCGGTGCATTGGATGAATAACTTTCACTGTCACATTGCTCGAAGCGCATTCTTCTTTTGAAGAGAACGACTTGATACGGAATGAACGTCGTATCTTTACAAATTGTGCAGATCCAATGCATCAAACGCTGTAGCCTGAAAGAGTACAGGGGCGACGAATCTGATGTGTATCAGTTTACGTTTAAAAACCAATCTGAAGACTGGCGACATATTTTTTCGGGCAAACTGATTTATGTACCGAGGTACAAATTAACGCAACAGTTTGCAAGTTTTGCCGATATAATAAGCCCTCGGCGTTGGCATATTCTTTTGGGACCTTTCCGAGCGATTGAGTGATTCATTTAATTGAACATTGACCCAACAAGGGGCTACTGTTTAAATTCCGACTCAGTTACGGCGGTTTCCGTGCGCTGACTATATCAAACCTTGCATCATCTGCCTATGGGCTAAACTGATCTTTCTTGTGAAAAGAATAGCCTAACCGAACATTTTTTATTCAATTTTAGTATTTTTTTAGGTCATAACAACTGTATGAATTCTACCCAACAATGGCAAGCTGTGACTTGGTTCGAAGTTGATGAACATCAAGACGGACAGCGTATTGATAACTTTTTATTTAGCCGTTTAAAGGGCGTACCAAAAAGCCGGATTTACCGTTTAATCCGTGAAGGTCAAGTGCGCATTAATAAAAAACGTATTAAAGCTGAAACCAAGCTTAAAATTGGCGATCAAATTCGTGTAGCACCGATTCGTTTTGAACAAAAAGAAGAAGCAGCACCCGTGTCGGACAAAGTGGCACAAAGCTTATTGAGCCGTGTAGTGTATGAAGATGAAGGCTTAATGGTGGTCAATAAGCCATCCGGTATTGCAGTGCATGGTGGTAGTGGTGTGGCTTATGGCTTAATTGAAGGCTTACGTGCTGCCAGTGGCAAAAAATATTTAGAACTGATTCATCGTATTGACCGTGATACCTCAGGTCTGGTGATGATTTCTAAAAAACGCAGCGTGCTCAAAACCTTACAAGACATGTTGCGTGAGCATAAAATTCAAAAAACTTATGCAGCTGTGGTGAAAGGCAAAGTTGCTTTAGATAAACAGCTGATTGATCAACCGTTGCATCGTTACGAACTCGCCAATGGTGAGCGCCGTGTCTGTGTATCTAAAGAAGGTAAAGAGTCAAAAACCCAGTGGAATGTGAAAGAGCGCTTTATGCACGCCACTTTGGTACATGCCTCACCACTGTCAGGTCGTACTCATCAAATTCGTGTACATGGTTTAAGTATTGGTCATCCGCTTGTGGGTGATGATAAGTATGGTCACGAAACTCAATATCGTGGTCCGAAACCACGTCGTTTGTGTTTACATGCCATGCGTCTTGAAATTCCGGGTTATCCTGTGATTGAAGCACCATTGCCTGAAGATATGCAAAGCATTGTGGCACAATTGCGTGCGCAAAAAGCCGATCAAGTCATTACCCCGGATGTAGATGACGAATAAGCCGATTTAACTTGATAAGTTAAACCTAAGCACCCTGTGGGGAAATTGATAGCACACGTTTGCGCTGTTAATTTGCCAACAGGGTTTATTGTGTCTATCTAAGGCATCAACCATGTAGGATAAATCATATGAGTTCAGCGCTTAAACTGATCATTTTTGATTGGGATGGCACCTTGTTTGATTCGGTCGGGCAAATTGTGGCAAGTTTACAATTTGCAGCCGAGCAATTTAAGCAGCCCCTCAGCAGTGAAGATGCCAAGAGTATTATTGGCTTAGGTTTACCTGAAGTGGCAGAAACCCTGTTTCCACAGGTGCCTGAATTACATGCTGATATTTTGCAGTGTTATTCAGAACATTATGTGGCGCATTCCAAAGGCGATGCGTGGTTTGCAGGTATCAGTGACATGTTGCATCATCTTAAAGCTCAAGGCGTACAATTGGCTGTGGCGACGGGCAAAAGCCGTAAAGGACTCGATCGTGTTTTGGCACAAACCCAAAGCCAAGATTTATTTGTAGCGACGCGTGCTGCAAGTGAAACTAAATCTAAACCTGACCCATTAATGCTGACAGAAATTTTGCAACACACTGGCGTTCAAGCCAGTGAGGCGATTATGGTGGGGGATACTTCTTATGATTTGAGTATGGCGCAACAGATCGGCATGCCAAGTATTGGCGTGGCGTATGGTGTGCATGCTGTGGAGGTATTACAAGGCTATCAGCCGATTTATATTGCCCAAAACGTCAATGATTTAAGTCACTTTTTGCAGACACTTACTCAACAAGCAGTAGCAGCTTCTTGCTGAGTGGCTGTTTTTTAGCAAGTTGATACAAATTAAACCTTTTGGCGCATAGTAATTTAAAGACCAAAACCCTAAGCTAATCAGTGTAAGCATAGGGCGATTTTGTGACGTTTTTATTCTACGCTATTAGTCGTATTATGCTTAAAATATAAGCATAATTTGGCTTTTGCTGGCGCTTTATAGCGCAAGCTTAAAACAATAATATTGTATAAATTTTTGATTTAAATAGAAAAGAATAAAAAATATTTATAGGTATTAGCTATTGAAAAAAATAAAATAAGTATTGGCATAAGCGCGTTATTTTGTCGATGCTAAACTAGTTTATACATATATCTAAGTTTTAGCGCCTACAACAAGCCATGTTGCATCAATGCATGTTGCGGTTGTCTGCTTCAAACTTTGACTTAGATAGATGTCCAATTTTTGCAGTTTAAGGAAACATTGATGTCGAATTCTGCTGTTGTTGAATCAGTTGCTCAAGCACTCCGTGATGCGGAAGTCAATCAAGCTGCGATCGCACCGATCCGTCCCCAATTGGGCGGTGAAACTGCTGACGTAGATATTGCTTATGCAGTTCAAGAAGTAAATACCAAACGTGCACTTGCAGAAGGTCGTCGCCTTGTAGGTCGTAAAATTGGTCTAACCTCAGTTGCTGTACAAAAGCAATTGGGCGTGGACTCACCTGATTTTGGTATGTTGTTTGCCGATATGGCTTATGGCGATGGTGAAGCGATTCCTGCGGGTCTATTGATTCAACCTAAAGTTGAAGCGGAAATCGCATTGGTGATCAAATCAGATTTAACCAAAGAAAAACATACTTACGCAGACATTATCAGTGCTACTGACTATGCATTACCTGCGGTAGAAGTGGTGGATAGCCGTATCGAAAACTGGAAAATCTCATTGATTGATACAGTGGCTGATAACGCATCAAGTGCCGCATTTGTTTTGGGTTCACGTCCTGTAAAATTAGATGATTTGGATCTTGTGAATTGCAAAATGACCATGACACGCGGTGACGAAGTGGTATCGCAAGGTGTAGGTAAAGCTTGTCTTGCTAATCCATTGAATGCAGCAGTATGGCTTGCAGATGAGATGGTACGCCGTGGTCGTCCATTACTTGCAGGTGACATCATCTTATCAGGTGCGTTAGGTCCAATGGTTGTTGCAAACCCAGGTGATGAATTTAAAGTTGAAATCGAAGGCTTTGGTTCAGTGACTGCCGCTTTTGCTGCTGAATAAACCCAAATTTAGAGAGTACATTCATGAAAAAGATTAAATGTGCAATGATCGGTCCAGGTAACATTGGTACTGATTTGCTTTACAAATTGCAACGTAGCGAATGGTTAGAGCCAGTATGGATGGTGGGTATTGACCCAACTTCTGAAGGCCTTGCGCGTGCTGCGAAAATGGGTTTAAAAACCACAGCTGAAGGCGTAGACGGTTTACTTCCACACGTACTAGAAGATGACATCAAAATTGCATTTGATGCAACGTCTGCTTATGTACATGCTGAAAACAGCCGTAAATTAAATGAACTTGGCGTGTTAATGATTGATTTAACACCTGCTGCCATTGGTCCATTCTGCGTACCACCTGTAAACTTAGAAGCATTGCTTGCAGCTGGCGAAGTGCCAAACGTAAACATGGTGACATGTGGTGGTCAAGCAACAATTCCTATGGTGGCTGCGGTTTCTCGTGTTCAACCTGTTGAATATGGCGAAATCATTGCGACTGTATCGACTAAATCTGTAGGTCCAGGTACGCGTAAAAACATCGACGAATTCACACGTACAACTGCGGGTGCAATTGAGAAAGTTGGTGGTGCGAAACAAGGTAAAGCGATCATCATCATTAACCCTGCTGAACCACCACTCATGATGCGTGACACAGTACATTGCTTAGTTGAAGGTGAGCCAGATCAAGCTGCGATCACTGAATCAGTACATGCAATGATTAAAGAAGTGCAAAAATATGTACCAGGTTACAAACTTGTAAACGGTCCAATTTTTGATGGCAACCGTGTGTCTATCTTCTTAGAAGTAGAAGGTCTTGGTGACTTCTTACCTAAATATGCAGGTAACCTAGACATCATGACAGCGGCAGCTGCACGTACTGCAGAAATGTTTGCTGAACACGTATTCAATAAAGAAGCTTAAGGAGCAACCACATGTCTAAGATTATTGTTCATGATATGACGTTACGTGATGGTATGCACCCACAGCGCCATCAAACCACTGTTGAGCAAATGATTGCCATTTCAACAGCACTTGATGATGCAGGCGTACCTTTAATTGAAGTCACACACGGTGACGGTCTTGGTGGTTCATCAGTAAACTACGGTTTTGCTGCTGCAACTGACGAAGAATACTTATCTGCTGTTGTACCACGTATGAAAAATGCAAAAGTTTCTGCATTACTTCTACCTGGGATCGGTACGGTTGACCATTTACATATGGCTCACGAAATTGGTGTATCAACCATTCGTGTTGCAACTCACTGTACAGAAGCAGATTGCTCAGAACAGCACATCACTGCTGCACGTAAATTAGAAATGGACACTGTGGGCTTCTTAATGTTGGCTCACATGGCTTCTCCTGAGCGTCTTTTAGAAGAAGCGAAGAAGATGGTGTCTTACGGTGCAAACTGTATTTATGTAACGGACTCAGCAGGTTACATGTTGCCACAAGATGTACTTGATCGTGTTGGTCACTTACGTCAACACTTAGACCCAAGCATTGAGTTAGGTTTCCACGGTCACCATAACTTAGGTATGGGTGTATCGAACACTGTTGCTGCGGTTCAAGCAGGCGCGGTACGTGTCGATCTTGCATCTGCAGGTCTTGGTGCGGGCGCGGGTAACACGCCACTTGAATTGTTCATCGCGGTTGCAAACCGTATGGGTATGGACACTGGCGTTGACTTGTTCAAAGTACAAGACGTTGCTGAAGATCTTGTGATTCCAATGATGCACAACCCAATTCGTGCAGACCGTGATGCGGCAACTTTAGGTTATGCAGGTGTTTACTCATCATTCCTATTGTTTGCTAAACGTGCTGAAGCGAAATATGGCGTATCTGCACGTGAAATCTTAATGGAGCTTGGTCGCCGTGGTACGGTTGGCGGTCAAGAAGACATGATCGAAGACTTGGCTTTAACAATGGCAAAAGCGCGTGAGTTGCAAGCTTAATTGTTAAAACAGAAGTGTTAGAAAAAGCGTCCTAAAAAGGGCGCTTTTTTATACTTAAAATATTGATTTATATATAAAAAGTATTATGGTAGATAATTTAGATCTTATTAAAAATAAATTACAAAAATAATCCTCCGCTTGCTTAAAGCTAAAAGAACTTAAAAGTTGCTGTTTAAAGCATCATTTTTAAAATAAATAAAAAAATGATTGTAATAACAAATGTTTATATTGGGTGTTTTGCTAAGGAGTTGCAACGAGTTATTGGCAAAAGCTCTAATCGTAAAAAAACAGATGATATTTAAACAGTCGCAGATAAATCCAAGTTACTACTCTAGTCGGATTTTTTTATCACAGCGATTTTTGCATCATGAGCACCTAAGCCCACGTAGACTTTTTAGGAATTTAGCCATGCGTCGCCAATCATTATGGATAGCCATCTGCGCAGCAACTTTTGCCACCACTGCAGCACAAGCAGATTTTATTGACGATAGTAATGTTCAACTCAAATTTAAAAATTTCTATGTTGACCGTGATTTTAATAAAGATACCAATGCTAACAGCAAAGGCTATAGCAACTGGACACAAGCTGTAACATTAGATGCAAAGTCTGGTTATCATGAGGTGGGTGCAGGTATTCAAGTGGGTGCTGATCTATTGGCACAATATGCGATTGGCTTAAAATCGCAAGGTGCTGTGGATGATATCCATATGCCATACGATTACAATAAAAAAGAAGTTGAAAAAGACAATGCCAAGTTAGGGGCAACTTTAAAAGTAAAAGTCGCACAAACAGAATTAAAGGTGGGTGATTTATTACCAATGTCACCGGTCTTATTCTTTGATCCATCACGTCAACTATTAACTACTTACAGCGGTGCATGGTTAGAATCGAAAGATATTAAAGATACCAAATTAACCTTAGCGTACATTGATGGCATTAATGCACGTTACGATAATCAATATCAAAATTTGACCTTATTCCCAAATAACAATTTTGCCCAAGCAGAAGCTCAGAATAAAACCACTGATGATGGCATGTATATTCTTGGTGTCGATCATCAATTTATGCCTAAAATTGGCGCTAGCTACTGGTATGCCGATGTTACCAACATCTACCAACAGCATTATGTAGCAGCAACTTTAAAAACCAATTTAACTGAACAAACGAAACTTGACGCGCATGTGCGTTATTTTGATAACAGTGAATCGGGCGACAAGTTATTTGGTGAGATTGATAGTCAAGCTGTGTCAGCAGGCGCAAAAATTAATCATGGTATGCACACGGTTCAATTGGGCTATCAACAAATGTTTGGTGAACATGGTAATCAAGCACCGATGTTCCCAACGCTGGGTGGTTGGGTACCACAACCTTATTTAGACAATTGGTCAGTGGCCAGCTTTATTCGTAAAGATGAGCGTTCTTGGAGTTTAGGTTATACCTATAACTTTGCCGAAGCAGGTGTACCCGGTTTAAGCACCACAGTGCGTCATTTCCGTGGTGATAATATTGATATGGGTGTCAATAAACCAGAAGGTAAAGAAAACGAAAATAATGTGATCGTAAACTATGTTGTTCCTGAAGGTAAACTTAAAGGTTTAGGCTTTAACTACATGTTTATTGATACCAATTATAACTTTGGCAATGACTTGCAAGAACATCGTGTCGCGACAACCTATAGCTATAAGTTCTAATTTATGCTTAAAAAAGGGCGGTGTAAGCTGCTCTTTTTAGGCTCTAGTATTTTTTGCTGAAATACCTGAGCAAAATTAGGGAATTGCACTTTAGTAAAAACTTTACAAAACAACAGCTTAAATTATCGTTTTTTTATACGATTTGATCGTAAATTTATATCAGTTTTGTTGGTTTGAACAGGTAATATGGATAAGTTAAATCAGTTATAAACTGAAGAAAAATTGCGAAGCTTGGGGGCAACCCAGCAGCGTTTTACGCTATACGAGGAGTAAGTATGAGCACTGTTCAAATCCCAGAATATAAAACTGATTCATTCTTCGGTTTAGAAGACAAATGGATCGAAACAGCTGAAGGCGAGTTAACCCATTACCACGAAATTGGTGAAGGTACGCCTATTTTATTCTTACACGGTTCAGGTACTGGTGTATCTGCTGCGGCAAACTGGTGGTTAAACCTACCTCAAATTGGTGAGCAAGCGCGTTGTATCGCAATTGATACCATTGGCTATGGTCAAACTGTTGTAGCACCAGGTACTCAATACGGAATCCGTGCTTGGGTTGATCATGCTGTACGTACTTTAGATGCACTTGGCATTGAAAAAACATGGTTAGTGGGTAACTCTTTAGGTGGTTGGTTGGCATTCCAATTTGCGATTGATTATCCAGAGCGTGTTTTAGGTATTGTGTCTATGGGTACAGGCGGTGCAGTACAAACTGCTGCGCTTAAAGCTCATGCAAACCCTGTATTAACTGTTGAAGGTGTGAAGAAAACACTTTCTATGTTTGTGGTAAACAAAGACTTGATCACTGACGAACTGGTAAAAGTTCGTTATGAATCTGCTGCAAATGACTATGCATCAAACCGTTTGATGGATGTTGTTGGCGCACGTGACCGTGACCGTTTCGAATTCCCATTAGATTTCGAAAAAATGAAAGACATTACGGTTCCAGTTCTTCTGATTCACGGTACACAAGACGTTGTAATTCCAGTATCACGTACTTGGGACATTTTAAATGTTGTTCCAAATGCAGATGCGCATATTTTCAGCCAATGTGGTCACTGGTCACAAGTTGAAAAAGCAGATGAATTTAATACTGTGATCAAAAACTACCTTGCGGTACACGGTGTAAAATAATTTTGCATAAGAAAAGGGTGGTGTAAACCATCCTTTTTTTAAATCATGACTTTGTCATGAAATATATAAATGAGTATTATTATTAAGAAATCTTGTTTTACGGTAAAAATCCGCTTTTATGAGTAGATTGAAGTATTAGACTTAAGTTGTAGATGGGTCATAAATAACATTTTCTACATCTTGAAACATTTACATACTTATTTTTTTGTAAACGATTGAATTAAATTATTTGAAAATAGACTTAGACTTAAGTCTAGATTGTATGTAATTTGTACAAAAAACTGCATAAAAAAACACCATTATTCCCATATAAAATAATGATGCTTTTCACAGATGATGTAATCGCTAAAAATTATTCAGCTTCGCGGTTAAAACCGAGATAAAAAACCCGTGTTAATAATTCAATAAACTTGCTTACAGCCAGTGATGTGCTGTTTTTACGGTAACTGACATATAAGTCAAGATGCGGTAGTTCTACATCCAAAGGACGGATTACAGTATTGCTCATGGTGAGCGGTGCAATATAGCCCGGTAAGATGGTGCAGCCGAGTCCCATCCCAATAGAATTGATATTAAACAGGATGTTATCTGCCTTTTGTACCACATTAAGCTCGATATTATGGCTTTTAGCAAAGTTTAGAATCAAGTTATGCAGGGTTTGCGATTGTTCCATAGCAGGAATAATAAAATCAATTCCGTTTAATGCTTTGACTGGAATGCGCTCATATTTGGCTAAAGGATGATCCTTCGGCAAAATAAAGATCAGTGGCTCACGCAGTACAAATTGGCTTTCGATTTCGTCACTTTGTAGGTTTTGGCGGGTAAAAGTGATATCGAGTTCACCTTTTTTGATTGCTTTACTCTGATCTGAGTTGTTCATACTGAGCAATTCAATTTTTAAATCCGAGTTTTGCACACGCAAATTTGGCAACACATAAGGGAAAATTTTCATTTCTGCAACAGGCACAAAACCAATACGCAGCATTTGCTGTTTGGCTTGAGATACCTGACGTGCCATGGCGACCGCCTTGTCAGCCTGTGCAAGGGTTAAGCGTGCTTGTTCTAAAAACACAGCACCTTCTTCAGTCAGCTCAACCTTACGTTTAGTACGATGCAATAACTTTACGCCCACATCTTCTTCTAAGTCTTTAATTTGCTGACTTAAAGAGGGTTGTGCGGTATAAAGTTTTAAAGCCGCTTTACTGAAGTTGAGTTCTTCAGCTACGGTAATAAAATATCGAAGGTGTCGTAATTCCATATCACCAGTCCAAAGAGTAATCCAAAAAATGTCTTACTATGATTTCTGTTTAGTATAATCTATAAACAACTATTTGGAGAAGATTATTCTGCCATTTAGGAAATAAATACGTTACAAGTCACAAGAGGTGATTTAATAGTTAGACAACAAAAAATAATAATCTGTAAAATATCTTAATTAAAACAAAAAAAATATTTCACTATCGCTGTTCAAAAAACGATTATCGTCTCAAGTTGAGTCTATTACTTTTTGTGCCTTTACTGGACACAGGAGAACTTTTCATGAGTGGAAAAATTGATGTGCGCGAAATCGACGCTTTAGTCGATGCACAAAATGGTCGTCTTACGCCATCTATCTATACAGATCCAGACATCTATGAATTAGAACTCGAACGTGTGTTCGGTCGTACATGGTTGTTCCTTTGTCACGAAAGCCAAATTCCAAAGGCAGGTGACTTCTTCAATACCTACATGGGTGAAGATCCAATCATCGTGGCACGTCAAAAAGACGGTTCAATTAAAGCATTCTTAAACCAATGCCGTCACCGTTCTATGCGTGTAAGTTTCGCAGATTGTGGTAATACACGTGCGTTCACTTGCCCATACCACGGCTGGTCTTATGGTATTGATGGTTCATTAAAAGATATCCCGCTTGAAGATCGTGCTTACCCACATGGTGCATGTAAAGAGCAATGGGGTCTGGTTGAAGTGAACCGCGTTGAGTCTTACAAAGGCTTAATCTTCGGTTGCTGGGATGAAACAACACCAGATTTAATCGACTACATGGGTGATATCGCGTGGTACTTAGATGGCGTTGTTGACCGTCGTCCGGGTGGTACTGAAATCATCGGTGGTGTTCACAAATGGGAAATCGACTGTAACTGGAAATTTGCAGCTGAACAGTTCGCATCTGACCAATACCACGCATTATTCTCGCATGCATCTGCAATTCAAGTATTAGGTGCGAAACCTGATGATGAAGCATCTAAAAAATTAGGTGCAGCACAAACAGCTCGTCCTGTATGGGAAACTGCAAAAGACGCGATCCAGTACGGTTCACGTGGTCATGGTTCAGGTTTCTTCTTCACAGAAAAACCAGATGCTAACGTATGGGTTGACGGTGAAGTGGCGAACTACTTCCGTGAAACTTACGAAGAAGTGAAAGAGCGTTTAGGCGAAATCCGTGCTTTACGTCTTGCAGGTCACAACACTATGTTCCCAACATTGTCTTGGTTGAACGGTACTGCAACACTTCGCGTATGGCATCCACGTGGTCCAAACAAAACAGAAGTGTGGGCATTCTGTATTGCAGATGCTGAAGCGTCTCAAGAAGTGAAAGAAGCATTTGAACGTTCTGCAACACGTGCCTTTGGTCCAGCTGGTTTCTTAGAGCAAGATGACTCTGAAAACTGGATTGAGATCCAAAAAGTATTACGTGGTTATAAAGCACGTAAAAACAAACTCATCGTTGAAATGGGTAAAGGTAACGAGAAATTCCGTGAAGACGGTATTCCGGGTATTACCAACTACATTTTCTCTGAAACAGCAGCGCGTGGTATGTACCGCCGTTGGGCAGATTTATTAATCCATGAAAAATGGGAAGACGTGGAAAAAGCGGCTGACGAATACGAGAAGGAGCTTATGAAATGAGTCAAATCAGCTTAGAACTTCATCACCAAATTAGTCAGTTCTTGTATCGTGAAGCAAAATTGCTTGATGATTGGAAATTCCGCGATTGGTTAGACGTAATGGCTGACGATGTGTCATACACTTTACGTACTACACCAAATGCTCAAACCCGTGACCGTCGTCGTTCGGTTGAGCCACCTACAACTTGGGTGTTCAATGAAACGAAAGATCTTTTAGAGCGTCGTGTTGCTCGTCTTGAAACAGGTATGGCATGGGCTGAAGAGCCGCCATCACGTACCACACATATGGTATCAAACGTGATTGTAGAGCCAACTGAAGTTGAAGGCGAATACGATGTGTACGTAACTTATTTGTTATACCGTACGCAAAAAGAGAAAGACGTTGTTATCTATTGTGGTAAACGTCATGACAAGATCCGCCAAGTTGAAGGTGGCTTAGGCTTCCAAATCTTCAACCGTAAGATCATGCTTGACCAAGTTACTTACAACTCACATAACCTGAGTGTGTTCTTCTAATGAATAAAATTTTTGTTTGCCAAGTTGACGAATTAGACGAAGGCGAAGCGCTAAAAGTAGATTGTGGTGTTAACGGTATTGATGCCTTAGCAGTATTTAACAACGGTGGCGAATTCTTCGCAATGAACGACCGTTGTTCACATGGCAACGCTTCTATGTCTGAAGGTTACCTTGAAGATGATGGTACTGTTGAGTGTCCACTTCACGCTGCACGTTTTTGCTTAAAAACGGGTCAAGCGTTATGTTTACCAGCCACTGATCCAATCCAAACTTTCCCAGTTGTGATTGAAGATGGCGCACTATACGTAGAGATGGCAGGAGAGTAATCATGGGTTGGCTACAAGGTGAAGTTGCACTTATTACCGGTGGTGGTTCAGGCTTAGGCTGGGCGCTGGTTGAACGTTTTTTAGAAGAAGGTGCACAAGTTGCCGTACTTCAACGTTCAAAAGCCAAAGTAGAGGCATTAAATGAACACTTTGGCGGTAAAGTTCTTGCGATCGAAGGCGATGTAGCCAGCTATGAAGACAATGTCCGTGCTGTTAAAGCGACCGTTGAACGTTTTGGTAAACTCGACTGTTTCGTAGGAAATGCCGGTATCTGGGATCATTATGCCGATATCGTCAATACTTCGGGTGAGCAGCTTGAAAAAGCTTTTGATGAAATCATGGGTATTAACACCAAGTCTTTAATCCTTGGTGCTAAAGCTGCACTTGATGAATTAGTGAAATCTGAAGGGTCAATCATATTTACTTTGTCTAATTCAGCATTGTACTCAGCTGGCGGAGGCCCTGTATATACAGCGTCTAAGCATGCTGGTGTGGGTATTATGAAAGAATTAGCCTATGAGCTTGCGCCTAAAGTACGAGTGAATGCGGTTGCCCCATCAGGTATGAATGTCAATATCAAAGGTGCTGCATCACTGGGTCAAGAAAACTTAGGTTTACTTGATGCACGTGACCCTGAAAAGATTGCCCGTGGTATGCCACTGAATTTCTTACCAGAACCAGAAGATATGACAGGTTCATATGTGTTATTGGCTTCACGTCAAAACAACCGTCCATTGACTGGCGTATTAATTAACGCTGAATGTGGTCTAGGTATTCGTGGTTTGCGTCAACCACGTGCTGGTTTCTTTGACGAAATCTAATTTCCCACATTGAACTTACTCTGGCAGCCTTTATGGCTGCCTTCCGTTTAGGAGTCTCACATGGCCGTTAAACTTATTTGTGCATCGCACAGTCCATTAATGGAATTCGCTTCACCGCAAGAAAAATACAAAGAAGACAAAGTTCGTGAAACTTTTGCTAAGCTTGCTCAAGAAGTTGAAGATTATAATCCAACACTGATCATTACCTTTGGTCCTGACCATTTTAATGGTTTCTTCTATGACTTAATGCCAAGTTTCTGCGTGGGTATTCGTGCCAAAGCTGCGGGTGACTGGGATTATGGTAAAGACAACGATCATATTAATGTGCCTGAAGATACAGCACTGAATTTGGTTCGTCGTGTGTTAGATGAAGGTGTGGATGTTGCGTACTCATATCGTATGCAGGCCGACCATGGTGTGACTCAGCCATTACATTTCTTATGTGGTGGCCAGCTTGATCGTTATCCAACGATTCCTGTATTTATCAATGGCGCTGCAGCACCAATGCCAACCACCAAGCGTACTATCGCTTTAGGTCGTGCTGTAGGTCAATTTATCAAGTCTTTAAACCTTGATAACGAGCGTGTATTGGTATTGGGTACAGGTGGTTTATCACACGATCCACCAACGCCGCAAATGGGTGCTGTACCACCAGAAGTGGAAGAGTTCTTAATTGCAGGTCGTAACCCGACTGAAGAAGCACGTAATGCACGTCAAGGTAAAATTATTGCTGTAGGTCAAAAATTGGCAGCAGGCGATAAGTCAGTGGCTGTACCATTAAACCCTGAGTGGGATCGTGCTTTACTTGAAACCTTCAAGAAAGCTGATTTTGCAGCGCTAGAAGCGATGACTGAAGCGGAAATCCGTCGTGATGGCGGTCGTGGTGGTCAAGAAGTTCGTTCATGGATGGCAGCTTTTGCCGCACTTCATGAAATTGGCGAATATGAAATGACAGCACACTGCTATGAAGACATTAGCGAGTGGATTGCTGGTTTTGGTATTGTTTCTGCAGAATTGAAATAAGGAAGAGCACATGAGCGTTGAAACCATCGTTATTGTTGGTGCTGGTCAAGCCGGTGCGAGCGCAATTTTAGAACTTCGTGCTAATAAATACGAAGGTAAAATCATCTTAGTGGGTGATGAAACTCATCTTCCTTATGAGCGTCCACCGCTATCTAAAGATGTGATTCTAAAACCTGAAGAAACTAAAATCGAAATTCTGTCAGAAGAAAAATTGGCAGAACTTGGTGTTGAAGTTATTCGTGGCAATGGCGTGGTTAAAATTAATAGCGACGCAAAAACTGCTGAACTTAAAAATGGCGATGTGATTGCATTTGACAAGTTATTGCTTGCCACTGGCGGTGCAGCACGTCGTCTAGCAAACTTTGATGCTTTAGGCAAGCACGTTTATACGTTGCGTAACCTAGAAGATTCACAAGCACTTGTTCCTGTATTACAACCGGGCAAACGCATCATTTTAATTGGTGGTGGTGTGATTGGTTTAGAGCTTGCATCATCTGCACGTTTCAAACAATGTGATGTGACTGTGATCGAAATGGGTGCAATGGTGATGGGTCGTTCATCACCACGCGTATTAAGCGAATTCTTACTTAAGCAACAGCAACTTGCTGGTGTTGATGTACGTTTATCAACTGCGATTGTAGATTGTCAGTTAGACGGTGAAGAAATCGTTGTCACTTTACAAGGTGGCGAAGAGTTACGTGCTGATGCTGTAGTTTACGGTATTGGTATTGTGCCAAATGCACAACTTGCTGTTGATGCAGGTTTAGATGTTGATTTTGCCATTAAGGTTAATGAAAACTGCCAAACGTCACACCCTGATATTTATGCAGCAGGTGATGTTGCTACTCAGCTTCGCGCCGATGGTCAGTTCCGTCGTGTGGAAACATGGGAAAATGCTAACCTACAAGCAGGCATCTTTGCACGTCATGTGATGAATGCTGAGCATCCTGTTGCTAATCCAGCATGGTTCTGGACGGATCAACTGGATATTAACTATCAATTTGTTGGTGATATGGCAGCGAACGAGTGGTTAATTCGTGGTGACATTCAACCTGAATTACGTCAAGAATCATCATTTGTATTATTTGGTGTGACAGATGGCGTGATTGTCGGTGGTATTACTGTCAATGCTGCCAAAGACATGCGTCATTTGAAAAAACTCATTAGCAAGCAAGCTGCTTTTGAAGCCGATAAATATTTAGACTTGAGCCAAGATTTACGTAAACTTGTTAAATAAGTTTTAGGTTATTGTCAAAGAACAGACCTTGGGTAACTAAGGTCTGTTTTTTTATGCCAATTCAAAAGTCAATGAGTAACATTATGAAAGCATCTTTGCCGCTTACGGCAAGTATCTACGCCTTATTGGTGTTAATTTGGGCGACCACACCTTTGGCAATTGTGTGGAGTGTGGCAGAAGTGCATCCCATGTGGGTATTGATTATTCGTTATTTTGGTGCCTGTGTAATTGCGTTAGGCTTACTTGCGATGATGCGTAATCCACTGCCATTTGATGCCACGTCAATGAAAAGCTATGTGGCTGGCAGCTTAAATTTAATTGGTGCACAGCTATTTATTTACCTAGCCGCCAATTACTTAACTTCGGGTTTAATGGCGCTGATTTTTGGTTTTTCACCCTTGATTGCAGGTTTAATCGGACATTCGATTTTAAAAACCCATAAACTAATTTGGATACAATGGTTGGGTATGGCTATTGCGGTGGGTGGTTTAAGTTTTGTTTTTGCCGATTCTGCCGAGACGAAGATTAATCCGTGGGGCGTGGTATTAATGCTGATTAGTATGGTGTCTTATATCAGCTCGATTTTTTGGGTTAAACAAATTAATGCACCGCTTAAACCGATGTCACAAGCCACAGGCTCTTTGTTGGTGTCAGCTTTAGCTTCGTTGTTGCTGATACCATTTATTTGGCAGCATTTCCCAACGCAAATGCCAAGCACACATGCTTGGATTGGTTTTGGTTTTACCATGATCATGTCATCTATTGTGGCAATGCTGTGCTATTTCTGGCTGATTCGTCGTTTGGCAGCTTCAACCGTGTCATTAAGTAATGTGATGACACCGATTATTGCCTTAATTTTAGGTGCGACCTTAAACAATGAGCATATTAGCAGTCATGCCTTTATTGGTATCAGCATTGTAATGTTGGGTATTGTGTTGTATTTCTTTAAAGAATGGCGTGAACAATACTTGGCAAAATCCTAATAAGAAGCGCAAGCTTCTTTTTTTACGTTGGCAACAAAAACACTGCGTAAATTTGTATCAAATTTAGCTAAGATACGACAAGCTGATTATTTTATCGCGGCTTAATGCAAAAAATGTCGCACTATGGCAAAGTGCAATCATGATGCGATAGATGCCCATATGTTCGCCTAAACCATGCTTAGAACTTGGATGCCATGAAACAAGATTTACAACAATATCACTTCCAATTGCCGACGCTTTCTTGTTGGACACATACGTGGCGTCAGCCCACGTTCGACTATTTACATTCTGACCATTACGATGGACAGGTGTTTTTTAATCCGGGTAATCCACCTGAAGCACCTACGCGTGGTAGTTTGGTCAAATGGCTGTTACGACGTAAACGTGCCACATGGCAAGTTGATTACTCAGCCGAGTTAGAGCAACGTCTTGGGGCAGGGCGTAATGTGCCACAAGCACGTCCACATGCACGTTTAGATGATTGGCAAGTGTGGTTTATTGGGCATGCCACAGCGCTAATTCAAATTGGGCCATATAACTTTTTAACAGATCCCATTTGGGCAGAATATGCAGGTCCACAGCAAGGACGTGGGCCAAAACGTATGTGTCCGGCCGGTATTGCCTTAGAAGAACTGCCACCGATTGATGCAGTGCTACTGAGCCACAATCATTATGATCATATGGATGTGGCCACACTTACATGGTTACATGAAAAATTTGAGATGCCGATTTTTACGGGTTTAGGCAATGCATGGTATTTGCCAGATCATTTTAATGTAGTTGAGCTAGATTGGTGGCAATGGCAAGAGTTTGGCGACTTTAAGATTATTTTTACCCCAGCCCAACATGCATCAGGGCGTGGTTTACGTGATTATAACCGTGCCTTATGGGGAGGATTTGCCATCAAATATGGTGCAGATTACTGCTTCTTTGCAGGCGACACGGGTTATTCAAATCACTTTAAAACCATTCATCAGCGTTTAGGTGCACCGCGTGTAGCATTGTTGCCCCTCAATTGCTATCCACAAAAGGATGTGTTGCGTTATTTACATTTAAGTCCGACCGATGCTTTGCAGGCGCATAAAGATCTGCATTCTAAATGTTCGGTTGCAGTACGTTATCGCACCTTTCAGGTCAATACTGAGGCAAGGGAACAATCGGAACACGAGTTAATGAAAGCCATGAATAAAACTTCTAAATTTATTAATCCGTTCTATTGCTTACATGAAGGCAAGAAAATCATTGTATAGCCAAATCCTAAAAACTATAGAACAATAGAGATATGGGATATTCAAAAGATTTTAAAGACAAAGTCATAGAAATTATGATTCGAGATGAAATGTCTGTGCGAAAAGCAGCACAGCAT
>Ga0172378_10000991_pt1 | contig 25700 bp, 24 predicted proteins | sample GrowelOW332metaG_FD_119755 | JGI IMG/M metagenome (GOLD analysis project Ga0172378, IMG submission 119755) | Groundwater microbial communities from an aquifer near a municipal landfill in Southern Ontario, Canada - Pumphouse #3_1 metaG | ecosystem: Environmental > Aquatic > Deep subsurface >... | reverse complement strand
TTCAAGTACAGCGTCCACATATTTAGTACTTTTTCATCAAAAATAGAGTATTTTTATTCATTATTCAAACTCAAATTCAATGTTTCTAATATACTTCTATTTTCATCTTTTGAAACTAAAAAGCACATTCTTATGTTTAATACTAATATCCTCTTCTACACCATTATCAATGACAATTTGAATGGATTTATATAAATCTTTTCTGGCATTAGAATTTTTAATTTTGTATGCCATATTAATCGCCTCTATTAAGAATAGGGATGCTCTTTTACCTGTATCAATACAATTACACTGCACGAAAACAACTTTTCCTAGCTAACCTAAAAGTCTAAACCAAGAGAAAGTTAACTAGTTAAAGTTATTGGATATTTTTACGGTTGTAAGCAAATCCACCAGCGACAAGAAGCGAAAAAGTTAGAACGGCAATCACAATTATTCCTGTGGGGTTATAAAATTCTGTTCCTCCACAAAGAGAAGAATTCAGTATAGTTGTAGCGTTAGTAATATATATCGGAGATACGTATTGAAGAAAAGGAAAGCTGTCTTCCATCAAATTTCCTAGATACCCGATTAAATACGTTCCAAAAAACACACCTATGGTTACTGAACTCGGTTTAATTTTTTTGTTTAGCACGGTGGATGAAAATAAACCTATTGATCCAAAAAACAGAAAAACTACTAAATTTAAACCGACAACTTTAAATATATCCACACCGCTAAAACCCGTTGAATCTATAGAATATCCACTTATTATGATTGCTAAGTATGCAAAAGTTACGATAATCAAAATATTCAACACCATATTTACCAGTTTGCCGAGATATATCTCGGTTCTACTTATTTCTTGAGCGTTTAAAAATTCAATGGTGCCGGTTCTTTCTTCCTCATATAATACATTGGAGCCCAAAATTGAAGCATATATCGAATACACAATGGCAAACACTCCAAATATCATTCCAAAATACGAAGTGAAATCAGTGATTCCCAAAGCGGAATCTGTTCCCAATAAACTTAGAAGTTCATCCGGCATCGCCTCGATTTTTTCCAAAATCAATTCTTCCATTGTCGGATATAGTAATAGATACAAAAGCAGCATTGCTACTGTTGCCGCTACCCAAATCAAATTTGATTTTAATCGCTTGATAAAATCAATTTTAAAAACAGTAAAAACTCTCTTCATTTCAATATTTTTACTCATGGTTATTTTTCTCCTTTGTAGTATTTTTCAAACTCTTCTTCAATCGATTGATACTTTATCTCTAAATATTCTAGTTCTTTGGTCGCAAGTTCCTTTGTGACTGTATTTATATCTCCTTTTAAAAGATAAGAAATCGGCTTCTTGCCTTTTTCTTTATATGAAATCCTTAACTTTCTCTCCTTCTGAATATTTTTCATCGAGAGAGACTTAACAATCGCTCCATCCCTTATTATCTCAACGCGATCGCAGTATTGCTCAACATCAGTTAAATTGTGAGAAGAGAGGAAAATTGTCGCTCCCTTTTTCTTTTCTTCTAACAGCTTGTGAAAAAATTTCTTCTGCATCAATGGATCTAAACCCGAAGTTGGTTCATCCAAGATGATAAGTTTGGCCTTTTTTAACAAGCAGACAATAATCCCAACTTTTTTTCTATTTCCAAGTGAAAGATCAGAAATATTTCTATTCGGGTCTAGTTCAAAATACTCCAGGAGTTCTTCCTTATATTTTTTATCTTTATCAGGTAAAAAGGCTTCCGCATAATTTAGTAAATCTCTAACTTTCATGTTCTCGTAATAATTCACTTCCCCAGGAAGATAAGATGTTATAGCTTTTATCTTTTTCGATTCTTTTTTTGAATCCATTCCAAAGATCTTTGCTGTTCCAGAAGTGGGGAAGATAAAATTCAAGAGAGTTCTAATTGTTGTTGATTTTCCAGCACCATTTTTTCCAACAAATCCTACAATTTGATTTTCGCCAACGTTAAACGATAGATTTTCAACTCCTTTAACTTTACCGTAGAATTTAGTTAAGTTGTCAATTTCGATAGCATTCATATTTCATTCTCCTTATACACTGACATTTTTATAATCTTTAGATAGGCGTGACAGTCTTTCATTATTTTATCTATATCTGTATTTGAATTGACTTTGCTGAAAATCGATTGACCTATCAAACTCACCATTTGTAAAACAATTTGGATGTCGCTCTCTCTTTTAAATCTTGTCCTATCGATATTTTCATATATGAGATTGTTCGAATCTAAAGTTGATTTTCTATTAAATTCAGAAATTAATTTATTGTCTCCTGTCATAGAAAGTTCAAGAAACTTTCTCGCCTCGGGGTAATCTTTAAAAAAGGTAACTTTGGCTCTTATTGTTGATTCCAGCAATTCAAATAGGTCGACAGATTTTCTCATTTTAGAATCAATATAGGATTTCAACTTCTCGACATAATATAGATAAGTTTCAAATATCAATTTATTCCTATTATCAAAGTAATAATAAATCAATCCCTTTGCAACTCCCGCTTCTTTTGCAACATCTAAAACGGACGCTTTCTTGAAACCAGATGTAGATATCGCCTTAGCGCACGCTTCAATTATTCTTTCTTTCTTGTTTTCTATTTTTTTCATCATGGGAATATCATACATAATTTGACCGGATTGGTCAAATTCTATTTGCGATTTTTTTCAAATAGAATTGACAAAGGACAAAAAAGAATATAGTTTAATTAAGAATTGGGAAAAAATAACTATGAAAAAATCAACTAAAATTATTACAGTTTCTATATCAGTTATTGCGGGACTGCTTTTGATAGCGGGCGGCGGATTTTTTATATACAGTTCTGATTACTATCACGCTGATGAGTCAATACAAGATATAATCGATAACGACGATGATATTCTACAAACTGACAACGCTTTGATTTTCAGAGCCGATGCCACTGATACTGGAGTCATTTTTTATCCCGGAGCGAAAGTTGAATATACAGCCTACGTTCCCCTAATGGAAGAAATCAAAAGATGGGGAATTACTTGCGTTTTGGTTGAAATGCCCTACAACTTAGCGATATTTGACAGCAACGCTGCTGATCAGTATATTGAAGATTTGACTGAGATTTCCTCTTGGTATATGGCTGGACACTCGCTGGGCGGGGCTTTTGCGGCAAGGTACGCCGCCAACAACACTGATAAAGTTGATGGATTGATAATGTGTGCTGCCTACGAAACAAAGGACATAAGTGACACAGATTTAAATGTTTTAAGTATATACGGTTCCGAGGATGAAATTCTAAACATGGATAAATACGAAGACAGCAAAGAAAATCTTCCCGATAACTATTCTGAAGTGATCATCGATGGAGGAAATCACGCTTTCTTTGGAAACTACGGAACCCAAGACGGTGATGGAACCGCAACTATTACTCGCGAATATCAACAATCTTACACTTCGGATCAAATTAACACTTTAATACATCGATAATTTCGGATATTTATTCGTTCTCAAGCGAATATATTAATAACAATGTGCGTTTTTTCATAGTTTTCTTGGAAAAATGTGTCTTTAAAGCACTTAGTTACTCGGTTTTCGCATGTGTATATATAATGAAATGATAAATTGGAGAATAATTATGGAAAAAGTACGAACGATTGTAGTCAAGAAAACTCTATTTGATTCTAACATGAACGATGTAAGCAATATTGTCGACAAGATGAAGAAGGAACATACATTCTTTTTGAATATTATGTCAGCTCCAGGAGCCGGACGAACCAGTCTAATAAAAACAACTATTCGCTCGCTCAAGGATGAAATGAAAATAGGGGTCATTTCAGCGAGTCTCTTTTCGGACATCGATGCTAGAGCCATTGTCGATGCCGGCGCTGATGCCGTTCAGTTAAATACAAACAATCTCTCCTACATTGATGCTAATATGGTGAATCAAACTTTGAAAACAATCGATTATTACAAATATGACTTGTTAATTCTCGACAATGTAGGAAATTTGATCGATCCATCGTTCCACAACGTTGGTGCAAATGAAAATGTCGCTTTAATTTCTGTCCCAGGCGGAGATGATAAACCACTTAAATATCCATCGTTATTCACTAAATGTTCCACGTTGGTCATTTCAAAGATTGATGTCATTTCTCACTTTGACTTTAGCTTGAAAAAGTGTATTGACAACGCCAGCAAATGCAATCCTGACATCAATATCATTCCTCTTTCAGCCAAGACTGGCGAAGGAATGAATCTTTGGATTGACCACTTGAGAAAACAAATTTTAAATAAATAGACATCTATTTGTTGTTTTTTTCTGAAAGCGCTTTACTTAATTAATGTTCTTCGATATCATAGAATAGTGAAAATTTGGAAAGGACAATATGCGACTATGCGAAAAAAATTTATCTTAGTTTGGTAAGCTGGAGCAGCTATGATTTTGGCTGGATGCAATCAGGACACATCAAATCTATCAACGGCAGATTCAACACAGGTAACCAATGATGATTCCACTTCTAATGACGACTCAACATCTCTAGTTGATTCTGTAGAAATCTCTTCCCCAAGTGAAGACTCTTCTACTAGTGAAAACTCTTCTACAACCGAGGAACAATCGCAAATTACAGTAGTAAATGAAGAGAGCGAAGAAGCACAAGAAGTTACTATAGCTCAACTTTTATCAAAGGGAAATGAGACAGATACTACAAATTTATATCGAACAACTGGTAAAGTTGTTTCAATAGATAACTATGAATATGGTGATCTTTATCTAACTGATGGGGAAAACACCATCTACGTCTATGGCCTATGCAAATCATCATCGTGTATAACCAACGATAATGGATTAGAATTCAAAAATACTAAAGATTTTTCTTCTATGGATATTGTCGTCGGTGACACTATTACAATCGAATGCATGTATAAATATTACACTGCTTACGACGGAGCGGAAGGCGTTCAAGAATTGATAGGTTACGTAACTTCGATTAATGCCACCGGAGATAGAAGCGAAGGCGGAAGCGGAGATACTGGATCTGGCGGTTCGGATTATGTCGGAGATGAAGTATATGAAGGCGACTACTACACTGATGTGGAAGAACTCACAGGTGAAGCTCTACTAGATGGTCTTCACGATTTACAAATTAAAACTCAAAAAACATGGGTTAATTATAGCAGTGGATTAGCTGAGCACTTGCCTCATTCAGATGCAAACTCTAGCGGTAAAATCGAATTGTTCTACAATGGTCAAAGCGGTGGAAGCTGGAATAGAGAACACGTTTGGCCTAAGAGTTTAACAAATAACACTTTTGTCAAAACTGGAGGCGGCTGCGACATCCATCACATCAGACCGACAAACAGTAATAATAACTCCACAAGAGGAAATAAAAGATACGGAGAAGTTTCCTATTCAACAGGTACTATCTCTAGAGCTGATGGAGGAGTAAATTTATACAACAGCAGTACCTTCGAACCAGCTGATAGCATCAAGGGTGATGTAGCTAGAATCATTATGTATGTCTATGTTCATTACTCAAACGCTATTGGAAGTAACCCTGGAAGTGAAAAGTACACAGGAAATCTTCAAATAACCGATGTCATGGCTGCCAGTGGTGAACAAGCAGCTTGGAATCTACTTCGCGAATGGAATGCAAGCGATCCCGTAAGTTCAATTGAAAGACAGCGCAACAACTACGCTTTCAACATCCAAGGAAATAGAAATCCCTTCATTGACCATCCCACATATGCTGATTTAATATGGGGATAGATCACAATCTCAGCTTATAGGAATAAAACTTGCATTATTTGCAAGTTTTTTCTTTTTTGAAATAAAAGACTATAATAAATAATAAGAGGCAAAAAATGAATAAATCAGACTTGAAAAGAAATGGTTTAATGCTCAGTAAGAGAAATAAAAAAGGATATGACTGGTGGTGGCATTCATTTACTGCGGTAAATGAAAAAACTGGAAAAGAACAGCCTTTTTACATTGAATTTTATGTGACCAATCCTGGTTACCGCTCTGATGAACCTCAGCTTTCTCAAAATTCAAGAAAGAAAAAGAAGCCTTGCTACGTAATGATTAATGTCGGTACATGGGGAGAACATCCTCGCCAAATTCACAATTTTTACTCGGTAAACGAACTGAAAGCCAGTAGAAATAGACTCGATATTTCAGTAGGAAACTGCACTCTAACTGAAACTCATACCAGTGGAAAAGTTTCTGTAAGCAAGGAAGATGCTAAGAATAAAAAAGAATTAATGTCCGACTTTGGAACGATGGAATGGGATTTACAAATTGACAAAAAAATCGCTTTTAACGTTGGTTATGGCGCTAATTCTTTCTTTCGTTGGCTAAACTGCTTTTCGATGTTTTGGCACGCCGAAGGTATGAAAACTCTTTACGAGGGTTATATTATTCTCGACGGAGAAAAATATCTAGTGTCAAAGGATAAAAGTTATGGTTATGCAGATAAAAACTGGGGAAGGGATTTCACTTCACCTTGGGTGTGGATTTCCAGCTGTGATATCTATTCCGAGACGCAAAAAAAACAGTTGAACAATTCGGCCTTCGACATTGGAGGCGGATGTCCAATCGTTTTTGGTATTCCTTTAAAGAATAAACTATTGGGGCAGTTCACTTACGAAGGAAACGATATCGAATTTAATTTTTCTAAATTTTGGAAATCCTCGAAATCAACTTTTGTTTTCAGCAAAAAGAACAAGGAATGCATTCAATTAGATATCGTGCTGAAGAACAAAAAATACGAATTGATATGCAAGGCAAAATCGTATAAAAAAGAAAATCTTTTTATCAATTATGAATCTCCAAAAGGAGAAAAGAAACACAACCATCTTTGGAACACCGGAAACGCCTTTGGAACACTAGTGTTGCAAAAGATAAATCGCAATGGGGAGAAAAAAATTCTTGATATAATGACTTTCAAACACGCTGGATGCGAATTTGGAAAATACGATAAATAATAAATATTTATTCTATATATAACTTAAAAAGTACGAAAAAAAGAGAGAGGTTTTTGTAAAAGACAACCTGCTCTCTTTTGTCTTTACTATTCAGTTTCTACCTTTTCCATCATATCATCTATTAGACTCTTTGCTCTCTTAATGGACAAAGGTGATCTAACCTTAAAGGCAAATGGGACATCTTCGTAAACTTTTTTATCGGATACATCTTGGAAGGGAATAGGAGAATCCTTATAATCATTAGGATTTAAGTTGAAGTATAATTTCAACTTCTTTCCGGCTACCGTTATCTTTAAATATCTAACCGTGTGAAGTCGATATGAATCACCGGTTTTGGAAATTCGTGATTTCACTCCATACGATTCAATATACTCCTTAATTTCTCTATATATTTTTTTCAGTTCCTGATCAGACGCATCGAGTCGTTCCTGAAATGTCATTCGTTTGCTCGATGTTTTTTCAGGTTTAACCAACGAGGGTTTCACTTCGACTTTTTTGTCAATTTTCTTACTCTTAGTCGGCTCAGATATTTCCTTTGCAGGCGAATTAACTTTTGCAATTGCTTCTTCATCATCGCTTATAACTTTAACATTCTTGTTGCTTTCCATTTTGGAAGTTTTCAAGAAATCAACCTTTTTCTCTATCACTTTTTCTTCCGGAATTTGTAGCTCTTCAACTTTTTCTTCAGGAAATAGTTCTTTTTCAACAATTCGTTCTTGCGGTTCATCAACAACTTCTTCAACTTCAACTATTTCTTCAATCGTCTTTTCCTTTTCCATTTGCTTGGTAAAAAGAATGAAATATAGAGATAGTAAACTGAAGCAGAAAAATAGTGCGAAGAATATCTCCATCAAATAGAAAGATGTAATAACTACACCGCTGAAATTAGTTGATTGCCAATTGTTCAAAAATTGATTAATCTCATCTTTTGCATTGTAAGCTGTTAGAGCTGTCCAAAGCGTCAACATACTGAATATAATTAAAACAACAATTCCTGATAATTTTGTTTTAACTTTTCTTTTCAATAAAGCAATCAGGATGAGTCCAACCACGATTAAACAAAAACTAATGATAGTTAATATACCGCTGAATTTGCTAACAGATCCTCCGGTGAACATATCTCCAAAATGAGAGAAAGCTGAAAAGCTATCAAATATAGATGCTATGCTCGAGTACTCAAACGATCCCAATAGAGCAGCAAACACGATAAAAGAAACAATCGATAGCAATATCCAATTCAAAGTAAGAGTGTTCCTGTTGCGCAATTCCATAAGCAAAATTCCTTTCAAATATACTTAACATTTACAACAGTTCAAAAAATTACGAATATTTTTTGTTTACCAGTTACTATATTTTATAGCAAAAAATTTAAATATCAAATATGAATTATCATTCCGCACTTATAGTCGAATCTAGAATAGTAGATAAAAAGTCTAAAAATATCTCACTGTGTTTTTTTCACCCACAACCTTTTTTAATCATCAGCCTCAAAAAATACAAGTTAAGTTAAATTTCGTGCCTTTTAGTTTTCGATGTAACAATCGTCGGTAAAGTTGTTAGTGCAATCTCTTTTATCTTTTTTCTTCTTACTTTTGAAAAAACCTTTTTTCTTTTTCTTCTTTTGCGGGTTAGCCTTAAAACTTTGTTGGTGGGGCTCTCCTATAATAACCGGTCCTCTTTCAATCTTCTTATTCTTTTTACTTTTAATGCTGTTTTTCCCTTGCGTATTCTCGTGTCTTTCAGCAACTTTCGCAGGAATGTTTGCCTTAGATTTTTCTCCCTTTTGGTTATTTGAGTTTACGTTATGAGCAATTAGTTTTGTTGCCTTTGATGAGGAGTAAGATTTAGAATTGTGCTTTTTTTTGTTTGGCAATTGAACGGGACATTTGTGAGTTCTTTCATCGGTGTGTTTTTGTTCAACTTTTTTTTGAAAGTGAGAAGTATTACTTTTTTTGGATTGAGATTTATCCTCATTTCTTTGAGAAAAGGACTCGTCCTTTGCTGTTTTTGATTCGTAAGCTCTCATGTTCATGAGAGATAGGACGCACTGATCGTTTTCGCCCCTTAACATCAATTGTCTTTTTTGAACAATTGCAAAAAAAGTATCAGAGTCTAATTGTCCTATTACTGTGACATCTTCCTTCAAAAACATGTAAATGTTGTTAGAGTAACAATAAGAATCTTTGTCCAAGAACGGATTCTTAGACTTGAGTATGGGAATTTGTCTACTTATCTGCTTGTTATTTGACGTAATCAGCAAAGCAATAATGTTAGTTTCACCATTCAAATTTGGATCTAGTGCTTGGTTGTATACACATACGAATGGATGAATCAGTAATTTCTTTGTGAACGGGTCATAATTCTTAGCAGTAAAAACAACCCCTGGATTAATTTTGGATTTTTTTTCCATGTGATTTTTCACCTCTTTCTATTATTATATCATTATATTTTGTCTATATCATTTCTTTTTATTAAAATAAGGTTACACTATACCTATAAGGAGGACAGTATCGTGAAAAAAGGAATTATTTTGCTAGCAGATGGGTTCGAGCCAACTGAAGCACTCGGAACTCAAGACGTCTTGCTACGCGCGGGAATGATCGTCGATTTAGTTTCGATTAATGGGACCAATCACGTTGTATCTTCAATGGGAACAAAGATTTGCGTTCAATTAAAATTAGAACTAATAGACGTTTCAATGTATGACTTTGTCATTATCCCCGGTGGAACTAAAGGGGTAGAGAATCTAATAAATTCTCGCGAAGTTGCAACGGCTTTAAAGCACTTCTACGAAAATGACAAACTCATTTGTGCTATTTGCGCCGGTCCATCATTGCTGATAACTCTTGGGATGCTCGACAATAGAAAATTTACTTGCTTCCCTGGTTTTGAAATGGATGCAACGACGAGAGATGACAAAAATCCAGTTGTTGTAGACCACAATTTGATTACCGCTAGATCAATGTACTACTCTATAGCTTTTGCAGAAGAGATTATCAAGTTCTATCTAGGGCAAAAGGGACTCGATAAAATCCGCTTTGGAACTAGAGGAATCAAGAACTAGCTACTACTTTTTCAATTAGATCCAAGAGGTTTTTCCCCTTGGATATCCGATTGGAAACTAATGTGATGTTAGATACCATCTTTCCATACTCATCTTGAGTTAAGTCCCTAATTTTTTCAGGAATTTCACTGAGGGAATTGATGGTAAACCCAATGTTGTACCTTTCAACAAAAGGAGCAATAGCAGCTTCGTTAGAAGTAATTATTGGCAGCCTCGCTACGATGTAAAGCGAAGCTTTGTGCGGACTGTTTATCCTCGCGTAATTTCCAAGGTTCCCGTTTAATTTTTTGGAAGATTTTCCGCCCCAAACCAATCCGAAACTTCCCTTCAGCTTTAAATTTACTATATCGTTTGGAAACTTTCCACGATATTTAACGTTGTCACTATCTAATTTTTCCTGACTCTTACTTTGCCCATAGACACTCATCGTAGTCCCTATTTTTTCTTTTCGATATTCATCGATAAAATTTTCGGAATCATCGATATTTCCAGCATAAACTATCTCATTCCTTTTCTCGCGTGAATCGACATTTATACTCTCGGTAAGATAAATCATAAAGTCCAAATTCATCATCCTGTTGCTAGGAATTCGATATTCGCGATGTAAATAATCGCTCATTTTTTCATTTTGAGAAATAATTCTATTGCTCTTGCGAAGGATAAATCTATCTATCCGCTCAATTCTCTTAGATTCATATTTTAAACCGTTGAGATTGTTGATTAAAAAGATAACTTTATTTCTTCTTGATATATCTGCGATTGCGTGTGAAAACAAACGACGATATCCAAAATTGGTTGGATACTGCAAAAAAATATATTCATCTTTCAACTTATCACAAGCCCTCTTAAATTTTCTCAAACAAATAAATTTGTATATCTTATGCTTGCTACTGAAGTACGGATAAGCGGTGCAGGTAGGAATAATCTTTGTCAGTCCTGCGTTTTCAAAAATAAGGTCAGCGTCGTACATTGCTTTTATACTGTTCGGGATTGATATACTAGGCCTTTCTGACAAATAGTACCCTTTCATAATTTCCACCTTTATCATATTATAACACTTATTAGGTCAAGAAAAATTCTTATCAAAAGCAACAAAAAATGCCCCAACGGATTGAGGCATTATAGATTTATAATTGCAATCCTGCTGCAGCGTTTTCCAATGTATCGCAAGACTTGTGTAGTCTTTCGAGTTCTTCCGGAGAAAGATCTAATTCAATCACCGATTGAATACCGTTCTTTCCAATTATTGCTGGAACACCAATGAAGACATCTTTCTTCCCATATTCGCCTTTTAGCATTGCTGAAACGGTCAAAACCGATCTTTGATTTCCGAGGATTGTTCTCACGATTCGGCAAAGAGCCATTCCGATTCCATAATAGGTCGCTCTCTTCGCTTTAATAATCTTCTGAGCCGCATCTCTAACTTGTGTTTCAATTTCTTCGAACATTTCCTTTTGTTCCTTTTCAGGAATTATTTGAGTTATAGGTTTTGTTGACATCATCGCTTGGCTCCAAGGTACGAACTCCGAGTCTCCGTGTTCACCCATGACATATGCGTGAATATTTTGCGGATCAGTATATAATTTGTGACCCATAATGTAGCGGAGTCTAGCGGTATCTAAAGCCGTTCCTGAGCCAATTACTCGATAAGGGTTAAATCCGGAAACATCATAGGCAACTTTCGTCATAATATCGACAGGATTAGAAGCGATTAAAAATATTCCTTCAAATCCTGCTTTGACAACAGAATCGACGATGGACTTCATGATAGAAGCGTTCTTTTTCAATAAATCTAAGCGCGATTCTCCGGGTTTTTGAGCAACTCCAGCTGCTATTACTACGATATCTGCATCAGCGGTGTCGTAGTAATTACCCGCGTAAATATTCATATTTGTCCCAGAAAAAGCCAGTGAGTGGTTTAAATCCATCGCCTCGCCTATAGCTCTTTCCTTGTTCATATCAATCAGTACCAATTCATCAAATAAGTGTTGATTTAGCGCCGCATACGCAAAACTCATACCAACCATTCCGGTCCCAACTAAGACAACTTTTCTCTTTCCATTCATATAGTTTTTTCTCCTTTTTTTACTTACTTCTAGAATTTATTAAATAATTACTAAATTCTTATTAAATTGTAACAATTCACACTGATATCACCTAACGATTTACTCATGATAGTGATTACATATTATATATTAATATAATTATACTTGATTTTTATTATATTAATGGATGATAACCGCTTTCTTTTTATAAATTCTTGACAATCCACAATAAATGTTTTATAAGTTAACATATAAGATCCGATAGAGGCGCTTACTGAAATAGTAGACTAACTTCACTGGCAAAATGAGGTTTTTTAAAAGGTTAGTAGGCCGAAACCAATATCTCGCCAAAGATATTGAGTTGGTACATAAGATAATATCTTATGTACTCCTATTCCAAAAGAATAGAGGAGCTATTGATGTATAAGCGTTCCATTTGGAAAGATTGCATTAATAGAAATGTGATCTTACGAAAGGAGCTTTTTTTTATGAACAAAGCAAAAACAATTCTATTTACTACCCTTATAGCGGCAGCTGTTTTTCCGCTATCTTCTTGCGATTCCTCTTCAAATAATTTGGCAATCGTACACTTTGAGCAGTCAATTTTAGGCGAATCGCAAAAGGATTTATCGGTTTCAATTGGAGTTCAAAAAGACTCAGATCTCACCGATAAAATCAATTCGGTTCTCGAAACAATCTCGACCGATGAGAGAAATACACTTATGACTGAAGCCACTGAAAGATCTACTTCTTTGGAACAAGTTCAAGGTGATGATGGCGATGAAGTATTGACTGAAGCTCCCTACGATGAAAGCAAAGAAACTCTCATAGTAGGTATGGAAGCAAACTACACTCCCTTTAACTGGACAGAAACTTCACCCTCCTCATACACTTATCCTCTCTTTGATAAGACGGGCGTTTATGCGGATGGTTACGATGTTCAAATTGCAAAAATGTGCGCCGAAGCTCTCGATTACAATTTGATCATCAAACAGTTAACTTGGGATTCCCTAATTCCCGCTTTGTCTTCTGGGGACATCAATATGATCATCGCTGGAATGACCGATACGGAAGAAAGAAGATTATCCATTGATTTCACAGATCCATATTATACTTCTGAACTTGTATTGGTGGTTTCAGCCGATTCAGATTTAGCCGATATGACAGACCTTTCTGAACTCAACGGTAAAAAGGTTGTATCCCAGATTCAGACTGTCACCGATGACGTTATTGAAAATGTTCTCGTCCCTGATTACGGAGCCATTCATCAATCAGCATTGAAGACATTCTCTGCTTGTGCAACCGCTGTTCAAACTGGTGTCGCCGACGCGATGACAGCTGAGTATCCAGTCGCGGTCTCTCTCGTCAACGGAACCAACAACTAAAATGTCCCTATTTGAGCAAATTCAATATTTGATATCTAACTATGGATCGTACTTCTTCCAAGGTTTGCTTGCCACTTTAGTATTGGCTATTGTCGGCACCTTGGTCGGTCTGTTCTTAGGAATATTCCTCGCTCTTTTAAGAAACATAAAAATCGATGAACACGATAGTATTCTTGCGAAAGTTTTGAAAATCATCGGTAAAACTTTTGCTACCGTTCACATAGAGATATGGCGAGGAATACCGATGATGGTACAAGCCATGCTCGTATTCTTCGGCGGAGCCGCAATTGGAATAAGTTGGTCCGGATTGGGCTTTTCTGACTTCTTTAACGGATATATGATCTGCGGACTTTTGGTTATTACTGTCAACACTTCAGCCTACATGGCTGAGATTTTTCGCTCGGGTATGAATGGAGTTGAGACAGGTCAAATGGAGGCCGCAAGAAGCCTGGGTATGACTTATATGCAAACTATTTGGCAAATCATCATTCCCCAAGCCCTGAAAAATTCCCTTCCGACAATCGGAAATGAATTTATCGTCAACATCAAGGATTCATCCGTACTGAATGTCATCGGTTTGACTGAACTCTACGCTTCAGTTTCTGCCGCAACAAACAGAAATTATTTCCAAATAGCTGGATACATAATCGTCGCTTTGATATACCTGGTCTTAACTTTGTGTACTTCCTTTCTCATTCGTTGGTTATCTCGAGAAAAGAAGAATGGCATTTCTAATCCCTTTACCGTAAAACACGAGAATATCAATTCCATCGAAGGAGAAACAAAATGACGAAAAAAAATGAACCAATCATCAAAGTAGAAAATCTCGCCAAGAGTTTCGATGGAACCACCGAAATTTTAAAGGATATCTCTTTCGAAATTCAAAAGAGAGATGTAATCGCCATCATCGGTCCATCAGGTTCGGGTAAATCAACTCTCCTTCGGTGCATAAATCAACTTGAAAGTGCAACGAGAGGCGACATTTACTTTCACGGGAAGAATATTCGTGACTTGAGTATAAACAAGTATCGTTCTCACGTAGGGATGGTATTCCAATCATTCAATCTCTTCAACAACAAATCCGTTCTAGAAAATTGCGTGCTTCCTCAACGAGCAGTTTTGAAAACCAAGAAGAAAGAGGCTGTGGAAATTGCTGAGCGCAATTTAGAACTAGTTGGTATGAGCGATAGAATTCACTATAAACCCAGCAGCATTTCTGGAGGTCAAAAGCAGCGTGTTGCTATCGCAAGAGCGCTTTGTATGAATCCTGAAGTTTTGCTCTTCGACGAACCGACATCCGCTCTCGATCCAGAGATGACATCCTCTGTCCTGGATGTTATGAAAAAACTCGTGAGACAAGGCATGACCATGGTAGTTGTGACCCACGAAATGCAATTCGCCAAGGCGGTTGCAAACAAATTGATATTTATGGCCGATGGGTACATATTAGCAAACGACCGCCCAGATATAGTGTTCAATTCGTGCAAAGATGAGCGAGTTAATACTTTCCTACATCAAAAATATAACGAAAAATAATGCGCTAATTGAGCGTGATAACTTTGTGAGTAATTTCTTCAAATTATGAAAGAAATTACTCGCATTTTTTTACGAAGAAAATCATAAAAATTAACTTAATCTCTATTTATTACAATCAGCTTATCGAATTTAAAGAGAAAGATCCATTTTTTAAACAGTACAACTTTTTTTACTTTCAAGATACTAAAGTACAATCAAAATGACATACCTATCCTCTGTTTTTATGTCTATCAAAATAAATTTTCTCTAATTTCTCTATTATCAAATGTGGTTAGAAAGATACAACTAAGTAATTATATTCAGTTTTCATATAAAAATATCCTCTATTTTTGATATAATTAATTTACTGAAAATCTAGGAGGATTTTATGAAATCTGATAAAAAAGTACAAGAGTTAGTAGACTCTTATGGTGATTGGTGGAACCACGGTTTTGCCATACCCAAAATGACAAAAAAACTCTATCCGTATACGAATCTTTTTTCACCGATCAAAGTTAATAGTGTCACTATTAAAAATCGAATTGTTATGGGTCCGATGGGAAACATCAACATGTGCGATGAAACAGGTAGACCCAATTCGAAAATGCTCAAGTACTTTGAAGCGAGAGCAGCTGGTGGAGTTGGTCTTATCACTTCGGGTTTGATTCCCATTTCATATGGAATCGATAAATCCCTCATTGAATTAGGAGACTTAACTTACTTTCCAAGAATCGATAGATCGCGAACGGTCTTTGCTGGGTGGAGAGATTTAGCAGAAATATGCCACTCTCAAGGATCAAAATTTTTTATTCAACTCACGCCAGGTTTGGGGAGAGTTGGAAATCCTCAATGCTTAATAACTCAAGCAAAATTTCCGCGTTCAGCATCAAATAATCCGAGTTGGTACATTCCACAAATACCTTGTTTGCGCTTAACTGACCACTCATTGAAAAAAATTGTCAAGAACGCTGGTCAATCAGCAGCTGATGCCAAAGCAGCAAACATCGATGGAGTATATCTTCACGGACACGAAGGATATTTGCTCGAGCAGGTAACAAATCCCGCATTCAATAGAAGAAAGATTGGAAGATACGCCAACTATGAACTGTTTGGTATCGACATGGTTCGCGAGATAAGAAGAAGATGTGGAACTAAATATCCTATTATGTACCGCATTGATTTATCTCTCGCTTTAAACGAAACCTACAAAGATGAGATGAAAAAAAATAAGAGTTTGAAAAAATTCAAAAATGGACGTACCATCGAACAAACATTGACATACATGAAGCACTTAGTTGAAGCCGGGGTCGATATGTTTGATGTCGACTTAGGTTGCTATGACAACTGGTGGTTACCTCATCCCCCTTCGAGCATGCCTGCTGGATGCTTCTTAGATATTGCCGAAATTGCCAAAAAATATTTTAAAGACAACAATATAAAAGCAAATACTGGACTCGAAGTTCCAGTTGTTGGAGTCGGTAAATTAGGATATCCCGACCTCGCTGAAAAAGCTCTTAGAGATCAAAAGTGCGACATGATTATGCTCGCCCGTCCTTTGCTTGCTGATCCCGATTGGGCTAACAAAGCTTACAAGGGAGAACCCGAAGATATCATTCCGTGTATCGGATGCCAAGAAGGTTGTTTAAATGAATTCGTCGAGGGTGGTCATCCTCAGTGTGCTGTCAATCCACGCACCGCTTTTGAAGAGGAACTCACGAAAGAAATTCCCGAAGCGGAAGTTAAGAAAAATGTCGCTGTCATCGGCGCTGGTCCTGCAGGAATAACTGCTGCGGAGGTATTGATCAAGCGCGGTCACACAGTAACAATTTTCGAGAAAAACAGCACTATTGGCGGTCAGTTGCTCGCGGGAAGTAAAGCAAAGATTAAATATGGAGTTGCCAACTATTTGTTGTATCTTCAACATTTGTTGAACAAATTAGAAAAAACTGGAAAATTGAAAGTTAAATTAAACACCGAAGCAAAAGTCGAGGAAATTAAAGCCGCAAAGTTCGATTCAATCATCGTCTCGGCCGGCGCACACAATAACAAATTTCCAATCAAGGGAATCGACAATGAAAATGTCTTCTTTGCTGTCGACGTTCTCATCAATCCTGAAATTGTCAAAGACTACACAAATATCGCCGTTGTCGGAGGAGGAGTTGTCGGTGCTGAAACAGCATATATGCTCGCTTACGAATACGACAAAAAACCTTTCGTTATCGAAATGGACGAGTACATAATGAATCACGTCTGCACGGCGAACAGAGGTCACATCATACACTATCTAAAAGAAAAGGGTGTAAAACTATACAACATGACTCGCTGTTTGGAGATGAAAAAAGACGCCATTGTTGTCTCACAAAACATCGACAAAAATGTTCCAAATCCGTATTTAACAACTAACCCCATACTTCCGGAAAATGTCGAAAATCCTCTCGCCAAAAATCCAAAAGATAAATACGTAACTAAGACATTAAATTGCGATGCTATCATCTTAGCGATGGGAGTTTCACCAAATGACCAACTCTACTATGATTTAGTCGCTGCAAAAGCTGCACCCGAGATCAATTTGATTGGAGATGCCTTCAAGTCTGCTAAAGTCCATCAAGCAACGCGCTCAGCCTACCGTAAAGCGCGCACTATATAAAGGAGAAAGATATGTATAAACCTAAGATGAAACTAACTAAGACACAAAAGGATATTCTAAACGGTTCTAAAGGCGAAGTTTTTGCCAAAGCTTTGGAAACTATCGTCAGATACGGAGATATGTTTGAAGCACCTAGACTCGTTAAAGTCACTCACAAAGAGACTCACCTCGTCACTTCATTTGGCATTTCAATAATGAAACCCCTTTTTAAAACTATGGACCAATTAGTGGAAGCTGGAATTCACACAGAGGGAAAATTCACCGTTGATCCTCGACCAATTGACTACAAAAATGTCAAATGCAATCCCCTGGAAAAACTGGTATTTTCAAAAATAATATATGGTGACCAGGAAAAGTATGAAGAACAATTGACTAAAGTTGGATTGAAAAATAAGAACGCCTTTACTTGTACTTCTTACTTGCCTGAAGTTGGAAATACTCCTAAAAAAGGAGATATTCTATCGTGGGCTGAATCGTCAGCTGTTGTATTTGCTAACTCTGTTCTTGGGGCTAGATGCAATCGAAATTCAGGAATGCTCGATCTCTTTGGAGGAATAACTGGATACGTTCCTGAATATGGTTTCATCACCGACGAAGGAAGAAAGGCAAAGTGGAAAGTTATTATCAAGACAACGAAAAAACCTGAAGCCCAAATTCTCGGATCGGCCATCGGTATGAAAGTAATGGAGGATGTTCCTTATGTCATCGGTCTCGATAAATTCATCGGAAATGAATTGAACGATGATGCAATCGCTTATTTAAAGGATTTTGGTGCAGCCACCGCTTCTAACGGGGCTGTCGGTTTGTATCACATTGACAATCTGACTCCTGAAGCGAAGGAATTGGGTAAAAAGTTGATCAGGGAAGATGCAAAAGAATACGTAATCGACGACGACGAATTAGAGAGAGTGTACAAATCATATCCTGTTATGTGGAAAGATAAGAATAAATATGCTCAACTTTGCTTTATCGGATGTCCGCATCTCACATACAAACAGCTTGTTGATTGGACTGACAAGATAACTTTAGCTTTAAGAGAAAATAACCGTAAAAAAATTAAAGTTAGAACAGTTTTAACTGCTGCTCCTGATGTGAAAGAAAAATTCATCAAAACTCCTAAATACCAAGAGTTGTTAAAAACTGGTTGTACTTTATCTAGCATTTGTCCTTTGATGTACACCAACAATCCGTTAACTCACCATCGTCGGATAGTTACTAATTCAAATAAGTTGAGAACATATTCGATGTCGCGCTATTACAAGGACGAAGAAATACTTGATATTATAACTGGAAAGGGAGGAAAATAATCATGAAAGAATTCAAGGGAAGAGTGCTTGCTGCAGGTAATTTTAAAGGTGAAGCAGTTGTCTCTCATCAAGGTGTAAACACACTTGCTTCTTTCCAAAAAGCCGCACTGGCCAACAAGAAAAGATTGGTTGTTTCCGATCAAAATAATCCTGATATCTTCAATCGCGATGTTACTGGCAAAGCTCTTTGCTTACCCATCACTATCGGTTCTACCACTGGTGGACTGGTTATCCAGACCATCTGTTCCATGAAAATAAACCCCGCTTGTTTCCTTTTTTCTGAACACATCGATTCACTCGCTGCTTCGGGAATAGTACTCGCTCGAGTTTGGGAAAATTCCGATGTTATTTGCATCGATGAATTGGGAAAAGACTTCCTCGATACAGTAATAACTGGAGGAGAAATCGAAGTCAAAGAAGATGGAACTGTCATAATCTACTAATTCATAAAGTAAATGAAAACTCGGCAAATTAAATTGCCGGGTTTTTTTATTAAAAAACCAGCTAATCCCCAATGATTGCTGGTTATATATTGTAAATTAGATAGTAGACTACCTGTTGTCGCTCATCCAATTTGCAAATAAGATAATTAACTACTTTAATTGCTGTAATAACAATTAATTTTCATTCTATAAGATATCAATTGTTTTTGCAAATCTCCTGTCGATTTCTTCTTTGGGAAGTATGTGCAAAATTGAATATAAATCGGGGGAGCGCTTGGATGTAGTCAAAGTGATGCGCACCATCTCGGCAACATCGCCAACGTGACCTTTGTAAGCCTCTTTATTCTTTTTATATGTCTTAAAATTCGGAGCGAATCCGTGTTTAACTCCAAGTTCCTTGAGTGAATTAAACCACTCTTGCTTGTCGACAGAATAATCTAAGTTATCGTGGAATTCCTCGAGTATGGCTTTAATTTCTCCACGATCGATAAACTCGTTGAAAGGTAGCGGTTGAGCCGCGAACATCTCATCGTATTTGTCGTTGTAGAAAAACTTGATGTGGTCGATTATGTCAGAATATTTTTCGTAATCTTTACGCGGTTTTTCTTGCTCTCTCTCAATATTCATAATTTCTTTAAAATAATCCTTATCAAACTCGATCATTTTCAATAGTTCCGGAGAATATTTTTTCGCGTAAGCTTCTGCTTTTTCAGTTATTTCATCTTTGGTGTAGTAAGACAATACTTCCTTGCAGATGTTCTTGAGTTTCGGCAAGTCAAATAGAGCGCCATCCAAGCTCATCTTTCCAAATGTCATTTGGAATTCATTTATGTCAGTCTTTGGATTTTTCATGAGCCACTCTTCAAAATTTGAGTTAGCAATTGTCATCAAGTACTTGATAATACCTTCGATTGGATAACCTTCTTTCAAGAAGAAACTGACCGCAGCCTCTGGGTCTTTTCTCTTTGATAACTTTCTTCTCTTTCCGTCTTCATTTTTCATGATAACTGGCAAGTGTGCGTACTTTGGAAGTTCAAAACCCATAGTGTTAAATAAATCAACGTGAATGGGAAGTGAAGAAATCCACTCTTCACCACGAGTGATAACTGTCGTGTGCATAAAGTGGTCATCACACAAGTGGGCAAAGTGATAAGTAGGAAGTCCATCTGACTTCAAGATGACGATGTCCTGGTCGTTTTCAGAGAGATTGAGATCTCCGCGAATTTCATCGTGCACTCTCACATAGTTATTGTGGTTTCCACGCGATTTAAATCTTATGACATAACTCATGCCATTGACAATTCTTTCGTAAGCTTCGTCGATTGTAAGATGGCGACATTTAGCGTACTCACCGTAATATCCAGGAACAACGCGATTTGCATTTTGTGTCATGCGCAAATCATCCAAATCTTTTGCTGTACAAAAGCACGGATAGGCCAGTCCTCTTTTGATTAAATCCTTGATGCAAATCTTATAAATTTTGCTTCTCTTTGACTGGACATAAGGGCCATAATTTCCCTTCTCGGTATCGCCGAAATACCCTTCATTTTGCGTTATCCCAAAAGCTTCCAACTGTTCGACTAATTCCTTGCCAGAACCGGAAATTTCTCTCTTTTGATCTGTGTCTTCTAACCTAAAAAAATACACGCCGTTTGATTGCTTTGCAATCTTGTATGCAATCAGTGCTGTAAATAGAGAACCTGTATGCAAAAATCCGGTAGGGGAAGGAGCAAACCTTGTTACTTCCGCTCCATCGGGCAAATCTCTAGGGGGATATCTTTTCTCTAAGTCTTCAACCGTTTCGGTTATCTCAGGAAAAATGAGTTCTGCTAATTCTTCATTTGTATGCATCTATATATACCTCTCTCTTCTATTTTATCTTACCATTGACTGGTCGACAAATACATTATTTCATCGGTTTAATATAAAATTTTCCATAAACTCCATTCGATGGAGCAATATTAACGAAGCATTCGTCATCAATCTTCTTTGCAAATTCAATAACCCTCTTTACTTCATTATTAGAAACAATCATAAAAATAATCTTTCGAGGCTTTCCAGAGTATCCACCTCTCGCGTCGATGACGGAACATCCGTGAGGGAATGCTCGAAGTAGCATGGGTGCAAGATCGTTCTTAGATGTTGTAATCTGAATCTCGGTCTTTTTATTTTTAATATTTATCAAGTCAACTATTTTAGATGAAGTGAAGAAATAGATAGTCGTATATAAAGCCATGGTCGCTTCACCGAGGCTTTGCAATCTAATTGCATTGACAAAAGTGTATAGAAGAACAATGCCAGCGTTAATAATCATTGCGAATTTCCCAGCAGTGGTAGATTTTTTTTCTGCTATCGCATATGCCAATATATCAACTCCACCTGCGGAACAACCGGTCACATATGCAACTCCGGAAGATATGCCGGTGAGAATTCCTGCAAAAAGTGCACGAGCGATAAAATCCGCATCTATCTCGAATATCACAACCCATTCGTAAGGAAGATAGGAGATAAAAATAGAACAAAGGACAACATCAACAAATGTTAGAATAGTAAATCTCTTTCCGATTTTTTTCCACGCCACGTAAAACAGTGGAACATTGATAAGAAAGAAACATATCGATGTCATCGTATATTCGTTTCCGGTATATCCAAATATTTGAAATATTCTCAAAAAAATCTGGGCGGTACCTGAGGCCCCACCAGAAATCAAAGATGGATTGACTATCGACCCGTCGACTGTAGTAATCGGCTCAGGAGCGATAAACGCTCTATAGCTATAAGCAAAGGTAAAGGCTGATATTAAAACTCCAATAGCTGCTACCGTATATTCTAAGAGATATCTCAGAGCAGGGTGATCTAATAAGTAGTCGTTAATTTGTGTTTTCTTCCTTTGCATAAATGTAGGTTTTATCTTTTTATAACCTACAAAAGAAGAATTGTTTGATGATATTCCACCCATAGTTCGCTCCCTTAATATATATAAAATATATATTAATAACATTTAGTATTATACAATCATTTTTATAAAATAAAAGACTATTCTATCATTTATCATTGATGGGATAAAAAATCGAATATCTTTGATGCTGCAATATCTTCTCGACAATTATATTCAGTGAATAATTTAGACTTAAATACACGAAAAAACCCGCCACATGACGGGTGTATTTTCTTGAATAATCAAAAACAAATTGCAATTAATTAGATTTTACATCAACGATTTTCTTGCCGTTGTAAAATCCACATTTAGGGCAAATGTGATGTGATTTGATCATTGAACCGCAATTGCTGCACTCAACTAATCCCTGAGGATGAAGTTTAAAATGCGTTCTTCTTAATCTCTTGCGGGTTTTCGAACTACGTCTTGCTGGAGTTGCCATTTTGATATTCTCCTTTTCTACTTTCGCAAGTAAAAGTATACCTATCTATTTTTATCTTGTCAACAAAAATAAGGGGTTCTACTAAATATAATTGATTAATAGGTATTCTTTTCTTGAAAAATCGCTTAATTATTGTATACTAAATAAGATATGTCTATAATTAGACAAATTTCTAAGAGGAGAAATCAATTTAATGAGTCCATACAAAGTAATATTGTTAATTATATCTTTTATTCTTATAATTCTCGCCCTGTTAACAGGTGGTAAATCCCAAGGTGCTTCTGGCGCAATCACCGGTGGTACTAACATGAACATCTTCGCTAAAACCAAAGAGAGGGGCGTCGACAAGATCATTTCCTACATAACAATGGTTGCAGCGATTATCTTCTTCTTATTCGCAATATTAGCAAATTATTTATAAAGACCAATGTATAAGGGAATTCAAATCAGTTCCCTTTTTCTTTTGTACGAGTAGATACTCATTTATTAAAAAAGCTTTTCTTTGACAATTCAATATATAAACATTTAAGGAGATTTATTATGGAAAAAAACGAACTACAAAAATACCTATCAAAAACCACACACACGCTCGCTGAGCTCAGTGAACACTTTTCACTCACACCGGCTGAAGTTGAAAAGACAATACTACCTTTTCTCGATTCAGGTCTAGTCTTTTTGACTAACTCGGGGTATGGATTAACGGCAAATTACAATATCAAACTCTGCACTGTTGTTCTCCGAAAAAACAACTTTGCTTTTGTAAGACCCATAGACGGTCCTGCCGACAAATCGAAAGACATTAGAATCTCCGGATACTCTTTAAATGGATATATATTGGAAGATGTTGTCTACGTTCAGGTTGATCACTGGAACAATGGAAAAATAGTTGGATTATACAATAGAGAAAAAAGAATAAATGGAAAGGTTTCTCGCGAAGGAGCAAACAAATTTCTTCTCAATTCCGCGAGAAATGCTGATTCAAATATCAAGATAATCATACGAGAAGATTTGTCGAATTTCGACATAAAGGATGGCGATTTGATTTCATGCCACATTTTAGAGTCGCGCGTTGATGAAATCGAAGTTAGCTTCGACAAATTGCTCGTAAAATCAGGAGAAGTAGGATCGGATATTTCTTCCATAATTGTCTCCAATGATGCCCCGCTTACTTTCCCATCGGATGTTTTAGTTCAAGCAAAGATGATTCCGTCTTCTGTCAGCGAAGCTGATTTAGAAGGTCGCACCGATTTTCGCGATGAAAATATCGTTACCATCGATGGTGAAGATGCTTTGGACTTCGACGATGCCGTTCAAGTTAAAAAAATCATAAATGGATACGAGGTTGGCGTTCACATCGCTGATGTGAGCTACTATGTAAAACCGAATTCAGCAATCGATGAAGAAGCGCAAAAGCGCGGAACTTCAATCTACGTCGCTGATAGAGTCGTCCCGATGATTCCTGTCGAACTTTCAAATGGCATTTGCTCACTCAATCCTGATGTAGATCGCTTGACCATATCCGTCATAATGGATGTCGATTCTTCGGGCAAAGTGTATCGTTCTAAAATTGTACCTGGAGTTATTCACTCTCACGGAAGACTCACTTATACACAAGTAAACGACTATCTCAAGGGCGAAAAAGTCAATTTATCACAAGATATAAAAGACATGCTTCTTTTATTGAGAGATGTCACTTCAAAAATAAGAAAGAGAAGAGAAAAATTTGGCGCTTTAGATCTCGATTCCACTGAAATTAAATTCAAATTAGATGAACAGGGAAATCCGATAGAAGTGATTAAAAGAACTCAAGAAGCAGGTGAAAAACTTATTGAGGACTTAATGATTATTGCAAACGTTGAAGTTGCAAAATTCCTTGAAGCAAGAGGTATTCCCACACTCTTTAGAGTTCACGACAATCCTCCGCAAGACAAATTGACTAATTTTAAATTGTTTTTAAGAAACATCCACATGAGTCAAGATTTTCCTCAAAAGGTAACTAGCCAAACTTTGAGCCACTGGTTTAGAACTATAGCAGATGACCCTCAGAGATCAGCGATATCTAATTTCCTTCTTCGCTCTTTAGCAAAGGCTCAGTATTCACCGTACAATACCGGTCATTTTGGCTTAGGAGAAGATAACTACCTTCACTTTACTTCACCGATAAGAAGATATCCTGATTTAATTGTTCATCGCACCATTAGAGATTATGTTTTTAACCAAGAAAAATTTGTTAAATCTCAGCTATTAGCGAGACTTAGAACTCTCGGATATTCAACGTCAGCTGCCGAAAGACGCGCAACTAAGATTGAACGCGATGTCGATGATTTAGAATCGGCAAAGTATATGTCTAAACACATAGGTGAAACTTTCAAAGGGCACATCAGTGGATTAAATGCGCAAGCAATTTTCATTGAATTAGAAAATGGAATCGAAGGCGGTCTTTCTTTAAATGACATCGATCCAACAAATAAATACAAATTTTCGGAAAAACACATGAACGTTCAATCTCTGTCCAAAGAAGTTGAAATGCAATTGTTCAAATTGGGACAAGAAATTGAAGTCATCGTCAAAGATGTCGACTTCAACTCCAACCGCGTTAATTTCATAACACCTGTAGCACAGAAAATAGCAGAGGCTGCCGCTAATTATCAAAGAGAGTCGTATCGAGACACTCAGAGACTTTCGCATACAAGAGACAACTCTCGCTTGAGATATTCTAAAGATAGAAAATCTTCTTATCGTGGAAGAGACGATAGAAATAACTCGTACTCGAGAGACAGGAAATCTTCTTATCGGGGAAGAGATGACAGAAATAGTTCGTACTCGAGAGACAGGAAATCTTCTTATCGAACTGACAAAAAGAGCAATAATAGTTACACAAAAAGAAAAAGGACTTATAATAAGGACTAGTTATTAAGGGATTACAATATGGGTAAAGCAAAAGGTATAACTAAGGA
>Ga0172378_10000990_pt1 | contig 25707 bp, 27 predicted proteins | sample GrowelOW332metaG_FD_119755 | JGI IMG/M metagenome (GOLD analysis project Ga0172378, IMG submission 119755) | Groundwater microbial communities from an aquifer near a municipal landfill in Southern Ontario, Canada - Pumphouse #3_1 metaG | ecosystem: Environmental > Aquatic > Deep subsurface >... | reverse complement strand
ATGTTGTAAATTCTAAATAATTCACAATATCCAAAATGTTGAGATACTTGATCTCCTTGTGCTGCTACTGCTACTTTCATAATTAAATCTCCTTTTCTTTTTCAATTATATTTAATAGTTTTTTTATAATCTCTTCAACGTCTATAAAGAAACTGGATTCTTTACTGTAGGGCTCTAAATTATTTTTTTTCACAATATTTTTATCGTAAGGAAGAGTTCCTAAGAAAATTATATCATTTTTAATAAGATAGGTTTCTATTTGTGAGGAAATAATTTGGCTTAAATCTGCTTTGTTAATGATCACGAGTGGTTTGGACTTTAAAGTTTGAGTGGTTTTGATTATACGCTTCAAATCAGAAAATCCAGACAGGGATGGTTCTGTAACTATTAGAGAATAGTCTGTATTAGTTATAGAAGCTATAACAGGACAACCTATTCCAGGTGGACCATCGATAACTTGAATGTCTGTTTTGTGCCGCTCCTCAGATACTTGTTTTCGTATTGCACTCACTAATTTTCCTGAATTACCTGAACCAATATTAGTCTGAGCTGTTCCAAATAACTTAACCTTTTCTTTATATAAAAAAGTGTTTCCGTCTACCTGTGCTATTTCGGTTATAGCACTAGCGGGACATTTAACCTGGCATAAAGAACAACCTTCACAACGATATGGATCTATGTAGAATCTAACTCCTTGTTTATCTATAGCTTTGTAAGCACAAAGGGAATAGCACAAACCGCAGTGCGTGCATTTGTCTTGTTTTATTTGATACTTTGGAAGTCCAATGTATTCGTGCGTGATGGGTATTTCGGAAGTCTTTTGAACTAAATGAAGATTAGGTGCGTCAACATCGCAGTCTACGAATACTTTGCTCTTGAGTTTTTCTATGAGAATATTACTCAAGGTTGTCTTTCCAGTTCCACCTTTGCCGGATAAAACAACTATGGTGACTTTTGAATTCTTTTCACGCATGGTTATTTTCCTTCCTTGATTTGAAGCAGAATCTTTTTATACATTTCTTCAAATCTAGATTTGTATTTTGGCGAATCAGTTATTAAACCACCAGCAGAGGTGATTCTATTAATCTCTTTAGCAAAAGGGAAAACATCTAGTATATTTAAGTTTTCATCCTTTGCAAAATCGAAGATTAACTTATTTTCTCCATCATATTTATTGACTACGATTCCTACTAGAACATTTAGCTGCTTACACACGTTATATACCATTTTAAAGTTGTGGAATCCAAAGTTGGTTGATTCGACTACTAGAACGCAATAATCAACGTCGTGAATAGCTTCTAATAATAGGCAAGAACTACCAGGCGGGCAATCTATTGCTACTATTCCATCGTTTATAGCATCTTTAGCTTGTTTGATTATTGGAGTGCCACTCATCTCACCGACATTCATCTTGCCAGATACAATTTTGTGCCCCTTATATATCGATTTATCAACTGTACCTATTTCCTTATCTATGAGGGTGATGGCGTCGAAATTACAAACTTCATAACATCCTCCACAAGAATGACATATTTCAGTAACTAAGAAAGGTTTTTTAATGAATATAATTGCATTAAATTTACAAAAATCAGCGCAAGCTCTACATCCGGTGCATTTGTTATAGTTGAACTTCGGTATTTTGACTAAAACTGACTCAGTTTCTGTATTATTAGTATTAAAAAACACACTTCCGTTAGGTTCTTCTACATCTGTATCGACATATGAAGATGAAGAGATGGCGTTAGCAAAGTTGGTGGAAATAAATGTTTTTCCGGTGCCACCTTTACCAGATAGAAAAGCAATTGATAATTTATCCATTGTGATGATGAAAACCTTGCGATACTCTTTCTAAAATCGACAGTTCATTATTTTCACACATATGGAATATGTTGATAATTGAATCTGATCTAGTTTGCAAAACTTCAATTTTGGTCATCTTTAATACATTAAAAGAATTTTCACCTAAACGCACAACAATCACTTTATCAACGTTCAAATCAACAACTTCTTGAGCGGCTTGTACTCCGGCTCCACCTTGTGCATTTGTCGCTTCGTTATCTACAAAGGAAACGGTTTTAGTGTTTGTATCGTATATAGCGAAGAAATATGCTCTTGCGAATACGGGAGAGATAGGCTCGTTTACATCTTTATCGTTTGTAGCTAGTAAGTATTTCATAGAAAACCTCCAATTAGTAAGTTACCTTACTAATATAGTATAGAGACTCCTTTTTTTCTTTGCAATCCATTTTGAACGATTTGATTACAACGCTAAAAAGGGCAAAAGCTTATCTATATTTAAAATCTTGTTTTACTATGCACTCGGGTCTGTCGTTTTTCCAGGGATTTGATTTATAAAACCAGCCTTGTTTTTTCCAGTATTCTCTATCATTTTCTCCCATATCTACGTGACGTATTAAGGTGCGCATGGTTTTGAAAAGATATTTTGCGTGATAAGAGGGCTTAACATTCCCATATCTACTTTTAATTTTAGTAGCTACTTTAGATGTCAAACTGTATATGTGATTTATCTTTCTTTGACTCGTGTTGTTTATTGATTCTGCCTTTAAATTTAAACCTATTTTGTATATTCTAGGAACGCCCCAAAATTGTAAACTATCCACCACATCTTTAATGGCTGATTTGTGTCCTTTGCCAGCTGAAGTTGATATAACAACGGCCTGTTTTTGGAACATTGATTTCATGGGCTTATGTACTAACCAAATAGAGCAAAAATGATCTAAAAAATCCATCATAGCTCCGGTGGAATGATACACGTAAGTTGGAGTGACAAAGATTAAAACATCTGCTTTATCCATCATTTGTTGCAAACGCTCTGTGATTTCGCGATGTGGACAAAGACTGATATCTTGTCTAAAACATATGCCGCAACCTGAGCAATGTTCAGGCAAATCGCGGGGTAGAACTATTTCTTTAATATCGGATTTTTTGGCAAGGCAATTTACTTACTAATTGTTTAGCTATAAAATAAGTGTTCTTTTTATAGTTGGTGCCATTAATTATTAGAACTTTCATGGTATCATCTACCTTTTTATAAATGTTATTATTAATATAGAACATATACAGGACTCAAACAAGGAATGTGTGGACTAATGAGCGTAAAGTAATATACAGCTTTGTAAAAGCAATACAATAAAGAACGTTTGCATGATATTAAATTTAATAAATACTATATGTTAATATTAGCAATGAAATGGAGAAAAAAAGAAATATGAAAATATTATCAATTGGAAGCACCAATGTAGATCAAACATACTACGTGGATCATTTTCCGCAAAGAGGTGAAACTATTAGAGCTATTTCCTCACGTATAACACCCGGTGGCAAGGGGTTAAATCAAGCTGTAGCAATTGCCAGAAGTGGCGGAAGCGTCTCGTTTTTATCTGCTATAGGAAGCGATAAAGAAGGGGAATATATTACAGATGTACTATTCAAGGAAAATATAGATACCCACTTGAAAGAAATTCCTGGAATAAGCACAGGAAATGCGAATATTGTAGTTGATTCAAATGGCGAAAATAAAATTATTATAGTTGAAGGAGCGAATGGAAATATTAACAAAAAACTTTTGGATGATGAGAATAAATTAATAGTTGGTAGTGATATCATAGTAATACAAAATGAAATTGAAAAAGCAACTAATGAATATATTATTGGACTTGCGGGGAAAAGAAAAAAGATAATTTTGTGGAATCCTGCTCCAAAAGGTTTGATTAACAAAAAATACTTTAAGTTTATTACATACTTTACTCCCAATGAAAATGAGTTAGACTACTATGTTAATAATCCTAATCTGAGCATGGAAGAAAAATGCCATGAATTACTGGAAAGCGGGATAAAAAACATAATAGTAACTTTGGGATCGCGCGGTGTCTATTATCAAAATAATATGGTGAATGGAATTATCCCTGCAGAAAAAGTACACGCTATTGATACTGTGTGTGCTGGAGACACTTTTAACGGATACTTTATTAATGCTATAGCGTGTGGCAAGAGTTTTATAGATGCCATTAAAATTGGCAATTTAGCTGCATCTAAAGCGGTTCAAAAAAAAGGAGCGATGAATTCAATTCCATACTCAGATGAAGTTTATTGTTGATAGATACAAAAGAATGTGTGTTTAATTTCCAAAATCAAAAATATTATAGTCGGTTTTAGCTATACACTCATTTTTTAGAAATTCTCTAATAAATAAAGAATCATTTGTTTCGAAATATTTTAACAACAATGTTTCATAATGCTGAGCCCTATCTTCCGGGATAGATAAAAATCCTTTGCCATTTGAAATAAGTATATGATTTGCGTATATTTCTGCTGTTAAGCGATTATAGTCCGAGAATAGGCGGGTTTTCATTATATATAGTAAAGAGTCTATAGCTTTATCAACTATGTTTGAATCGCTCTCTAAAATGAATTCCAAATTGTTTTTGACTATAGTTTTAACAGGTAGAACCGGCCTCCAATTAGTTTTACTAATAGAAGACGTAACACTTCTTAGAGATCCTGCGTTGAAGCAAATATTCTGGCAGATTAATTCGTTAATTGTGATTAATAACTCATAATCTGAGTTACATGTCAAAATGTAAGGAGAGAGTATAAATTTCCAGGCCTGCTCCAAATTATATATCTTTAATATATCGATTAGGTTCACATCAGAAATTTTTCCGTTTTCAACTATAGTTTCTATGTTTAAAAAAGTGACAGGAATCTTATTAGAAACCGCTTGCTTATGAAGTGTTTCTATCAATTCGGCTTTAGCTTTATTCATCTGTTCTACAACATTATCGGGCAACTCTTTAGGCGTATAGTTATAAGCTTTAAGTGATTTATTTATGTTTCTGAGTTTAATTTTTATAATTTTGGCATCATTATTTTTATCGACTATTAGATTGTAAGATTGTGGAGTATATTCACCCAAGTAAAAAGATTTCAAATTTCCATTAACTCTTCTATGGAGATAAATATACTTACTATTTTTAATTTCACGTATTTCAATAGATCCATATGCGAGAGAATCCAACTCTTTTTGTAACAACTCTTTGTGATCTAATAATTTGATAATTTCTAATTTTTTATTGTGCATATGTATATAATATATTGCGTGTGAAACAAAATCAACGTTAAAAGTGCCATATGTTTCATAATATATGCTTTTTGGGCGTTAAAAGGGGTTAAATTGAGGATTTAACTATGAAAGCAACTAGTAGTTAATATAAACGGCAATATCTATCTATAGAGAAACTGTCTAAATTTTAAGAAATTCACTCCCCTAGTATTGTTTTTTTCTAAAAGTTAAAGTTATCTGGATCAGCTCCAGATCTTGTATTAGTGTCCATATTAGATATTGTTTTCATTTCTTTGTCCGTTAGTTTGAAATCGAAACTATCCAAATTAGATCTTATATGCTTCTTATCTATAGATTTAGGCAACACAACTACGCCTCTTTGGATGTTCCAACGAACAATAACATTTACAACAGACTTGTTATATTTAGCAGCTATTTCCATTAATGCTGGATTAGAAAGTAAATGGGTACCAGTTCCTCCCAAAGGCGAATAAGCTTCAACCACGATGTCTCTTTCTTGGCAATAGTCGATCAATTTTTGATTAACCATACGAGGATTAGATTCTATTTGGTTTATCATTGGAAGAATTCGCTGGGTTTTAGCTAGTTCATCAAAGTGGTGAACGTGAAAGTTAGACACTCCAATGGTTTTAATTTTCCCTTCCATATACAAATCTTCTAATACTGTCCACGCTGCTTGGAGGCCTTTGGCTGGCCAGTGAATTAAACAAAGATCTACGTAGTCGGTATCTAGCCTACTTAGACTTTCAAAGAAGGCTTCACGGACTCTGTGTGCGCGAACATCATCATTCCATATCTTTGTAGTTAAGAACACTTCCTTGCGATTAATCCCACTTTCTTTAATGCCTTTGCCAACGGATATTTCATTTTGATATATCATCGCTGTATCTATATGTCTATATCCATCTTGAAGCGCCCACTTAACAGAGTTGACTGTCTCATCACCTTCTTTTGTCAAAAACACACCTAAACCGATTACAGGTATTTCCACTCCATTGCTTAATATAATATTTTTCATAATATTTAGTCTCCTTTTTAATGTCTATTACTTATCCCTATATAAAGTATAAAGGAGTTATCAAATTTGCGAAAGAGAGGAGAGAGCATTTAAATTGTGTTTTTATATTGCGTTTGATATGTTTTAAATGACTCGAGGGTAATTTAATGCATATTCATGAGTTAAAGTACAACAACAGTGTTATACTTAAGTTATTAAAAGGCATTTAGCCTTTCAAAAAAGGAGAACATATGATAAAAAAGAATAAGTTTGCAGAAAACAAAGTATTTAACTTTACTGATGTTGTGAAAATTGAAGAAGGTAAAGCCACAAAGAATTTTTTCTTTATAAGCGATAAAGTCACAACTGGCTTTTTGATTTTTGATAAAGACACCATAATTGCGGGACACAAAGCCGAAGCAAAAGCTTTAGTACAAGATATAATGGGAGATGTATTAATCACCATAGAAGGAAAAGAGTTTATCTTGCATGAAGGAGAAGCAATTGTGATTAAAGAGAACATGATGCATGAACTTAAAGGTTTAACAAAAGCAAAGGTCTATGTCACAATCTTAAACGCATAAATTAAATAGAAAACAGCTATAAAAAGTGTAGTGAACCCCTAAAGTTGGACCAAAAATCTGATGTAAAGGGGTTTTTAATTTACACAAAAAAAGGCCGATATTTTTTATCCGTGTGATAATTTTTCAGCGAGAATATGATTAATAGTGATTAATCTTCGTCAGTTATAAGACAGTCTAAAAAATTCTTGGCGGCGGTAGAAAGACTGTGATTTTTAGACCATATTACTTTTCTAGTGTAAATATTTGCGTGTTCTACAAGTAAATTTTTAAGATTAAAATCATTATTGATTCTTTCATTTTCAGGTAGTGGTACTATAGCTATAGCATTTTTCATTATTGCCATTTCGATTGATCCTATTGAAGTAGTGGTAGTTGAATTTAAGCACATGCTTAACCCCGCTTCATTGAAATAATTGGATATATTACCGACATAGGCTCGAGGCACTATTAATTTTTGTTGTTTTAAATCTTGTATAGAAATCTCATCTTTATTGAATAATTCGTTGTCTTCGGTAACAAACACTTTAAAAGTCTCTGTTGATAAAATACGGACTTCAAATTCATCCAAATTATGTATCGTTGCGTTAGTAATAGCAATTTCAATTTGGCCTTCTCTAACGTGTTTTTCAGCATAGGTAGAAGATAGTTCGAATATTTCTAAATGAACGTCAGGGTATTTGTGGATGTAATTTAAAAAGTTTTTATGAAGAAGATCGTGATAGACCGTTGGAGGAATTGCGATTGACAGTTTCCCCATTTTCCCGCACTTAGTTTCGTTTATTAATAATTGAGAGGTCTCGAAGTCCTTTATTCTTATGCCTACATCTCAATAGTTGGTCGTAAAGAAAAAGATGTTTCCGGATACTTGGATTTAAAGACTAAAAAGGTAAACATCAATGTTAAATCAACTTTGAAAACTATATTCGTTAATCCGATCATTATCGCTACTCTTGTCGGTTTCTGCTTCTGGGCACTTCAGTTAATTCCCGGATCTACTGAAATAAGTTCTTGGTGGGTTGTATCCGTCAAAGGAACTACTGGTGTATTTTGGAATATTAAAGTATCATTACCTTGGGTATATTGGACAGTTAAGACTTTAGGTGGTTTGTCTTCTCCTCTTGTTTGGATTGCTATCGGTTGTACTTTAGGTAAAGTATCATTTAAATCAACAGTTTCGGATAAGAAAGTTTGGGCATTCTGTTTAATCAAAGTATTAGTTGGTCCTGCTTTAAATTTTGCTTTATTGTTATTGATTAACTTGATACCTGGAATTAATGTAACATTCAATACTTTCGCTGCTACAACAATCATGTGGGCAGTACCTCCCGCAACAGTTGCTATTACTTATTGCATCAACAGTGATAAAATGGCTACATTTGCTTCTAGTTGTTCGTTGTTATCAACTGTTACATCAGTTGTTTTCATCCCTGTATATATGGTATTAATTACCGTTGTTCAAACAGCCGGAATCTTCGCTTAAGCGTTGAAAAAAGAGGAAATTTATTATGGGAAGAAAAAATAATGTGTTATGGAGTTAGAGATTATGAAGTTTCAACTTTCGATTCTCTAGCTAAAAAATATAACTATGAATTAGTCTACAGCCCGAAATATCTCAACAATGATATTCGTTCAGATGCTTATGGATATGAAATAGTTATGGTAAGAGGCAATTGTCCTTTGAATAGAGAATCTTTAACGGATTTAAAAGAACATGGATTAAAGACTCTATTAACCAGAACCGCAGGATTCAATCACATTGACGTGAAGGCCTGTAAGGATTTAGGAATTAATTGTGCTTTTGCACCAGGATAATCACCAAATGCAATTTCTGAACTAACTCTAACTTTGGCTATGAGTTTGTTAAGAAATGTTGCTTACGCTACAAATAGAACTCGTAAGGGTAATTTCCTTGTAACTAATAAAATGTTTTCACGAGAAGTTAGAAGTTGCACCGTAGGTATACTTGGTTGCAGTAAGATTGGTAGAACAACTGGATTATTATTTAAGGGATTAGGAGCTAGAGTTGTTGGTTATGATCCATATCCTACAGATGCTGGACGTGAAATATTAGAATATATGCCTCTCGATAAATTCATCGGAGAGTGCGATATTATATGCTGTCACCTTCCTTACATTAAGGGAGTTAATGAAAACTTTATCAATGCTGAATTTATTGGCAAAATGAAAGAACATTCAATTTTGGTTAATACAGCTAGAGGTGAAGTTATGGATTATGAAGCGGTTGTTGAAGCTCTTGAATCCAAGAAACTTGATGGTCTTGCTTTAGATGTTGTTAAAAACGAAAAAGCTTTGTTCTTCAAAGATCGTACCGGAGAAGAGTTAAGCGATCCTATACACGCTAAACTATTGGAAATGTACCCTAGAGTAATAATTACTCCTCATATTGGTTCTGCTAGTAATTTAGCCTTGCGAGATATGATAGAATTTTCATTGAAAAATATGGATGAAATTCTAGAAAAAGGAACTTGTAAAAATACTCTTATAAAATAAATAAAAGTGGCTAGTTATAGCCACTTTTTCATTGGAGTATTATTTGTCAATAAATAGAATCCAAAGGTTATTTATTTAATTTGAGTGAGACTACACACTCTACGTGAGCTGAGTGTGGAAACATGTCTACAGGAGTTACAGATTCAATGTTGTATGATTCCTTTAAGTAAGTTAAGTCTCGAGATAGAGTCACGGGATTGCATGATATATAAATTATACGATTGGGCTTAATGGACACTAAGGCTTTTAAGAAATCGGGTGTGGATCCTTTGCGAGGAGGATCTAGGAATACGACATCATACTCAACTTTATTTTCCAATATAAATTTAGTACAGTCCTCTTTAATGAATTCGACATTACTTACGTCGTTTAATTTTGCGTTGTTTTCCGCGTCTTGGACAGCGGATTCAACTATTTCTACACACGTTACAGATTTCGCATTAGAAGAAGCACAAAGACCTATTGTGCCTATCCCTGAATAAGCGTCGAGAACGTTTTGAGACCTATCTAACTTGGACGCCTTGATTGCTAATTCGTAAAGCTTTTCAGTTTGGACAGGATTGGTCTGATAGAAAGATCTAGAGGAGATTAAGAAATTCATTCCAAGAATAGAATCTTGTATTTTTCCTCGCCCAATCAACACTTCTTCTTCATCGCCTAATATGACATTTGTAATTTTAGGGTTTACGTTTTGGATAAATGTATTTATCTCAGTGCATTCTTCATATACGTTATTTACAAATTCTTGTTTGTTTGGGAAATCCTTCTTTGTTGTAACAATTACTAACATTACTTGTTTGAAGTTTAGACTGGTCTTTATTACTGCGTGGCGGATTATTCCTGAATGTGAAACTTCATCGTAAGGCAAAATTTCCAACTTGGTCATATTGCGTTTTATGGATTCTAGAATGTGTCTAGCTTTTTTGCTTTCTATGAGACATTCATCTATCTCAATTATATCGTGAGACTTTTGTTTAAAGAAACCGGAAATTATCTTGCCTTCTGAATTCATTCGAATTGGTACTTGAATCTTATTTCTAAAGTGATAGGGATTATTCATACCGACAGTAGGGTTAACTTCCATATCGATGTGGGCAAACTTGTGCAACAAATTTTGAACTTTTTGCTGCTTGTATTCCAATTGTTTTGGATATGCTAGATGCATAAGATTACACCCACCACAAGAATAGTAGTAAGGGCAGTTGGGTTTGACTCTATCGGGAGAGTTGGATAATCTTTTATCTAATTTAGCGTATTTGAGCTTACCAAATTTGTAGGTTGTGGTAATTTGCCCCTCCTCTCCTGTTAGTAGATTGTCAACGAATACGGTTTTATCACCGATTCTAACTATACCTCTACCATTATCATCGATAGCAAAGGCTGTTTGTTTTGATGTTTGTTTTGTCATTATTTTTTGCTTTCATTTGAATTATCATCAGAGAGATAATCCTTATATTTTGTGTAGAATGTGTCGTCTTGTTTCTCTGCGTTGCGCTGCAAATTGCCTATTAGCATATTTCCAACTACAACACTGGTTTCTAACTTAGTGTTTGATTCGGTGACATATTTTCTAAAGTAACTGACTGCTCTTAGTACAATGTCAGAAAGATTGACTGTTGTTATATCTAAAAAGAAAGAGTTATTGGCGTAGAAGAATATAGGAGAAGAATGAATTAGTTCACTCGCCATTTCGTACCATTGGTTATATTCACCAAGACCCGCTGCTTTTTGCAAACCATTTCTAAAGTTTAGCTTATATTCTTTGTCATCTTCATGATATGTTTTACAAGCATACAACCATCCATATTCTATGTATTTTTTCATATCTTTAGATTTTAATCCGTGTTCGCTCATGTGGCCTTTAAGTTCGACAAAGATTTTATCAGATTCTTCTTTATTTGTAATAGCGTGTCTAAAGGCGTTGTTGTAAATGAGGTGTCTTAGGTAAACCTTTTGGAGAGGTTCTCCTCCTTCAACAAGCAATTTAATAACGCATTCAGCTTCGTGCAGCGTTCTCCAAGATGAGTATGCTTCACTAGCTAAATCAAGGTTAAGCATTCTGAGCAAGCCAAGAGATTGTTTGAAAAATTTTAAGAATAAATCCGGAATTAAAGTTTCCATTGGATTCGCCTTTGAGAGGGGTTTAACCGAATTAATCAAGTGAATTATGCTTGATTCCAAGGAAAATGAAAGGGAGGAATACATGTCCATTCCTTTCTTTGTCGAAGTGTGTCGAGATTCGACTATATCTTGATAAATTTGTATACAGTATCCCGCGTATTTATTTATTGCTTCAACCGAACAAATTCTAAGTTTATCGGCATCAGTTTTAGCGTCTCTAATCATGTAGAAATAAGCTACTCTGGAGGAGTTAGCAATTTCTGATTTGATGTATGTAGTTAAATGGTTAGAAGGGACTGAAATCGATTTTCCGTAGCATTCTAAAGAGGCGTCTATCAATTTTTTTAGTAAGACAACATCAATTTTAGAATGTGAATTATTAATACTAGACATGGACTTGTACCGTTTGTAAATTTAATGCTTTTGCAATTTTCTTGAGCATAATTTCTTCTTTCTCTGTCACGTCGTTATATATGTACATCTTTGTAAATCCGGAGATTTCAAACGCGTTGTGATCTAACTTCTTCTTAGGAAGAATTATCACCGCTTCGTTTTCATTTCCTATAATAGCTTGTCTAAAAGTCGATCTAATATCGCTAGATTTGTATGGACTGAAGTCATCTTGTAAATCCAAGCAGTAAAAGAAGGAGGCGACTAATTGTTTGTAGTATTCCTTTTTCAGCTTTCTGAAGTCAACTTCCACATAGAATGTGTTCTTGTCAGGACGCGTGGGCAACTCGGTATAAAGCCTGGAAAACATGAATCCTTTATTGAATAAATCGATTGATTCTTTAGCTTTCCCTGACTTAATTGAATCTTTTGATATAAACCTAAACGGAAGTGCGGAATTGAGCAAACAATCTAAATCTGTGTAAGAGGTTGCTTCACCCTTTGTCATTATCTGATAAGGTATGTAAAACTTGTTTAAAATCCACTTGCTCTTGTAAAGGAGGGCCTTCATTTTAACTAAGTCATCATCGTCAAATAACTCTATAAAATTTTCGTATATTTGTTCTTTTGACATAATTTTACTCCTCCTTCTTCCTGCTTTTAGTATAAACCATTTATTCAATTTATTCGACAAAACCCGCCGCTTTATATCCCATTAACATAGCAGAACCGATGTTATATCCACCGCATATGCCATGTAGATCAACTATTTCTCCACCAACAAAAATATCTTCATATTTCATCAAAGATAGATCGCAGTTGATTTCGTTTGGATTTATGCCACCTAAAGATATTTGAGAGTTCTTTAATGGATACTTATCTTTTATATCAAATGTCAAAGCGGTTAACACATCGTCATCGTCCATTTCTTTGTATCCACATTTTCTAAAGTAACTGATCAAGCGGGAAGGAAAAATACCTTCGAGGTAATGCAATGGCTTTTTCCCATTTAGACTTGTCATGCAGTTGTCGTGCATAAAAGGGTTGAAAACTATTTTGAAATTTGCTTGTTTGTTTACAAACAAGGAAGCATCAAAAACACAGATGCCAGATACGCCATCTTGTTTGAAAAGAATCTCTCCAAGTTCATCGTAGAATGGAGTTTCATCTTTATATAAAACAAGGTTTCCTTTTATTCTTACTCCGTTTAATATTTGAGGTAATTTTTGTTTTACTATGAGTGGACATAGCGCTGAAGTTTGTTTTACATAATCTATATTTAGAGGAGTCAAGACTCTCTTAAATGCATTATTTCTTCTATCGTAAGCTGATCCACCAGTTCCTATAAATAATTTGTCATATTTATAAGTCTCATTACATTCGGTGCAAACAGTTTTAGAATCAGGATGTATCTCAGAGACTTTTGTATTTGTGATAATTTTAACTCCTATTCCTTCAAGACCTTTTGTCAATACTAGCCATAAGCTTTCAGCTGTATTAGAGAAGGGATATGCTCTACCGTCGGAATCAAAATAATAAGAAAAGTTTAAATCTTTAGACAGCATATTTAGCAGCTCTTCCGAGTATGACGGCAAATCGAAATATTCGAGAAAGCTCATGTAGTTATATGCTTGATAAACAGTGTTTTTCAGCAACTGTTCGTTGAAAAAATTTGAACGACCGTTTCCACTGACTAAGATGCGCTTAAGTATCTTATCAGATTGTTCAAGTATTGTTACTTGAAATTCAGGATGTTCTTTTTTTACACGAAAAGCGTAAATGCTTGAGGCTACCCCGCCTCCGATAATAATTATATTTTTCATAATTCACCCTTTCACACGTCTTATTATACAACAAAGATATATTTCCATTCTAGGAGACCAAACACTCTAGTGTTCTTATATTTTGGTGTTAATCAAATAGATTAAAAAAAGGGGAAAACTCCCCTTTTTGATAATTGATTTTTGTTTAGTATTTTCTAATTTTAAGTTTCTTGATTAAATCAAGGTAGGCAGCGTGATCTTTTCTATCTAAGTAAGAGAGAAGTCCACGTCTTTGACCGACTAAGATAAACAAAGCTCTCTTTGAGCAATAATCGTGGATATTAACCTTTAAATGTTCTGTGAGTTCGTTGATTCTCTTTGTGATGATAGCAACTTGTACTTCAGTTGAACCGGTGTCTTTTCCATTTTTGCCGTATTCTTTTACGATTTCTTCAATAACTGTCTTTTCTAATGCCATAATATTTCCTCCTTATAAGAATAATGACTTAACTTTAACCCAGCCATAATCCCGAAGGTGGGTTATAACCGCGCAAAAGTCGCAAAGTAATAATACCATGATGTATACATATTTACAACACTAATATTTGCTATCAATTTCTATATGCGGTCGAAGTCTGTATCTAGCAATAATAATGACTTATAATCCCCCGAAGCGGCAGAGCGCTCCAGCCAAACCTTAGCAGATTTTTTATCTCCTTTTTGCAAATAGTATATCCCAATACAAGCAATAGCATCTAAGTTGTTTAAACGAGCTGCTTCAGACCAACTGAGAATAGCTTTTTCTTGGTCCTTTTCAACGCCCATTCCTATGAAGTGGATTAGACCAACCATATACATAGCGGAAGGATTCTTAAACTTTGTGGCTGCGATTCCATACCATTTTAAACAATTTCTCCCTTTGTCATCTTTTTGGTAATATTGGTTAAAGTAACAGGAAGCTATAAGCAAAACCAAATCTGGGTTATCGTTAAAAGTTTTGTGTAGCGCTTTTCCGATTTTTATTATTTTGTCTATGTCATTTTTCGATGTGGCGTTTCTTAGTAAAAGTTGAACATAGAGGACGGATAATATTTCATCTTTTTTTATATAACCAGTCTTCGCAGTTTGCACAAGTAATTCATATTCGGAATTATCAGCTAAATATAATTCTTCAATCGGGGTATCGTGTTTGAAGTAAATATCTAAGAAATCGTCGGCATTTTTGACTTTAATTCGGTGTTTTGTTTGAAAATCATTGCTCGGTTTTATGAGTTCCACTTCACGCATTATTTCATTTATTATTTTATTGAATTGGTTTGTTTCACCTGAAGTCATTATGAACGCAACTAAATCGCGAACTAATTTAGACTCATTTAAAATAAAAGGAGATAAAAAATACACCGAACAAAAATCTTTAGATTCAAAATAATTTTTTAAAGAATCAAATCTTTCAAATATGTAGTTTTCACTCTTTTTTCCACGATTAAGAAAATTGATAGCTAGGTTGTATGATTCCAACCTAAGTTTTTCACGTTTGACATTATCTTTGTTTCCATAGATTTCTGCATAACTTACAAAATATTTCATATGACCTCGATTATTTATTAATATATCTTCTTTTTATCTAAAATGGGAAATTCAATGTACTTTTCCATATTGTAATGCTTAATGCCGGCTTCCATGAACATATCTGAAGTAACTTTATATCCAATGGTCTTATAAAAACCCAAAGCTTGATCTTGAGCAGCAAGTTTGATAGTTAATGGGGAAAATTTTTGCGAGAGGAGTTTTTCAATTTGACAAACCATTCGTTTTCCATAGTTGGTTCCGCGATATTTTTTTAATATAGCTATCCTACCGAACAAAACTACATGAGTTTTTTCATCTAGCAATATTCTCATTGTTCCTACCGCCTTATTTTCCTTGTTGAAAAACAAATAATGAGTATAGGTTAAATCTGTTTCTTCTATTTCATCATCGACAGAAACGGATTGTTCTTTAATGAATACTTCCTTACGTATGAGGTAACATCGAGTCATATCCTGAGACGAAGTTACTTTTTTAACGTAACAACCATCATCGAAGCCATAAACAAAATCTTTAAACCACAATTGAAGTTTATCCTGATTTAAAAGCATTGTTTGAAAATTCGATTTGGCCGTGGGATATTTATTGTAGTAATCCTCTAAAAACAACTTGAAATCCTCACGCTTAGTCTTTTTATCGTTTCCACATTGATTTTTCAAAATGGGGAATTGTTCTTTATTTGAATATGCAATTATGTCTTTTTCTCTGGCGTATATAAAAGGACGTATAAAAGTAATGTCCTCTTTATCTAAATGCATTTTTGCTGAGAAAGTTGCTAGACGTCCTCCGAATGTCATGTTCATAAATAGAGTTTCTATTGCATCTTCGGTGTGGTGTGCAAAAGCGACTTTATTAGCTCCGTATTCGTGAGCTGCTTGATTTATTATAGCCTTTTTCATTCGTGAGCAAATAGAGCATGGAAGCAGTCCATTCTTCTTGTGCGCATTAAGTATTTTTGCTACATCATGGGACTTCTTAATGATTAGTCTTATGTTTTCCTTTTCGCAGAACTCTTCGAGCGCAGAATAATCTGTCATTCCAAAGCCTAGGTCAATAAAAAAGGCCATAAAAGTGAAATTCTTAGTTTTAAATCTAGAATATTTATTGAGAAGTTTGATCAAAGCGTAGGAATCTTTTCCACCGGAAAGACCCACGAGAATTTTATCCCCATTTTGTATTAGATTGAAATTGTAGTCTGCTTTCCTTATACAGGCCAGCAATGCTTTTTCAGATGTCATATCTTTACCTCATATTTGATAGATATCTATCGGTATTCATTATATAATATTTATGGTGAAATCGTATGAAATATAATGGATTAGTATTGTTAGACAAAAAAAAGGGTAAATCAACAACCTGGGAAGAGTATGGCTTAAAAAAACTTTTTGGCACTAAAAAAGTAGGGCATGCTGGAACATTAGATCCTTTTGCAACCGGATTGATAATCTGTGGGGTCAATAAAGGGACAAAACTATTAAATGCGTTAGAAGCCGAAGATAAAACATATATTGCTAAACTTAAATTAGGGATAAAGACGAATTCAGCAGATATGACTGGAGAAGTAATTGAAAAGAAACAAGTCTCTGAGCACACCGATGAAGAAATACAAAGTGTACTGGAAAAATTTCAAGGAGAACTGACACAGGTTCCTCCAATGTATTCTGCTTTGAAAAAAGATGGTGTTCCGCTTTATAAACTCGCTCGCGAAAATAAAGTGATTGAGAGAAAAGCTAGAAAGATTAAAATACATAAAATTCATTTTATTTCTTACGATCGAGAAGACTCAACAATTGTGTTTTTAGCCAATGTTTCTAAGGGCACTTACATTAGAACACTTGGAGAAGATATAGCTTTGGCTTTGAACGAAGTTGGAACGCTTGAAGAATTAAGACGCACTAAAGTTGGCAAATATAATGTTAAGAATGCTAAGAAAGTTGAAGACACGCGAATAGAGGATTTGATTGAGATATCTGAATTCTATAAAGATGTATTTCACGTGAGAATTACCGGCGAAAATGACAAAAGAGCGAGAAATGCAGCTGATGTGAAATTGGACTTAGACAAAGAAGAGGTCTTATTGATAGATGATGATGAAAAAGCGATAGCTTTATATAAAAATTGCGGTCGTGGATGGTTTAAAGTAGTTAAGGAGTTTGTATGATTGAGTATATATTAGGTGAAAATGGATTGGTAAATAAAAAACCGACAGGCAGTAAAATAAACCTTTGTTTAGGCTTTTTTGATGGATTACATGTTGGGCATAAATATCTGATTCAACAGGCAAAAGCGCCAAATGTTAGATTGGGGGTATTCACTTTTGATGGCTCCTTGAAAAGCATTACAAACAAGAGAAAAAATGGATTGATTACCACAATAACTGATCGTTCAAGAATATTGGAAGAATTAGGGGTCGATGTATTGTTTGTAATAGGGTTTACAAAAGAAATAATGAACATGAAACCTGAAGAATTTATTTTGAAATTTTTAAAACCTTTAAATATCAATACTATTTATGTTGGGGCCGATTTTAGTTTTGGTAAACACGCTTCTGGAAATGTTGAATTATTAAAAAAATATTTTAATGTCGAAGTAGTGGATTTCATAATGGATGACAGTAAGAAAATTTCTACGACCACCATATTCGAATATTTGAGCGATGGAGAAATATCTAAAGCTAATAGATTACTTGGAAGAGAATATTTTATTAGAGGAAGAGTGATTCACGGATTTTCTGCTGGTTCAAAAAAACTGGGATTTCCTACCGCCAATATAGAAATGACAGGACAATATATTTTCCCAAAGAATGGTGTTTATGCAACCAAAATTAAAATAGATGGAAAAGAATATCCGTCTATGACTAACATTGGTGTCCATCCTACCATTAATAGACTAGATAATCCTTCAATTGAAACAAACATCTTTGATTACAGCAAAGACATATATGATAAAGAAGTTAAGTTGAGTTTTTACAAATATATTAGAGAAGAAAAAAACTTTAATTCTATAGAAGAATTAATGGAACAACTAAGTCGAGATAAAAAGAAGATTAAGCTAGAACTTGCTTGATCTTTGCGACGGATAAAACGTCTTTATATTCATCGTTCATTTCTAAAAGCAAATTTGCGAACGAGTTTTTTGGATTAATTATTTTTCTATTGTTGCGAACAAGTTCAACTAAAGCATCGACAAGTTTTATCTCGATGTTTTGTTTTTCATATCCTTCTTTGATGGTTAAATCATTTATATCTACATTTTTAATTCCGTTCAAAGTATAAGAGATACTTCCAACATTTTCACTTTCATATGAAGCTACCAATTTACCTTCGGTAAAATTGCTGAGTAATACTATTTCTAAGTCCATAATTTACACCCCCAATTGAGTCCTTATTAATATACATATTTTTGCGCGGAAGGTAAACAGATATCATTATTAAATCAACATTGTAATACTGAAAAACACTTTATTGATAAGACTAGTTAACCAAATATATTTTGATTGACTCGATAGAATAAAATATGTTTATTTTTACTAAATAATAATGAAAATAATTACAATTATTTTTCTTATTATATTAACTGGTGTCGGTTTGAAATGTGGTAATCATACATAGTCTTTTTGAAACTTTGTAAACTTTTATCAAGTTATCTGGTAATATTTTTGACTACCACGGGTTTTAATATTATATATTTTGGCTCACGTTCATAAAAAAAGACAGCAACTGGATTTAGTTGCTGTCTTTATGAGTTTGATTTATCTATCTTTCATTGTTGGGAATAGTATAACGTCTCTAATTGAATCGGTTCCAGTGAAGAACATGATCATACGATCTATTCCGAATCCGATGCCACCTGTAGGCGGTAAACCGTATTCAAGGGCATCTAAGAAGGACTCGTCTATTTCATTAGCTTCATCATTTCCTGCGGCTCTTTCTTTCGCTTGAGCTTCAAATCTTGCTCTTTGATCCAAAGGATCGTTGAGTTCTGTATACGCGTTACAAAATTCTTTACAACCAATATATAATTCGAATCTTTGAGTAAATCTAGGATCCTTCTCGTCTTTACGAGCTAGAGGAGTGATTTCAATGGGGTGACCATAGACTATTGTTGGTTGAATAAGGGAATCTTCAACATACTTTTCAAAGAATGCGTTTATGACATGTCCATAAGTGAAGTGTTTTTCAACAGGTACTTGGTGTTCTTTGGCGAGTTCTAGCGCTTCCTCAGTTGAGGTTACTGCGACAAAATCTATACCAGTCTTCTCTTTAATGAGTTCGACCATAGAAGCTTTTCTAAATTTGGGCCCTACATCAATTTCATTTCCCAACCAGGTAATCTTTGTTCCACCAGTTACATCAATAGCAATCAATCTAAACATTTCTTCAGTTAGTTCAATCATAGATTGAAGATCGCCATATGCTTGATAAATCTCTAGGGAAGTGTACTCAGGGTTGTGAGTTGTATCCATACCTTCATTTCTGAAGGCTCTACCTATTTCATAAACTCTTTCCATTCCGCCTACTACCAACTTCTTCAAGGATAACTCGGTAGCAATACGAAGATAAAAATCCTTGTCTAATGCATTGTGGTGAGTGACAAAAGGTCTTGCAGCGGCTCCGCCTAGAATGGATTGAAGAATAGACGTTTCAACTTCTGTAAAACCTCTTTGGTCTAAGTAGTTCTGAATGTCGCGAATGATTTTCGGACGCATGAAAGCAATTCTACGAGCTTCGTCATTCATTATTAAATCTAGATATCTCTTTCTATAACGTTCTTCTACATCGGTTAATCCATGAAATTTTTCAGGAAGAGGTTTAAGCGCTTTTGTTAAGTGAGTGAATTTAGAAACTCGCAAAGTTAATTCTCCCGTGCGTGTTTTCATCAATTTACCTTCAACTCCGACGATATCTCCTAAATCGGAGAGTTTGAATACTTTGTAGTTTTCTTCTCCTGCACTATCAATTCTAATATAGCATTGGAACATACCTGTTTTATCTTGAATATTAAAGAATGAGGCTTTTCCCATTTTTCTAATAAATCTAATTCTACCAGCTAAGATAAGAGTTTCTTCCATTTCTGATAATTGTTCTTCGGAGTAATCCTTATATTTTTCTTTTACATCTGCAGCAACTGTATTTCTATCAAATTTATGACCGAAGGGAGATACTCCTAGCGCTTCATAGCGAGGCAATTTGGCGCGGCGAGCAAGTTCTTGATCTGTGAGTTTTCTCTTTTTTTGTTCCATTTTTGTTTATTCCTTTTTCTTTAAGTTTGTTACTTAACCATGTAGATTATATATATTATGAATATTAAAGTAAATTAATACCATTAAAAATCTTATAATAGCTTCAGTGAGTTTGGCTATTTTTCTGTCTCGTTATCGAATGTTGTGTACTCGTCATCACAGGTGACGACAGGTATTATTTTAGGATCTTTTTCTTTAACTAATCCATTTAATTTACTTACTATATCCTTTTTGCTCATCTTATTTTCAAAAGGAATTACAATATCGAACACCGCATTTGTGTGCGTTGGCCCAGATACAATTCTAAAATCGTGGAAAGTTATTTTGGAATCTATTTTAATTAGAGCTTCTCTAACTATTTTTTTACAATGATCTGTCTCAGGATCATTAACTTTGACTGGATCCATGTGGAGAACTGTATTGATTTTTAATTTGGATAAACATTCAGCCTCTAAATTATCAATCATGTCGTGGGAAACAAAAACATCTACTTTTCCATCAACTTCTACGTGAGCTGAAGCAAAAGTGTGGTTGGGTCCATACATGTGCATTTGGATGTCATGAACACCTAAGACATTAGGATTATTTTTAAGGATTTTGATAAAATTTTCTATTATTTCTTCTTTAGGCTTTTCGCCCAAGAGAATGTCTGACGTGTGCGCTAAGATAGATACTCCTGAATACATAATAACTAAAGCCACAATACAAGCTAGAATTCCATCTATCTGAGTAAAACCTGTAAAGTATGAAATGATTATGCCCAAAATAACAAAAACAGTTGATAATACATCGTTCCTCGAGTCTATTGCGGTGGCTTTTAACGGCATTGAATCAATGCGCTTTCCCAAAGAGTGGTAAAAGAATGCTTGCAGTATCTTAATGGATATTGCGATGCCTAGAATAATAATATTTAATGTGGGAAAAGTTGTGTAAGCGTCGGAAGGTTTTATTATTGCGTCTACACCTTGGATCATAATATTGATACCAATGGCAAGAATTACAACCGCAATAATAAGAGACATTATATATTCGATTCTTTGATGCCCATATGGATGATCTTTATCTGCAGGTTTAGCAGCGAGTTTGTAGCCAAATAAAGCAAGACCCGAATTACCAAAATCAGAGAGGTTATTAACGGCGTCAGCAATAATGGATATGCTACCTGAAAAAATTCCTATAATGATTTTTGCCAAAAATACTACGAAGTTAGAAATCAAACCAAAAATTGATCCTAAAGTTCCATATTTTGTACGAACTTTGCTATTAGATATGTCTTTGTAATTTTTAACAAAAATTTTTAATAATAGTTCTGTCATGTCTTAATCCTTCTTTAACTTCAATTATGTACTATTTCACGTTTAAACACAAAATAAATTAAAGCATTTTCTATCTCGAGGGGATCAAAGTATCCAATTTATTAGCAGTTTAAATACAACTAGCGAAAATTTGTGTAAAAGTGCTAAAACTATTGTTTTTAATTGCAAAATAAATGTGATAGTATATTATAGTTATGAAAGGGGAAACCTATGCCTTATAAATCAAAAAAACAAGAAGGATTATCTACTAAAAATATCTTTTCAATCATTGCTATAGCAGTGGCTTTACTAAGTTTACTATTACTCGCAGCTAAAGGGATATCGTACGAAAATCCTGTAATCGAAGGATACTATGCCAACTTAAACATGTTCAAAATGATATTTGGTAATGAATATGCCGGTATTAATCCTGGATTATTATCCGCACTAATCATTATGTTTTTAGGAATTATTTCAGCAGCATTGATGAATAAAACAGATATTGCAGGATTTGCATCAATATTGTTCTTCATTACATCAGCCGTTCTTTGGTTCTGTACAATTCCTTTATACGGAAATTTCGAAGCATCATTAGGTGCTGCAGCAATCTGGTTGGGAATATTAAATATCGTTTGTGGAGTATTGGTATTCATTGGCCTGTCTTACAGACAATAATCAGTTCAACTTATCTTAAATGCCATGCTAAGCCATGGCTTTTTTGTTTGCATAAAAAAGACTACCTAGTTTCCTAGATAGCCTAATAATATTGGGGATACAATATTAATCAATTAAATCGGAGGAAAAGTTGTTCTCTTTCTCCGCAGCATCGAAACGATCGTACAAATCATCAATCGTTAGTTTGGCTTTCTCTTCGGCTGAGATATCTGCGATAACTCGTCCGGTGGATAACATGATTAATCTGTTACCATACTTTAATGCGTCGCGCATATTGTGTGTGATCATAAGGGTTGTAAGATGGTTCTCTTCTACTAGGGTTTGAGTTAATCCCATAATCTTTTTAGAGGTTTTGGGATCTAACGCAGCGGTGTGTTCATCTAACAACAACAATTTTGGCTTTTTAAGTATAGCCATAAGCAAAGTGATGGATTGTCGTTGCCCGCCTGACAAAGAGGATATCTTTTCGTTTAAGCGATTTTCCAACCCTAAGTTAAGAGGTGCTAAGTTCTTATTATATATTTCATTGTATTCATCTTTTAGTGCCCAAGATAAATTCCTTTTCTCACCTCTCTTAAATGCTAAAGCGAGATTTTCTTGAATAGATATATCGCCAATTGTTCCAACATTTGGGTCCTGGAAGACGCGGCCTATGTATTTAGCACGTTTGAATTCCTTCAAATTGGTGACGTCCAAGCCATCGAAGAAAATATTTCCTGATGTTGGTTTATACGCTCCAGAAATTACATTTTGTAACGTTGATTTTCCCGATCCATTAGAACCTATAAGAGTTATAAAGTCACCATCATTGATAGTGAGATTGACATCTTTTAGCACTTTATTGATTGGCAAGGTAGGATTACTCGACTTAAATTCTTTGCAAAGATGTTCTATTTTTATCATGCTATTTTTCCTCCACTGTCGTTGTTTTTGGTTTCTTATTATTTGTTATCAACTTTTTGATCTCAGGTATTACTACAACGATTGTTATAAATATACCTTTTAGCAAGTTGAGGTAATTTGTATTAAAACCAGGAATTTGAATGATTATGTCTATTATGAGCCAGAATATGATTCCACCAAGTACAACTGAGAATAGCGAAAGCTTGAATGAGCGGTGACCCAATAAGACTTCTCCTAAGAAAACAATGGTTAATCCTATGACAATACTCCCTTTTCCAGCATCAGCCGCGATATGCTTTGTCATTTGACCATATAAAGCGCCTGATAGGGCTATGAACATAGCAGAGAAAGCCATACCCATTAAGTAACGTGAGTTAGTGTTGATACCTTGAGCTCGAGCCATGTTTTCATTTTTGCCGGAAGCACGTAGAGACAAGCCGAGTTCCGTTCCAAAGAACCAGTACATAAGAAATATAATAAGTATCACAATAATGCCAAGAATTAATAGTTTAGAGAATGTGTAGTTATTAATTAAAGTGTTAAGTCCTGTGAATATGGTTAATTTTGAACTATCTAAGACCAAATTTCCTTTGGATAGGATAACATTTGGCGAATATAGAGCAACCATTATTATTATTCCGGATAATAATGGATTAATTTTTAAATATATATGTAGCGCTCCGTTAACTAAACCTATGATTCCTCCAATAATGATGGCGAAGAGTATCGCGAGTATTGGATTCATTCCGTTATTAACAAAAAGCAAAGACATTATAGCGCTGAAAGGAAATAAAGACTCCACGGACAAATCAGCGACATTTAGTATTCTGTATGATATAAATACACCTAAGGCAAATATAGTCCATATCAAACCTTGTGTTGGTGCGTCAGTTCCTAAAAATTGTAATATTGATCCCCAATTCATTTTTATTCTCCCTGACTGTCTAAGATAGCTTGAATTGCTTCTGGTATTGCTATTTCAGTTGTTGTAAAGAAATCATCTCTTAACGCAAGAGGGAAAGATTCTGATTTTGAACAAGCAATAGTTGATATGTCTTCATCATTAAGAATTTTGGCGGCCATTTTACCGGTGGTTTCTCCTAAAATCTCGTAATCAACAGAGAACCCCAAAGATCCACCATTAGCGGTAACTAAATTATCTGCACATACCGTCACAATGTCATTTGCCTCAATTACTTCTTTCATCGAGGACATTGCAGCAGCAATGGTGTTATCGGTTGGAATAAATAGTCCTTTAATTCCTTGTCCGATTAAATTTTGAAGAGTTGAATCGATATCGGTCGTTGCAGTAACGCCACCGTCAACTAAAGTTATACCTTTAGCGTCGCATTCAGCTTGGGCTTCGTCTTTTTGTATTATTGAGTTTGGTTCAGCTTGGTTATACATAATGCCAATCTTATCAATTCCATCGAACTCAGTAAATAAATCTATATTGTCGGCGGTGGGGCCACCATCTGAAGTACCTACAACGTTGCCGTGGTCAGTGAACGAAGTTACTAGTCCAGCGGATATGGGATCTGTAACAGCGGAAAACAATACTGGTGTTTCCTTGTCTAAGTCTTCAACAGAATTTTTAAGCGCTAAAGCTGACGAAGTTGATATTCCGAATACCATGTCGCTGTTTATAGCGAGATTAGTAGCCATAGAATCTTGTACTGCTGAGTCACCTTCTGGATTTTGGAAGTTTATTTCTATATTCTCCCCATCGACAAAGCCTTCGGCAGCCAATTCATTAATGAATCCGGTTTTACAAGCATCTAATGCATCGTGAGTAGCAATTTGTAAGATGCCTATAGATGTAACAGTAGTGTCTTCGCAAGCAGTCATGCCCATAATAGATGAGGCAACGAGTGCAGTAAATAGTAAATTCAGTTTTTTCATTTTGATTTCCTCCTTTATGTTTTAATGAATAAAATAAAAACCTGAGACATAATTGCCCAGGTTTAACTGTTTAATTTTATTAACCTTGGCAATATGTATATTCTTTACCAAGGAATTTAATAACTATTATTATTTTTTCCTTAACGAAAGAACACCGCTTTTGCGGTAATAATAGTAATAATAAGAAGCGTCGAAAGATACGTTCTTAGTACTTGAATTAAATAACATAAATTTCTCCTCCTCTTTTGGTTGGTAATAGTAAACACTTTTTCAAGGCTTGTGTCAATAAAAATTTTAAAATTAATGTTGCTAGTTCATTGTGAGATTGAAAAATCTGAAAAGATGAAAAAGTTTAATATTCTATATTATGTGAAAATAATTAAAGGGATAAACCGCAATATTAATTTATTAGCAAAATGAACTAAAATTCATTCTTCTATGCCAAAATAATTGCTATCACATATTAATAACATATAATTATTTGCGACAAAAGTTGCATAATATAGATTATGAGTAAACTTATAAGTAGTGGAAGGAATACCGGAGCTTGGTAGTTGCTAGACGATCTATTATTACTTATCCTATTACGTGTCTAGTTATGGAATACGCCTAATATGAATTTCCGAAGACTAT
>Ga0172378_10000989_pt1 | contig 25724 bp, 24 predicted proteins | sample GrowelOW332metaG_FD_119755 | JGI IMG/M metagenome (GOLD analysis project Ga0172378, IMG submission 119755) | Groundwater microbial communities from an aquifer near a municipal landfill in Southern Ontario, Canada - Pumphouse #3_1 metaG | ecosystem: Environmental > Aquatic > Deep subsurface >... | reverse complement strand
ATCTGGATATAAACTAGCCAAAAATCCACAACTTGTGATAGATAATAATCCAACGCCAAAAAAACTTAATAAACAAAGAAACCTATTCTTTTTCATAATTAATTCTCTTCAAAAAAATTTAATAAATCATCGTACACAATTTGGTGGTCAGTTTCATTTAATATTTCGTGACGCATGTTTCTATATATTTTTAAACTAACATGAACATTATGTTTTTTGTATAACTTAAATAGTTTTGATAATCCTTTGGAATTGTTACCAACTGGATCATCTTCTCCACCAGTAATCAATACTTTGATACTATTACTTATAGCGTCAACATTCTTTGACTTTTGTATAGAGGCTAAACCTTTAAGAAAGTTTAAATAAAATCCATTGGTGCATCTGTATCCACTTAAAGGATCTTCGTCATAACATTTAACATTATCTTCATTATAACTTATCCAAGCATTGTGAGATTTTTCGTTCTTAACAACTTTTTCATAAGCTCCAACGGATAAATTATGCAAAAATTTTGCTTTTTTATTTCTATTGCCTTTATGAACCATTATTTTAGCTAGTAGTAATCCAACTTTAACTAAAGGATTTCTACCATTAGTACCACATAAGACAACTTTGGAGATATTAGAACTATATTTTTCAATATAAGCTTGAGCAACAAATGATCCCATCGAATGAGAGAACATGTAAACTTCTTTACCTATCTCAGCCTTCTTTTCAGAAATAAAATCGTTTAAAACCTCCACCATTTTAAAAAAGTAATCGTCGCAAGGATTTCCTAATTCTCCATTTTTGCCTTGACCATAATGATCTAAGCAATAAACAAAATATCCGTTTGCGTTTAGAAAATTTGAAAAATCATCATAGCGCTCACTATGTTCTGCCATACCTGTAACGATAACAATAATAGCTTTTGGATCTTTAACAATCCGCTGGTTTCCCTTTAAAGAGTCACCAAATTTTGTTTTATATTCAATTTGTTCCATAAACAAATTATATATTAAAAATAGATTAATAAACAAAATAACTTTTCGTTATTCTATTTAATTGACAAAAATTTCATTTTTGCACAATTATTTATCCTAAACGATTCGTTTATTTTACGTATGGTATATTTTTTAATAATTGAAATATTATTACTATTTTTTAAATATTCAAAAATTTCATTCTCAAAACTTATTGCTACAGTTGCTAAAGTCCGGGCCACCATCATATTTACATAATAGTATTTACTTTCTGTTATATTTTTCAAAAAACCCTGTAAAGACCCCTTATTTTTCGAAAAATACTTCATATATAATAAATATCCTGAGCGACATAAAAACTCATTATCTGATTCTTTTGTCCATTTGATATAGTAACTAAATACTAGATCTAAATCTTTAAATTTTGTATTGCAAATTATTGTATCGGTAATTGGCCAACTAGAGGCTTTCGAAAGTGCTTCCTCTAATTTTATTAGTTTTTCTAAATCGCTTATTTTTTGTTGATTGACCCATAATCCATAAAATATATCTGCTTCTAAATATTGAGCAAAAACAAAACGATTTAAATTTTCTTTTTTCAACTCTTTTGCTAATTCTTTAATTTTTGGAATTCTAACTCCGATAACAATTAAAGGGGTATTTGCAAGGGATTTTGAAAAAACTCGATACTTTTCATCTGACAATTTATACAATTTTTCTACAATAATTTCATAATCCATATATCTATTATAAAGAACTACAGACAAAAATAAAAACCTTGTTTAAGGTTTTTAAAAATATTAATTTGGCTGGAGTGGATGGATTCGGACCATCGTATGTGGGTTTCAGAGACCCATGACTTTACCGCTTGTCTACACTCCAAGAAAAACAGTTTAATCTACTTCTTTTTGCTTCTTAAAAACTCTGCTTTTTGGAAATTATAGCCGTCTCTACAAGCATCTAAAACTGTATAATCACATTTGAATCCAAGTTCTTTTTCAGCTTTTGCAGTGGAAGCATAATTTTCGGCAACGTCTCCAGGTCTTCTTCCTTCAACTTTGTAAGGAATATGCACACCAGTTGCTTTTTCATAATCTTTAATTATTTCAAGGACCGATGTTCCTTTTCCAGTTCCTAAATTACAAACAAATAAACCTGGATTAGTTTCTAATTTTTTAATAGCTAAAACGTGCCCTTTTGCTAAATCCACAACATGAATATAATCTCTAACACCAGTTCCATCCTTAGTTTTATAGTTATCACCATAAACTCTAACATATGGCAATACACCAATTGCAACTTTGTTGATGTAAGGAAGTAAATTATTTGGTATTCCGTTTGGATCTTCTCCTAATAAACCAGATTTATGAGCACCAATTGGATTAAAATATCTTAATAATGCAATGTTGTAATCAGGATGAACTTTGCTAATATCTTCTAATATACGTTCAATCATAACTTTTGTTTCACCATATGGGCTAGTTGCATTTTGAACAGGATCTTGTTCAGTTAATGGAACCTTTTTTGGAACACCATAAACAGTTGCAGAACTAGAAAATACTAGGTTTTTACAACCATATTTTTCCATCATATCTAAAAGAACAAAGGTAGTTTTGAGGTTATTTTTATAATACATAAGAGGTTTGACACATGATTCACCAACAGCTTTATAACCAGCAAAATGAATAATAGAAGTTGGTTTTTCTTTTTTAAATATTTTGTCCATAGCCACTTCGTCAGAAACATCTGCATTATAAAAAGTAGGTTTAATTCCAGTAATAGTCTTAATTCGATTTAAAACATCAATTTTAGCATTGTATAAATTGTCAACAACAACTAAATCAATTTTATGTTCGATCAAACTAACGCAAGTTTCCGATCCAATAAATCCTAATCCACCAGTTACCAATACTTTCATAAGCATCCTCCTTATCTATCCTTTAGTTTTTTAGCTTCGTTTTCTTGCTTCTTTTTATCCAAAATTTTTTCTTTTTTAGTTTCTTCTAATGCCTTTTTAGGTAAAACAACTGAAGAAACCATTCTCATAATAACATCTGCAACAATTTTATTTATCTCGCTATCAACATATAATTCAAGAGCTAATCTACTCAAACCAAGTAAATCAACATCAGATAATTGTTCATTAGGTTTCTTTTTACCCTTTTTCTTTGCTTTTTGAAGTTCGTCGACTTTACCTTTTATGCGTTTCGCTTCGTTTTTTGCTGCATTATTTTGCAAGTTTTTAAAGTATTCATAAACTTTATCTTTTGAATATTCACAACGTTTTTCAACTTCTTCAATAGTTGCAATATCTCTCATTGAAACAACATTTTTAAGCAAAGAAATACTCATTAAAGAACTTATGTGCTCTTTTGTATATTTTTTATGTTTTGGAGGTGTAATAATTTTAGCTTTTACATAATTATTAACCATAAAAGGCGTTAAAACTTGATCATTTTCAGAATATAGTGGTTGCAAAGATTCGATAATATAGCTGACAACTTGCTCCATATACAATGGTATTTGTGGTAGTTCATTGTATTCTGGCAACTTATAGTTATCTAACTTATTAATAAAATCGCTTAATTGCTTTAAATTTGTATCCATATTTATACCTGTTATATTTTAACACATTTACTTATTTTTTTAATATTATATTGTTACGCTGCATTTTTGAAAATACCACATAAATAACAAGACTTTTACAAAAAAGTTTCGAACATCTAAAATTATTCAAACTACATTAAAATTACTTATTAATCTTTGAAATGCAAATTTTTTCAACTTCTTTATATGTATCTATAAGTTCTTTTCCGATTTTATCAATTGAGCGCTCTTCTGCAACTTTATACCCATTATCAATTATTTTGCTATTATCACTATTCAATGTTTTTTGAATAATTTGAATAAATTCATCATTATTTTTACCAACATAACAATTAACACCATTTTCAAGCCATGGTTTATAAACTCCAATATCACGAACAATTAAAGGTAATCTGCTTGCTAAAGCTTCGAGTACAACTATACCCTCAGTTTCTTCATAAGATGGAAAAAACATTGCATTTGCAGATGAAAACGCTCCTTTAATAACATCTCCTGAAATATATCCAGGCAAAATAACATTACTTGGTTTTTCTTTCATCGCTTTCAATATTTTAAATTGAGTTAAGCTTTTTTGCAAATTTCCAAACCATATGAATGTTACATCAGGCATAGATTTGGCCACTTCAATAAAATCTATCAAACCTTTTCTCTCAAATAATAAACCAACACCGATCACCACTTTTTGATTTGGTTTGATTTTAAAATAGTTTTTAAAATCTTGAGCTTTTTGTTCGTTATATTTGTAATCTTCTAAAATAATTCCGTTAGAAATAGCTTTGACGGGACATTTTACACCTTTATAATTCTCAATTAGATTTTTTGAATATGGAGTAGGAGTAATTATAAAATCGGCATGTTGATAAATTCGTTTTAATAATATATTAAATATTGGTTCCATTAATTTCCAACCTCGGAAAGAATTTCTAAAATCCTCATAAGTAGAGTGTCCATGAACAACAACAGGTATATGTTTTTTTTGACATTTTCTTAAAAATCTATAAGATTCAGGAAAAATAGTATTTATATGAACAAAATCATAGGTGTCCCTTCTATCAAAAGTAGTCTCTATTCCGTTTATATTTAATGCTTTTTGTTGATGTTTGAGAGCGCGGCCGATCCCAGAAACTCCAAGGTACTTTCTTCCTTCTTGATACAATAATACTTTCATATGTCTTAATTCCTTATTTTTTAGATTTTAACATTTAATAATATAGATTTGTTAAAATCTCATAGTATTAGTTTATGCAATTTGTTTTTAAAAAAACATATATAAAATTTTAAAAACATTAGAAAAAAGTTTAATGGCGTTAAAAATGTGTTAATTTTTCTTAAAACATTAAATATTTATGGCTGTTTTGTATATAATGAGAAAATATTTTGGAGAAATGCTATGGAAACAATATTAAGCAGCAAAGAAATTAAAACTATTTGCAAAGAACTAGCTGATAAATTATATGATAAATTTAAAAGTTCAAAAACCATCCCAGTTTTTATTTGCGTTTTAAAAGGTGCCAATCCATTTTTTATTGATTTAACTAGAGCTTATAAAGGACCACTCATTTATGACTATATGCAACTTTCAAGCTATTCCGGAACAAGCACTACTGGAGTAATCCATCTTTCAAAAGATTTAACTGAAAATATTAAAGGAAAAGACGTTGTAATCGTTGAAGATGTTGTCGATACCGGTTTAACCTTAAGTTATGTTAAAGAATATATAAAAATAAAATATATGCCAAAATCAATTACTGTTGTTTGTTTAATTGACAAGAAGGCATTAAGAAGAGTTGATTTCGAACCCGATTATTCTGGCTTTGTCATTAGAGAGAACAAATTCTTAATGGGATATGGTCTTGATTATAAAGAAATCGGACGTAACTATGATTTTGTCTTTGTTCCTGACAAAAAAACTGTCGAAGAATGGGAAGAAATGCTTAAAAATAATAAATAAATTTTATTCTTTGTTAAAACCAGTAATTTTCGATTAGTTACTAAGTTTCTTTTAGGTAGTTTTTAAATTCCGTTTGCATTATAATGAGTTCATTAAATATATGAGTAAGATTTATTGGTGTGTACAACAATTAGATAAAATCGGTGGAACCGAGATGGTGACAATAGATTTAATTAATCATTTATGTGATTATTTTGATATTACATTAATATGTTCATCAAAAATTGTCGAACCTTTCGTTTATAAGATTAATCCAAAAGTAAAAATTGAAAGTTTGAACATCCCTAATGATATTGTTAGATATGACGAATACACTCGCATACTATTAGAGAAACATCAAATATTTAAATTTTTAAAGTTAACTTTCAGAACATTATATTATTTTGTTTTTCACAGAAATTATTATAGACGTTTGAATCAAAAAAGAATGAATCAAGACGATATATATATAGGTTCAAGTTTAGATAGTTATGATTATGCTCCCAAACATAGAAGGGTCTTTTATCATTTTCATTTTAATGAGGTTCTCTTTAATAGCTTTTCGACACAAATTTATTTGAAATTTTTTAGAAAAGCTGATAAATATATTTTTTTAACTAAAACAACTCTTGAACTTGTAAAAGCAAAACACCATTATTTACAAAACATTTCAACTTTTGCATACAATCCAATTATGTACGAATATCCATTGAATCTAGAATTACACAACCATTCAATTCTTTTTTGCGGACGTTTTCATCCACAAAAAGACCCTATATTTGCGCTAAAAATTGCTCAAAAATTAAAAGAGAAGAATTTTAATTTCACTTTAAATATGTATGGTGACGGTTCTTTGAAAAATGAAATGCTTGCTTTTATTAAAGAGAATAAATTAGAAGACAATGTTAAATTATTTCCTATGACAACAGAAATCACCAAAGCTTATTTATCAAATGATTTATTACTAATTTCAAGCACATATGAAGGTTTTTCTTTGGTTCGTGGAGAAGCAAATGCTTTTTCGTTACCTTATATTTCAACTAATCGGGGGCCTTCATCTATAGAATTGTGTAGCGAAGGTAGAGATGGATATGTTTTAGAAGGACGCGACCCAGAAGTTTTTGCAGACAAAATTATTTCTATTTTAAGTGATGATAAAAAATTCATAGAATTTAAGAAAACTGCCCATGAAGAAAGTAAAAAACATTCATACAAAAATATCATTCCTATTTGGATTAATGAAATTTTAAAATAACCTTTTTATTAATATAAAACAGCTTTTTTAAAATCTAAAAAACATAGAAGTTCTATTTGCAAAGTTCTTTAAAATTAATTGCTGAATCCGAAATATGAACACGATAATATTTGCCTAAATAATTCTTTTTTAAGTATTTTTCAAATGTATCGACAAATTCATTTTTAATGAAAGCAAGGGTTGTTCCTTTGAAGCCTCCACCATGAATTCTAATTGCGCCATTATTTCCAATAAATTTTGTAACATTATCAACAATGTTTTGCGGAGAACCCTCATACTCACCTTTAACGAATGTATTTTGGATGTTATTCTTGCTGCTTTCTTGACTGCTTCTTACTTCTTTTAAGAAAGATTCTAGATCGTTATTCTCAATAGCTTTTTTTGCTTTTAAAACATTATCGTTTTCAATAAAGAAATGAATTGAAATCTTTTTTAAATCCTCATCAATATTAAGTGATTTAATTTTATCAATAACACCAGTTGGATTTACATCAGCTAAATATTGTTTATTCTCTAACAAGTTAGCAACTTTATACATTCCATTAGGTATTGCGGCATATAAAGGTGTCAAATTTGAATGATTACCTTCAGATTTAATTAAAAATAAAGTTACAGGAAGATTGAATTTTATAGTTTCGACTAATGGTTCGCTAATATTTTTAAAATTAATGAAGTTTGCATTAGGAAAACTGGTTCCTATTTGGTCTAATAATCCACATGGTTTGTGAAAATAATTGTTTTCACTAAATTGACCAACTTGAGCAATAACAATTGAAGGAATTTTTCCATCATTATATAAATAAGATATAATGTAGCCAAAAAGCGATTCGATAGCAGCACTGCTACTTACTCCACTTCCATCAGGAATTTCGCTTGTTATGCAACAAGAAAATCCACCAATTTTATAACCTAAAGATTTTAATTTAAAGAGAACTCCTCTTGCTAAACTACAAGTTGGTGATTCTTTTTTATTGGAATCAGATATATCATCGATGCAAAACTTAAAGGCGTTATAACCAGTTGATTTAATGGTCACAAAATTAAGTTCTTTACTTACAAAAGCCTTAATTCTTAATGAACAATTTGCCACCAAGCAAAGTCCATGATTGTGATCAGTATGATTGCCTAACAATTCAAAACGACCACCAGCATCAATATAGTATTCTGGATTTTTCTTAAAACGATTCTTATAGTTTTCTAATAACTTTTCTTCATTAACCATTGCCAATCCCCCTTTATTTGTTCTTTTTGATTGTATAGATTATTTTGTGATTGTATTTTTGACCTGGTAACAATTTCATACTATCCGTATCAAAAGTAAAGAGTTGAGGCTCTAACGCTATACCTCTTCTTTCAACAAAATCATTCCTATTTAAAAATATAACAGGCGTCATTGAACTATCTAAGTAAATATTCATTGCTGGTAAATCTGTAACCAATTTCAACGTATATTCTTTATTTTTTAAACATGCATTTCCTTTTTTACCATCAAACAAAAATGTATTATCAATTGTACCGATTGGTAAATTTTTCTTGATGAAATCTGCACTGCCTTTAATTTTTTTACTTCTTTGAAAATCAAGGAAAGGTGGAACATCATCAACACCAATAATCAATAAATCGTCTCTTAAATACCCATAGGTATTAGCATTCATTTTTAGGTAATAATCATTCAAATCCTTTGAATTAGCAAAATTCCAATAAATATGGTTGCTGAGATTCAAAAAAGCAGGAGTTTTAGCACTGCCAACAAAATTAATCTTAAAAGAATTTTTAGTTTTACTTAATGAATAAATAACCTTGATACTTGATGAGCCAGGAAATCCATTAAAACCATCTTTTTCTTTATATGAAAAAATAACTCTTATTTCATTCTTGTTGTCTTTTACACTGTATTTCCATGTCTTAAAACTTAGCGAATTCATAAATCCACCATGAAGAGAAAAATTTGTTCCTTCGTTTGTTTCAGTTAAATGGTATTCTTCTCCATTTATTTGTCCATCACACAACATTCTTCCAGCTACAGGACCAAGTGTTTTACCATAGAATTGATTGCTTTTTAAGAATTGTTCTTTGTCTTTAATAATTAAATTAAGTGGCTCATTATCGTAATAAATTGAATAAACACTGGCCCCAAAATTACAAAAAGTCATTTTTAAATTCAGTCCATTATTAACTTCAATAAATACATTCTTTTTATCGAAAGGCGTAATTTTAAAATTCATCTGATTTCTCCTTTTTTTAAATAATTGATAAACAAATAAAAAGTCAAAAAGTATTTTTAAACTTATTACTTTTTGACTTTTGTAAATGTTATTTTTCCCATAATGTAACCTAATAGATACAATGAGAATTATAACATAACTATTTATTCAATGCCTTAACTAATAACTCATTTAACTTTGTACAGAAGGCTTTTTTATCCTGTACATCGTATCCCTCTAACATCATGGCTTCATCATAAAGAACTGTTGCATATTTCTTAGTTGCTTCATCGTCGCCTTCAATAGCTTTAAATGCTTTAAATAAATCACCATTTGGGTTAATTTCAAGAACTTTTGTTGCTTTTACTTCATCATCGGTAAAATTATTGTCTTTAGCTTCTTGATGTAAAGTATTTTCCATATTTAAGCTCATTCCGTTTTTAGTAGTGATACAAACTGGTGAATCAATTAATTTAGAGGAGAAGGTCACATCATCAACCTTACCTTTTAATCCTTCTTTAAGATTATCAATCATACGTTTATTTGTAGCAACTAAACTATCAAGATTTTCTTTTTCTTCTTTGGATAATTCAGTACTGTTCTCATCACTAATGTTTTTAAACTCCACTTTATCAAAGTCTTTTAACATCATAATGCAGAATTCATCAATCTTCTTATCGAGTAAAAGGACATCAATTCCATCTTTATTAAATCTTTCAATTTGTGGCAACAATTTGATTTCTTCTAGTGTTTTTCCGCTAGCATAATAGATGAACTTTTGATCAGGTTTCATCTTATCTTTATACTCTTTTAAACTAATAAGTTTTTCGTTTAAAAGCGAATTAAAAATCAATAACCCCTGCAAAGAGTCCTTTCTTCCACCATATGACTCATAAATCCCGAATTTTATGTGGTCGCCAAAATTCTTCCAAAATTCTAAATATTTGTCATATTCTTTTTCTTTTATATCGTTTAATTTTTCCAATACTTTCTTTTCAATATTGTCAGAAATTCTTTTTAAAAGTGGCGATGTTTGTAGCGTCTCTCTACTGATATTTAAATCAAAATCGTCGCTATCAACAAGACCTTTAACGAACTTTAAATAATCTGGTACTAGTGCTTTACATTTTTCTTGAATAAAAATGCCTTTTGAGTATAAATCGAGCCCCTTCTCATAATTCTCACTATATAAATTATATGGAGCATGTTTTGGAATATACACAAGAGCATCGTATCTTACCATTCCGTCGACATTTATAAATAAAGAGGTAAGTGGATCTTCATAATCACCAAATTTGCTCTTATAGAAGTCATTCATATCCTTTTCAGTGACATCTTTTTTATTTTTCTTCCAAAGAGGAATCATTGAATTTAAGACTTTAATTTCCTTTTTGTCTTCGTATTGATCCTTAATTTCTTTTCCATCTTTATCTTTTTTTGGAACGCTGGTAGTAACTTCCATTTTAATTGGATATCTAATGTAGTCACTATATTTTGTGACTAAATTTTCAATTGTATAAGTATCAAGGAATTTAGAATAATTTTCTTCTTCTTTGTCTTCTTTTAAAAACAATTTAATTGATGTTCCTGCATCTTTTTTGTCAGCATCTTCAATTGTATAATCTTTCAAGCCATCACTTGTAAATTTATATGCCTTGCCATCTGTTGTTTTAGTGGTTACTTCGATTTTTGTGCTGACCATAAACGCACTATAAAAACCAACACCGAATTGTCCAATAATATTTAAATCTTTATTAGTTTTTACATCTTTAAATTTTGATAAGAAATCTTTACTTCCTGATTTTGCAATTGTGCCTAAGTTATTGATCAATTCATCCTTAGTCATGCCAATTCCGTTATCGGAAATTTCTAAACTTTTTTCTTCTTTATTTGGTGTAATCCAAATTTCATAATCTCTATTTGGAAGCTTTCCCTCGCTTGTTAATTGTAAATATTTATATTTATCTATAGCATCGCTAGCATTACTAATTAACTCACGTAAAAATATTTCCTTATTTGTGTAAATAGAATTAATCATCAGGTTCAATAATTCTTTTGACTCAGCCTGAAATTCTTTTGTTTCTTTCATTTTATATACCTCCGCATCCTCACTTTTCAATTATAATACAAAAATTAGCACTTGCAAGTGCAAAGTGCTAATTTTTAAATTAATTTTAAAATATTCGACTATATCGTTATTATTTCTTCTTATCTTTATATGATCTATAAATTATTATTCCGTTATGCAAAATATTTTGAACAAATTCACCACGTCTATCCAATTCGCTAATGTTCATGATATCAAAATTCTTTTTAAACTCTTTTTCTAGGGAAATTCTTAATTGATAGGTCTGTTCATTATCTAAATTTGAATTAATTAACACTCTGATCATCGATTTATTATTTAAAAACTTTTTATTATTCAAATAGTCTCCATATAAATAAGCCGATTTTACTTTATAAGTCTTAAAAATTGCTTTTGAAATGAATTTAATTTGTTTTACACTATAAATTCCGCTTGTTGGACTATAAAAAGAAAACGATTCAAACTTATATATAATTAAGGATAAAATCCATTGTGGAATTTCATTAATGCCTTCTTCGTAATTTTGATAAGTTCTATAAGGCATTCCTAAAAAATCACTCATTTCTTTTTGTGTAAATCCATTTTTTAGACGTAATTCTTTTAAAACAACATTCATGTTAAAATTATACACCTAATAAGTGTGTTTTGAAATATTTTGTCTATTTTTAGAATGAACTGACTGTGAAAAAAACTTTTATTTTTGTCACTGTGAAAATTATGAAAAAAGCATAAAAAATCCATAAATTGCTTACTTTTACGTCATTATAGTAATTAATTAGTATATATTTTTTGAAATTCATTTTGTTGTGAAAATTTTTTCATTTTATTTTGCTTTCAATTTCTATTTTTAACCAATATATTATAAGTGCGTAAAGCGATGGGATTAATTAAACAAATAATTAGTTATTTAAAATATTACGTTTTTTCAACCCCACCAAATACAAAATTTCAATCTAAAAAGGGGATAAACGTTATGATTAGAGTTAAGAAAAGAACCAACGAAATCGTCGATTTCGATATTAAAAAAATCGAGGCAGCCATCGGAAAAGCATTTGATGCATGCAATAAGGCATACAATCAAGAAATTATCAGCTTATTAGCTTTAAGAGCAACTGCAAACTTCAACAATAACAATAAAGTTATTGATGGAATTATTAATGTTGAAGACATTCAAGACTCAGTTGAAATCAGTTTAATTGAATCTCAATATGTTGATGTTGCTAAAGCCTATATGTCATATAGAAAACAACACGAAACAATTAGACAACTTAACGAAACCGAATTAGATTTTAAGAAAACTGTCGACAATTACATCAATATTAAAGATTGGCGTGTTAAAGAAAACTCAACCGTTACTTATTCGGTTGGTGGTTTAATTTTAAACAACTCTGGAGCAATCACAGCAAATTACTGGTTGAGCCAAGTTTATGATAAAGATATTGGTGATGCACATAGAAATGCTGATATTCATATTCATGATTTAAGCATGTTAACCGGTTATTGCGCTGGTTGGTCTTTAAAACAATTAATTAAGGATGGATTAGGAGGAGTTCCTGGTAAAATTACTTCTGCTCCAGCAAGTCACTTATCTACTTTATGTAACCAAATGGTCAATTTCTTAGGTATAATGCAAAATGAATGGGCTGGAGCTCAAGCTTTCTCTTCGTTCGATACTTATCTTGCTCCTTTTGTTAAAGTTGATAATTTAACTTATAAACAAGTAAAACAATGCATTCAATCCTTTATATATGGGGTCAACACTCCATCTAGATGGGGAACTCAAGCACCATTTACCAACATCACTCTTGACTGGGTTGTTCCTAATGATTTAGCTGAACTCAACGCACTTGTTGCTGGCAAAGAACAAAATTTTACATATAAAGATTGTGCCAAAGAAATGGCTATGATCAATAAAGCCTTCATTGAAATTATGATTGAAGGTGATGCTAATGGACGTGGATTCCAATATCCAATTCCAACTTACTCTATCACTAAAGATTTCGATTGGAGCGACAACGAAAACAATAGAATGTTGTTTGAGATGACCGCTAAATATGGCACTCCATATTTCTCAAATTATATTAATTCTGATATGCAACCAAGCGATGTCAGAAGTATGTGTTGTAGATTAAGACTCGATTTAAGAGAATTAAGAAAGAAGTCTGGTGGTTTCTTCGGATCGGGTGAATCAACCGGTTCAATCGGCGTTGTAACAATAAATATGCCACGTATCGCTTATTTATCCGCCAATAAAGAAGAATTTTATGCTCGTTTAACTAAATTAATGGATATCAGTGCTAGATCACTCAAAATTAAACGTGAATTCATAACTAAACTTCTCGATGCTGGATTATATCCATACACCAAGAGATATTTAGGAACATTTAAAAACCACTTCTCAACTATCGGAATTGTTGGTATGAATGAAGCTTGTTTAAATGCTCGTTGGTTAAATCACGATTTAACTTTTAAAGATTCTCAAGATTTCACTGTTGAAGTTTTAAACTTCATGAGAGAAAAGTTAAAGGATTATCAAGAAGAATTCGGAGATTTATATAATCTTGAAGCCACTCCAGCAGAATCAACTTGCTATAGATTAGCTAAACACGATAAAGAAAGATATCCAGACATCATCACTGCTAGTGAAAACGGACATACTCCTTATTACACTAACTCTAGCCATCTTCCTGTCAGTTTCTCTGAAGATGTATTTAGCGCACTTGATATCGAAGATAGGTTTCAAACTTTATATACTTCAGGAACAGTTTTCCATACCTTCTTAGGCCAAAAACTTCCTGATTGGAAATCTTGTATGAATCTTGTTCGCAAGATTGCTGAAAACTACAAATTACCTTATTTTACAATGTCTCCAACATACTCAGTTTGTAAAGAACATGGATATATTGAAGGTGAACATTGGACATGTCCAAAATGTGGAGGAAAAACTGAAGTTTATTCTCGTATTACCGGATATTATCGTCCACTTCAAAATTGGAATGATGGTAAAATCGAAGAATTTAAAGAGAGAAAAGAATATGTTTTAGGTTCTAGTCACTTAAAAGCAAAAGATAGACACGCTTGTGAAATGGAAAAAGAAGCAACAGGAACAAAACAAATAACAGACTTGATGTTATTTACTTCTCCTACTTGCCCAAATTGCAAATTAGCAAAAATGTTACTTGATCAAGCTAACATAAAATATACAAATATTGATGCTATTGAAAACAAAGATACAACCATTGCTTATGGAGTTACAAAAGCTCCAACATTACTCGTTCCTCATGGCGATCATTATGACGTTTATGAGAATGCCTCGTTGATAAAAGGCTACATTGAAAAAAGCAAAATCGCTTGCTAATCCCTATTGAATTATGGAAAAAACATACGATTGTATAATTGTAGGAGCTGGTCCAAGTGGACTTACTGCTGCATTAAATTTAAGACGAAACGGAAAGACCTGTATTGTTCTTGAGAAAGAAACAATCGGAGGACAAATTGCTGTAAGTCCACGAGTAGAAAACATTCCGGGAACTAAAGAAATTAGTGGCGAAACTTTCGCTAATAATTTGTTTGATCAAATTTCAGATCTTGGTGCTGATTTTGGACTTGAAAATGTTGAGTCCATAACTAAAGAAAACGATATGTTTATTGTTAAAACAGATTATGAGACATATAAAGCATATTCAGTAATTCTTGCCACCGGTTGTAAACATAGAGAAATTAATGTTAAAGGTGAAAAAGAATTAACTGGCAAAGGAATTTCTTATTGCGCTGTTTGTGATGGTGCTTTCTATAAAAATGAAGACGTTGTTTTGATTGGAGATGCTAATACTGCTCTTCAATACGCACTTCTTCTTTCTAATTATTGTACTCACGTTTATTTAAACACATTGTTTGATAAATTCTTTGCAGATAAAATCCTTATCGAACGAATTTTTAAAACTCCTAATATTATTGTTGCTCACAATTTAAATTTAATTGAAATTAAAGGCCAGGAAAAATTAGAAGGTTTAGTTTTTGAAGATACAAAGACTAAAGAAACAAAAGAATTTAAGGTTCGTGGTGCTTTTGTTGCTATCGGACAACTTCCTGATAACGACAAATTCAAAGATATAGTTAAATTAAATAAAGGCTATGTTGTGACAAATGAAAATATGGAAACATCTTGTCCTGGAATGTACGCAATAGGTGATTGCCGCGACAAAAAAGTCAGACAATTAACTACTGCATTCAGCGATGCTAGCATTGCAAGTTTCAACGTTAATTTTTATATAGAAGATATTAAAGGAGCTCAACATGAGTAAAGAACAACAACAAGTAAAAGACATTATTGATGAAAGTAAAATGCTTGGTGATGAAGCTTCTGTTGAATACTTTAACGAAACAAAAAAAGATAGAATTAAACGACAAACTGGATATATTGATTATATTGAAAAAGTAAAAAACTCAGTTCATTAAGAACTGAGTTTTTCTGTCTTTATGTGTTCTTTTTTAACGCTTATCGCAGAACATACATATAAGATTCCAGATGAAACCACTAACAATAAAGAAACTAAACACATTGCTAATGAATTCACTGTATATAACCAACCAGTAAGAATTGATCCAACAAACCAAAATAAACCAAAAACAATATCAAAAACACTAAAAGCTTTCCCTCTTTTGTCTTTACTAGATAAATCGGTAACCGCACTAAGCATTACTGATTCTTGAGCTCCTATTCCGACACCCCACAATCCTGCACCAATTAGTACAGACCGCAATTGACCAAAATACATAAAGAAAAAGCAAAACGGACTCGATATTAAAGTTGCTATGACTAACGTTATAAAACCCTTTTTATCATATAAAATTCCGAAGATTAAGGAGCTTACTGCATCGATAAGCATTGCAAAACTATAAATTAACGGCAAATAATTGTTATCAATAATATTTAAAGACATCACATGAGAAGTAAATAAAGGAAAATCTACAAATCCTAATGCCATTAATGCTGATCCTATCAATAAAAAAATGAATGGTTTATTAAAGATCTTTTTCTTTTCTTCTGGTTTTTCTTTTTCAAATACTTCAGGATGAGGATACTTAAATCTTGATATTAGTAATATCGTTAAACAAACTACAACCGGAATACCCAAAACTAAAAAACCAATTCTATATTTATCGTATGTACTTATCTCACCAACAATTAAATATGTAACTGTTAAAATAATAGGTCCTAAAAAAGCTCCAATTTGATCCAACAATTCATTAATTGCAAAACTTTTTCCGGTACCATTTTCCTTAGCGGCAAAACTAATTAATGAGTTTTTTGCTGGCTTTTTAATTGCCTTTCCAACTTTCTCTAAAATGATAAAAGTACATGCCAATCCCCATCCGTTTGTTGGAACTAGAGCTAATAATGGAATCATAATTAAATCTAAAATATATCCAATAATTGTAAAGGTCCAATAGCGTTTTGTCTTATCGACAGCCCACCCAGTTAATAAGCGTAAAGAATATCCAATAAACATTCCTAATCCACTTGTAATAGAAATAGCTAAAGCAGAAGCCCCAACAAAAGATTCAAATGCACCAATAATTGATGAGGCACCTTCATGAACCATATCATTGAAACAAGACATAAAAGACATTAAAATCAAAAAAGATAAAGCTGTTCTGACATGAATTAAGGATTTGCAACTAGCTTTATTTTTATTATTTTGATTCATAATCAATAACCTCTTAAATCTACTTGTTTTACGAATTTTCTTAAATAATCTCTAAACTTAATTGCCTCTTCTTCAGGCACGGCATGGAAGCCATGAGCAATGCAATTATCACTATCAATATATTTTTGAAGAAACAGTTTATTTGCATTTCCAATTAACTTTTCAATGCCTTCCATTGATTTCATATCATGAAATTCTAACATCATAGTTGTTCGAAATTCATAGCCAATCCCACTTCTTTTTAAGAAATCGATGGTTTCTTTTATTTTTTCAATATGAAGATTTTCTGCTCTAATTGTGAGAGAATATTTGTCTTCAGAATTTTTAATATCCATAGCCACATAGTCAATTAATCCATTATTATATAAATCTTTAACAATCTCAGGATGTGTACCGTTTGTATCCAATTTAACTAGATAACCAAGTTTCTTTATTTTAATAATTTTTTCTTTTAAATCAGGCATCAAAGTTGGTTCACCACCACTTATAACGACTGCATCTAGCACATTTTTTCTTTCTTTTAAGTAATCTAAAATTTGTTCAAAAGGAATAATAGGTTGTTCAATTGGTTTTAAAACAAGACCCCCATTTTGACAAAATGGACATCTAAAATTACATCCAGCAAAAAATAAAATACAAGACAATTTGTTATCGTAATCAACTAAAGACAACTTTTCAATACCACTAAATTCCATACAAAAATTATAACACAGATAACATGCGTTGATTCTCTATTTTAGGTCAATATGTTTTATTCCTTTATATTGTAATTAGACTTATTTAATCTCATATAAACCATTTGTACATCTTTATTTAATTTTGGATAAAAAATAGTTTTTATATAACCGTATTTCATTCCACATTTGCGCATTACGCCACCACTATGCGGATTTTCTTCTAAATAACACGCGATAATACTTTCAAAACCTTCACTAGCAAATAAATAATTAATTATTTCAGCAAAAGCTTCGCTCATGATTCCTTGATGCCAATAATCATCACTTAAAACATAACCGATTTCGATTTCGCTTGTTTTAATATCTAACATAATTGAAGAAAGGCAGCCAATCACATTTTGTGGTTTTTCTTTAAGTGCAATAACCCAAGCATAATAATTAAGTTGATTGCTTTTTTTCATTTCTGATTCGTAATACTCTTTTGTATCTTGTTCAGAACCGTGAGGGTACCAAGTTAATAAACGATAAACGTTAGGTCTAGAACAATAACTTAAATATGCAGATTTATAATCATCTTTCAAAATTCTTCTTAAAATAAGTCTATTTGTATGCAATTCTTTTGTGCCGTGAAAATTCATATTTTGAGTATACCATAATAGTGAATAAACTTGTAAAATATAAGGTATGTCAACAGAAAATCATAATCAAAACATAACCAATTATGTACAGATGTTTTATAAAACTTTTAAAGAATCCCCTGCAAATCCCATTGATTTTGCTGTTTTTTCTAAATTAGCATACTTTGATTTTGGTATATTTTTAACCAATAGAAAAATCATAAAATTATCAGAGATAGGAAAATTGCAATATGCAAAATTATTTTTAGATCGTCCATCATATAATCCTCAAGATAAAATTTTTATAGAGAACGTTAGTAAAAACCCAAGATTTAAAAATATTTTAGTTAAAAAATTCACTCAATCTCGAGACAAAGCATTAGAAGAACAATTTTCTGCAGTAACTTTCCAAATTAATTTTCGTACATTAGTTATTGTTTTTCGTGGTACCGATGGCACAACTATTGGTTGGAAAGAAGATTTTAATATGCCCTTAGGTCCAACCCCAGGGCAACTAAAAGCAGTTGATTACTTAAATAAAATTGCCCATTTTAATTTTAAAAAACTTTATGTTTGTGGTCATTCAAAAGGTGGTAATTTAGCATATTTTGGAAGCTACAATTGTAAGCCAAAATATCAAAAAAGGCTTGTAAATGTCTTCTCTTTTGATGGACCAGGTCTTCAAATAAATGAAAATTTTAACTTTTTAAATAAAGATCTTGAATCTAAATTTATTAAATATGTTCCTGAAAATTCTTTATTTGGATTGTTGTTTGAAAACCAAAAAAAAATAAACATAATTGATGCTGATGGACAATTTTTCTATCAGCACGATTTATATAACCGGAAAGTTTCATTACTTAACATCGAATTTGTTCAAGGGAAAAAGCTCAGCGATAAATCCGTTGCGCTCTATAAAAAAATAAATGAACATCTTTGTGTTTTAGATTTAGACTCTTATAAATTTTTCATTGATACCACTTTTCAATTACTTGATTCATCAAAAATTTATTACACTCATGAAATTTTCGATAATAAAATTGCAACAATAAAATTAATGCGTGAACAATACAAAAACCTTAATACTGATATTAAAAATAGATATAAAATAATTTTAAAAGTAATTATTCCGATTGCAAGAAAGGCCATGAAATGAAATATCACATACTAAAACACTTACATACTATAGACACACATAGGTGGTTTGTTTTCAAAAACTGCTGCAAATGCGGCTTCTTTTTGAGAGGATTGGTGCATGATCTATCAAAATATTCTCCAAGCGAATTTTTTCCAAGTGCCAAATATTATAAAGGAACAGGCTCACCAGTTTTTAGACAAAGATTTGATGAGGGCTTATATTCCTCAATAGCTGTTCATCACACAAATAGAAATCCACACCATTTTGAATATCGGGAAGATGAATATTTAGGAAATATCGTTGTTAAAAAGATGCCATACAAATACTCAGTAGAATATGTTTGTGATGTAATTGCTGCAAGTATGGTTTATTTAAAAAAGGGATTTTCAAAAGAAAAGCCATACGATTTTTTTGTGACTAGGAGCAAATGGTATTTTATGCACCCAATGACAAGAGAATTTATTACCAATTTATTAAAGATTTATTCTATTGAAGGATTTAAAGGATTAAAGAAAAAAACAACCAAAAAATTATACCAAGATTTGTCCTCTCTATACAAAGACACATGTATTTTATATTTTTATAAAGATAAGAAAAAATTCGATTTTATAGAATTAGATGAAAACGTCGATCCAACAAACATTTAATACAAACAAATAATAAATTCACCCTCTTTACAAATGGCTTTGTTTCTTCTCAATTCATTTATTAGATGAGGGTTTTTAAATTCTTTACAAAATACAATTTTATAATTCTTAAATTTATTCGTTAAAAAATCAGATACATGTTTTATTAACGCATAATCAATAAATAAACTGTCTTTTACATATAATTTTCTTGAAGTTTCGTCATTAGATAAGGTAATAAATCCATTAAGCTTTCCAAAGGCATAAACCATAAGAGCAAAATTATTTTTGTCGTCTAAAAATACACGCAAAACATTAGCGTCATATATTACATTACAATTTTTGTAATGCTCCATTACTTCATTGTTTGGTTTTGTTAAGTATTTGATTTGAATTTTTGCCATACAAAATACTTCCTTTACACACTATAATTTATAACAAAATAATGGGTTTTTGCAAGGGATTTTAATATTTTACAGCCTGTAAACCTTTATCTTTTAAATATTTATCAAGCACCGATTTATTGTGTCCATAAGTAATAATATGGTGATTACCAATTGGGTTCTTTAAAAAATATCTAACATTATCTGGGCTATTTAATTTGATCTTTATTTGAGTTCTACATAAATCTGTTTGATTTAAATTTTGTTCAATTTCGCCTTCAAGAATTATATATTGTTTTAAATCAGCAGAAACACGAAATACAGTGACAGGTCCGACTTGCATTTCACCTTTAATTGCAACACCAGTATTACTTTCAAAATGTGTATCTAATTTATAAGAATTACACATATCTAAAGGAAGCGTGCAATGAGCAATAACGAATTCATTTGAATCTTGCAAAATATAACTAGGATTAGCTTGAAAACCATGTTTTTTAAGCAATTTATTAGCTAAAAACATCGAAATCATTGCTGGAACATCGCCTTCACAACTAGCAATTATTCCTTCTTCATTTAATAAAGACAAACCTAAACATGCAGTTGTATGTAAAGTGCCTAATAAATCGAAACAGCGAATAGTAAAACCTTTTAAATTATGTTTTTTGACTAATTCTTTAATTGAAAAATATAATCTATAAGCTTTATCAAGCTCGTTTTCATCAAAAGAAGCATGAAGTAAACCTTTTGGGTAAATTACATCTTTATTTTTGTTATATAAGTCGCTTAATTCCTTAATATCTAAAGAAACTAATTCAATACCCAAAACTTTTTTTGTCATTTCTAGATCGACATGACAAGAAATCAACCAATCGCTTGGAGCACCTAAAATTCCTAATCTATCCATTGTTTTTCTCCTTAATTAACTCTAATAGACGTTTTGCAACATCTTTACTCGTCCCGTGAAGAATCTCGCCTTGTTTGTTGTGCTCATGAATAAAAGTTAAAATTTCTAAACTGGCAGCCAAAGAATTGTTATTTTGTGTGCTTAAAATGTAATAAGGTTGTTTTATATTGTTAAATTCCCTTAAAAAAGCGTTTTCACTTCCTCCTGAAGCCACAAAAATAAGTGATACTTTAGTTTCATTTAAATGGTTTGCATCAACCATATTAAATGTAATATTTGCCTCTGTTTCGATAGAATGGAGAAAACTCATGGCTTCATCCATCTTTCTATTTTGTTCAGAAATCAAACTTTTTATGCACCAAATATTTATTTCCATAATTTAAATATAGCATTAAAATGAGGAAAAGTTTTATTAAATTAGCATTAAAATGAAACATTTTTTTAAAAAAGTTGTATATCTCTATCTCTCTTTTGCTAGAATATTCATAGTAATTAAATTACTAGGTATATGTTGTGTAAGACGGTCACAATCTTTCTAGCTCCGGGCCATGTAACTGGAGACTATCTAATAATTTTTGTAAAATTTTTTATAAATTTACAAAAAACGGAAGACAATATACCTTATTTTTCTTTGTATAGGAGGACAAAATTATGAAGAAAAAAATGTTGATGGTTGGTGCTTTATTAAGCGTTGCTGCTATCGTTACTTCTTGTGGTGGAAGAACAGTTAATGACAATTTAATTTATCTTATTACCGATGTTGGTAATATTGATGATAAGTCATTTAACCAATCTGCTTGGGAAGGTGTTCAAGAGTTTGGAAAAACCAATGAAAAACAATACAAGTACTTAAGACCAACTGAAGACAGTACAAATGCTCGTGTTGAGCAAATTGAAACTGCTTATAAAGCTGGTGCTAAAGTTGTTGTTATGCCTGGTTTCTTATTTGCTGAAGCTGCCTATATCGAGCAAGAAGCTTGCCCAGATATGAACTTTATTTTCATTGACGGAACTCCTGCAAAAGGCGAAGATAGCAAAACTGCAGCCAATACTACTTGCTTATTCTATAACGAAATTCAAGCTGGTTGGTTAGCTGGTTATTTCACTGCTAAAGAATATGACACAGGAAAGGCAACTGATACTGTTAAATTAGGGTTCTTTGGTGGAGTTGGTGTTGGCGCTGTTATTAGATACGGATTAGGTTTCTGTGCTGGTATTCAACACTACACCGAGGTTACTACTACTTCTAGTAAATTCGCTGTCAACTATAATTACAGCGGTTCATTCGTTGCTAAACCAGAATTTGTTACCACTATTGAAGGTTGGTACACTGATGGGGTTGAATGTGTTTTCTCTTGTGGCGGAAGTATTTACACTTCAGTCTTACAAGCTGCTAAAAATAAAAATAAAAAGTTAATTGGAGTCGATTCAGATCAAGGATTAGCCCTTGAAGAGGCCGATAAACCATATATGTTAACTTCTGCTATGAAAGGTGTCAAAGCCTCTACTGAATTAGCTCTTAAAGCTATGTATGATAATAAAGGTACATTACCAGCTGATTATTCTGGTAAATCAGTTACTTATAGTGCAAAGAACGATGGCGTCTCATTAGGTGGTGCTGAATCTTGGAAATTTTCCAAATCAACACATGCTGAATACGAAACATTATTCACTTCAGTTAAAACAGCTGATGCTGCTGGAAACACTGATTCTTTATATGTAGTTGACCAAGCAAAAGATCCTGATAAACAAGGATTTACAAACGTTACAGTTAATTATATTAAATAGTTTTTTAAAGGGGGCCTTTTAAGGTCCCCTATTCTTTTATAGGAAGGTACATAATGAGTAATAATATAATTTCATTAAACCATATCACAAAACGTTTTCCTGGAATTATCGCTAATGACGATGTTTCTATCGAATTAAGACAAGGAGAGATTCACGCTTTACTTGGAGAAAACGGAGCTGGTAAATCAACTTTAATGTCAGTTCTTTTTGGACTTTACGAACCTGATGAAGGCAGTATTGAATATAAAGACAAACTTATTAAAATTAAAAACCCAAACGATGCAAATCATTACGGAATAGGAATGGTTCATCAACATTTTATGCTTGTTGATGTCTTTACTGGTTTGCAAAATATTATATTAGGTTATGAAACTACAAACAAAATTGGTTGGTTAAAACTTAAAGAATGTAGAGAAAATGTCTTGGCTCTTGAAAAAAAATACGGATTAAATGTCGATATCAATAAAAAAGTAATTGATATGACAGTCGGGGAACAACAAAGAGTAGAAATTCTTAAAATGCTTTATAGAAAATCTGAAGTTTTAATTTTTGACGAACCAACTGCTGTTTTAACACCAAACGAAATAATTGATTTGATGAATACAATTAAGAATCTAAAAGCTGAAGGTAAAACCGTTTTCTTCATTTCTCATAAATTAGATGAAATTAAAATGATTTCCGATAGAGTTACAATTCTTAAAAAAGGAAAATGCGTTGGAACTTTTGTAACAAAAGATCTATCTAATGCCAAGATGGCTGAATTGATGGTTGGTAGAAAAGTAGATTTCACTCTTGAAAAAAATTCAGTTGTCCCAGGAGAAGAAGTTTTAAAAGTCTCTCATTTATATGTCCAAAATGACGTTACTAAAAAAATGGCTGTAAAAGATGTTAGTTTTGATGTTAGAAAAGGTGAAATTGTCTCAATTCTTGGAATTGATGGCAACGGACAAGACGAATTAGTTTTCGGCATTACAGGATTAGCTAAAACATGTCATGGCGAAGTGTTTTTAAATGGTGAAAATATAACAAAATTATCAATAAATAAGAGAAACTTAAAAGGCATATCTCATATTCCTGCAGATCGCCATAAATACGGATTGGTTCTTGATTACAATATGATGTATAACATGGTCCTAGAAAGATATAAAGAACCTCAATTTTCAAAAGCTGGGTTTTTAAGGAAGAAAAACATTCAATCTTATTGCGATACATTGATTGATCGTTACGACATTCGTTCATCTCAAGGTTCATCAACCATAATTCGTTCTATGAGTGGTGGCAATCAACAAAAAGTTATTGTTGCTAGAGAAATAGAAAGAGATAAAGATTTGCTGATTGCCGTTCAACCTACAAGAGGTTTGGATGTTGGTGCAATCGAAAATATACATAAAGAAATACTTAAACAAAGAGATAACAATAAAGCTATTCTTTTACTTTCACTAGAATTAGATGAAGTTTTTAATTTGGCTGATCGAATTTTAATCATTCATGAAGGTGAAATCGTCGGTTTCTTTGATCCTAAAACTGCTAAATACGAAGAAATTAGTTTATATATGTCTGGTGGTAAACGAGATACAGAACCATCACTTTCACTTAAAGAATTTAAGAAGAAAGAATTAGAAGAAAAAAATTCTGAGGTAAAGAAATAATGAAATCGTTTTTTGTAAAAACAGACAATTTCTTGAGAAACTGTTTTAAAAAGTCATCAATTTCTCCATTATTAGCCAGTGTTATTAGCGCTCTTATTGGTTTACTTTTCGGTTTTATCCTTCTTTTAATATTCAATCCATCTAATGCATTTAATGGATTTGGTTTATTATTAACAAGCGGATTCCAAAACTTTCCAAAATTATTATATGGTTCATCTATATTATTACTAAATGGATTAGCAATTTCTGTCGCATATAAGTGTGGTTTATTTAATATCGGCTGTAGTGGCCAATTTACAATCGGCGCTTTATTTGCCCTAATGTTTGCTCACGGATTAGATGCTCCATGGTATGTTTGTTTATTTATGGCTATTATTGGTGGCGCTTTAATGGGTGGAATTGTTGGATTATTAAAAGCTTATTTCAATGTTAATGAAGTTATAAGTTCGATTATGCTTAATTATATTGGTTTATTTATTACAAATTTAATTTTTACCAATATGTTTGATTTAAAAGCAACAAATTCGATGGGCTCCACTATTTCTTTAGGAACGTATCATGAAGGAAGCATCATTCCCCATCTTGATACTAGAGGTTATTTGTCTTTGTCTATTGTAATTGCCTTTGTAGTTGCAATAATTGTTTTTATTGTCTTAAACAAAACAAATTTAGGATACGAACTAAAAGGCGTTGGATTCAATCGTGATGCCACAAGATGTGCTGGTATTAGCAAAAATAAAAACATTGTTCTAGCAATGGTTATTTCTGGAGCAATTGCCGGTTTAGCTGGCGGATGCCAATACCTTAGCGGAATTTTCCAATACAAAGTTGTTGATAATGTATTAGCTGATGGTTTTAATGGTATATCAGTAGCATTTCTTGCCAACACAAATCCTCTTGGTTGTATCTTAAGTGCATTGTTCATTTACTCCGTTACGATGGCGCAAGCAACACTTCAGGTTTACGACTATTCAACTGAAATTGTCACAATAATTATCGGTTCAGTTATTTACCTTAGTGCTTTTTCATTAATTATTTTAAAGATTTTAACAAACAGAAACTATAGGACCGGAATTATAACTTCACAACAAGATAAAAAATATAAAGTCTATCTAAAGTTTAAAGGAAGGTATAAATTCAATACTAATAACTATATAGATGAAGCCTTAAGTGGATGCACATAT
>Ga0172378_10000988_pt1 | contig 25726 bp, 28 predicted proteins | sample GrowelOW332metaG_FD_119755 | JGI IMG/M metagenome (GOLD analysis project Ga0172378, IMG submission 119755) | Groundwater microbial communities from an aquifer near a municipal landfill in Southern Ontario, Canada - Pumphouse #3_1 metaG | ecosystem: Environmental > Aquatic > Deep subsurface >... | reverse complement strand
TACAAACACCACGACGTTGTGGACAAGCCTTCAACGCAGGAACTTTAGATTTTTCAACTAAAGTTGTACGACCCTTACGGATCAACTGATTTGTTGTTGCCATTTGGCAATTCTCCCGTTAATAAAAAGCCCCAAAAAATGTACCACTTTTTGAGGGCATATAATTGTAAGATAAGATCGCCAAATGGTCAACATAAGCCATTCAAGCAAACTCGCTTAACCAACAAAAAAATACAAAAAACTGGCCTTAAACCTATTTCAGCGGCTTATGCCTGACTTTGCTGCTCTAAGCGCTGAGCTTCATTTTAGCTATTCTTTAAATTCTGATCGGTAGATTCTGGCTCTTGGTTAAATTCATCAGGTGCTAAACCAGGCGCTGCAGATGATAAAGCCGGCTGCTGCTGGCTGATTTCATGCGGCTCGACCATCTTGTCTGCCAACTGCTTTAAACCATGTTCAACTTGATCTTGTGCTTCTGGTGCAGTTTCCATCTCTTGATGTTTTTTTTGAATCACGACTTTGGCAATGGTGGCATGATCTTTAAGTTTAAATTCTTGATCAAGCTGTAATTCCCCCACTTGCTGCTGAGCTGCAAAGTAAGCACGCGATTTTTCATACGCTGCAAGCGGCGATAAATTTAATTCCTGATGCTGCTGCATATAAGTACGCGCGTGTGAAAAGATGTCTTGTGCTTTTTGATTGACATCTTCTAACAGTTTCCAACTATACGCTGCACTCAAGGAAGCACTGGCAAGCGGTGTGAATTTACTGAGCACACTCAATTTGGGCAGATGATTCAGCCAATCAAATTTGGCTTCACCTTGTTCATCTTTGAGCCACTGTTTTAAAGCATTGGCATCTTGGTTGGTGCCGAGTAATTGCTGTAAAACGTTTAAATCATGCTTTTCAATCGAGTTTGATAATGCTTTGATGGCCATGAGCAAAGTTTGCTTTTGCACCATTAAGTTTAAATCAATATGTTTAAAAATAAACTGCACCATGTCTTTTTCTGCATCTTGAGTCAGCTCAAAACCATAGGCACGTCCAATTTGGTAAATACTGCGCAATGACAAAATAAACGATGCAGGCACATCCACAGCCGAGCCAATCACACCTGTGGCACCACTGAGTGCACCTTGAGCGGAGGCCAGCCATTTATTTTGTGCAGCCAACACATCGCTAATGCGTTTGGAGCGATCAATATCTTGAGTGAGTTGCTCTAAATCTTGCACCCCTGCTTCATCTAAAATTCGATCGACTGAAGCTAAATTTGAACTTAAATAATTGAGTTGTTCAAAGACATAATCTGAAAATTTATCGGTTAAATCTGGAGCAATAAAACCGGTGACTTTATTGACGGTATGATAATGACGCCCAAGCAATTGTTGCGACAGATTTGGCATTTGATCATTTTGTTCAGGCAGTTGCATTGAGTTTTGAGATTTTTTCTGATTTTGTGCCACTTTATTTAGTGCATCTAGACTTGAGCTGCTGAGCTTTTTAGCCACCCCAAGTGCATTTTGCAACAATCCATCGACTTGATTATTTTTACTGTTCACGTTGATTTACCCCTTCGTGTAAATTTGAACTTTCTGGCTAAATACTAGGTGCTGTCTAGGTTTATCTCAACTTGATTATGTATCTTTTGGTTAAATTGACCACAATTTGACTATAAAACAAAACACTGATCAACAGGCATAGGATTTGCCATAAGAAATCAAAAATCTTTCTGCTATTATGAATGCATTGAAAAACATAAGTATGCAGCATTTTGTGCGCGTTATACTTCACAAAATCACGATATAAAGGAACTGTAGATGAAACGTGTTGTAATCACTGGTATGGGCATCAATTCATGCATCGGCAATACATTAGACGATGTCTTACATTCGTTACAGAACGGAGTTTCTGGCACACGTTTTAACCAAACTTACGCAGATCTTAACTTTAAAAGTCATGTCAGTGCCGCAGCAGCACAAGATTTTGACAACATCGACCGTAAATTAAAACGCTTCATGGGTGTATGTGCCATGTACGCCTACAACTCAGCAGTTGCTGCGGTTGAACATGCAGGTCTTAAAGCAGAAGATTTAGCTGGTAATCCACGCTACGGTATTGCAGGTGGTTCAGGTGGTGGTTCAACTGCATCTGTGATTGAAATGAATGAGCTTTTACAAAGCAAAGGTGCGCGTAAAGTTGGACCTTTCTTTGTACCACGTAATATGACCAACACCATTACGGCAAACGTAGGTGTGGCATTTAAATTACAAGGCATCTCGCATACCATTACCAGCGCATGTGCAACCTCAGCTGACGCCATTGGTTATGCTTACAACATGATTCAACTTGGCAAACAAGATTTAATGTTAGCCGGTGGTGGTGAAGAAGACCATTGGTCACAAAGCTTATTGTTTGATGCAATGGGCGCTTTATGTTCTAAATACAATGAAACCCCAGAAACAGCATCACGCCCATATTCAGCAGACCGTGATGGTTTTGTAATTGCAGGCGGTGGCGGTTTTGTGGTGCTTGAATCACTCGAACATGCTCAAGCACGTGGCGCAAATATTTTAGCAGAAGTGGTGGGTTATGCCGCCAACGCTGATGGCGCAGACATGGTTGCACCAAGTGGTGAAGGTGCAACACGTTGTGTACTGATGGCATTAGAAGAAGCAAAAGCGCATGGCATAGATAAAATTGACTATGTGAATACACACGGTACATCAACCCCTGCAGGTGACATCACTGAACTCCTTGCAATGGAACGTGCTTTTGGTGCAGGTCAAGTACCACCGCTCAGCTCAACCAAGTCAATGACCGGTCATAGCTTAGGTGCTGCAGGCGTACATGAGGCAATTTACTCAGTTTTAATGATGCAAAACGATTTTATTGCACCAAACATTAACGTGACCGAACTGGATGAAGGCGCAAAACCATTTGATATCGTGCTTGAAAAACGTGACGCAAAATTGAATACTGTGATGAGTAACAGTTTTGGTTTTGGCGGTGTAAACGCTTGTCTTGTTTTCAAAAAATGGGAAGGCTGATACACCCTTAGGGTGATTTAATGGATGCTCCTTCTGATGCTTTCCTTTGGGTAAAAGCGTTACATATTATTGCCGTGGTGTGTTGGTTTGCAGCCTTGTTTTATCTGCCACGGCTGTTTGTGTACCACGCGATGAGTGAAGATCAACTCAGTCATCAGCGTTTTCAAATCATGGAACGTAAATTGTACCGTGGCATTATGTGGCCGGCCATGCTGGCCACATTAATCACGGCGCACTTTTTAGTTGATTGGGGCGATGCCACCCGTCACTACCATGAAGCAATTTGGTTTTACCTTAAAGTCGGCTTGGTGGGCTTATTGGTGATTTATCATTTGGTATGCGGTTATTACCGTAAAAAACTCATGGATAACGCACATTATAAATCGCATAAATTTTGGCGTTTTTTTAATGAATTACCCACCTTTATTTTATTTGCTGTGGTGATTTTAGTGGTGGTTAAACCCACCTTTTAAACACCCAAAAAAATCCCCGAACATTCGGGGATTTTTTATTTTAAGCGGCATAACGCTGAATCGACAGCCCTTCGGTACTGATGTCCGGCTGATGATTCATGACTAAATCACTGATTAATTTGCCTGAACCACAGGCCATGGTCCAACCTAAAGTACCATGTCCGGTATTTAAAAATAAGTTACTAAAACGTGTTGCACCAATAATTGGGGTACTATCTGGTGTCATTGGGCGTAAACCTGTCCAAAATTGTGCTTGGCTTAAATCTCCACCAGGGAATAGCTCTTGGGTGACCATCTCTAAAGTGGCACGACGATCGGTATTTAACTCACGGTTAAAACCGCTTAATTCTGCCATACCACCGACTCGAATACGTCGATCAAAACGGGTCATGGCAATTTTATAAGTTTCATCTAACACAGTAGACTGTGGCGCAAATTTTTCATCCATAATAGGGACAGTTAAAGAATAACCCTTCACTGGATAGACTGGTAAATCTAATTGCAATGGCTTTAAGAAATCACGCGAATAACTTCCAAATGCCAACACATATTTGTCTGCAGTGAGCACCTCACCATTGACCACTACGCCTTTAATTTCATCCCCTTGTGTAATTAAGCGTTCTACATTCTGGTTAAATTTAAATTCTACGCCCATCTCTTGAGCCACGCCAGCTAAAGCGTTGGTAAACAAGTAACAATCACCCGTTTCATCATTGGGTAAATGTAAGCCACCCACTAATTTGTCTTGGGCATATGCCAAAGCCGGCTCGACTTGGGCAAGTTGCTCGGCACCTACAAGTAACTGATGTGAAACGCCACACGCTTGTAATACCGCAATATCACGTTGCACCATGTCGAGTTGCGCTTCACTTCTAAACACTTGCAGCGTGCCTTTAGAGCGGTGTTCATAGTGAATACCAGTATCTTGGCGCAGTTGACGTAAGCAATCACGGCTATATTCAGCCACACGAGTCATACGCTCTTTGTTAATACTATAACTGGCAGGATTACAGTTTTTAAGCATCTGTGCCATCCAGTTCAGTTGCCACAAACTGCCATCTAAATTAATGGCTAAAGGTGCATGATGCTGAAACATCCATTTTACTGCTTTAAACGGAATACCCGGTGCTGCCCACGGCGTTGAATAGCCAGGCGAGATTTGACCTGCATTGGCAAAACTGGTTTCTTCTGCCGGACCGCTTTGGCGATCTAACACCGTCACCTGTGCACCTTGGGCTGCAAGGTAGTAGGCACTTGCCACACCAATCACACCACTTCCTAATACCAGCACTCGCATGATGCCTACTCACGTTATTCTAGTTGATTTGTCTAGTATATGAACGATCGCATAGTGAAATTCACTATTTTTTGTGCTAAAAGAGAGTGAAAAGGACAATTTCGTCTGCTAGATACAGCTAAAACAGGAAAAAAGAAATGCGCCCTTTAGATCGGATCGACTATCAAATCCTAGATATTTTGCAAAAAGAAGGTCGTATCTCGATGAGTGAGTTGGCAGCACGCGTGCATTTGTCGACTACGCCCTGTTCAGAACGGGTGAAACGCCTTGAGCGTGAAGGGGTAATTTTGGGCTACCATGCGCGAATTGATCCCAAAAAAGTCGACCGTAATTTGTTGGTGTTTGTAGAAATTAAACTCTCGGCTAAATCAGGTGAAGTCTTTGAACAAGTGGCAGAAAACTTAAGTGCCCTACCCGAAGTATTAGAATGTCATTTGATTTCTGGTGAGTTTGATTATTTAGTTAAAGCACGTTTAAAAGAAATGAGTGCTTATCGTCGTTTGCTTGGCGATTTGCTTAAACAATTACCTGCTTCAGCTTCATCACATAGTTACGTGGTCATGGAAGAAGTCAAAGAAAGTCTATATTTAGAGCTCAATTAAGGATTGATATGTTTAAGCAAGTTTTATCTAGCTTTGGCTTACAAGGCGTACAAGTCGATACCATTTTAACTACCCCGCATTTGCAAGTGGGTCAAGCCCTACAAGGTGCAATTCATTTTAAAGGCGCAAGTAGTAGCAAGCGTATTAATGCCATTTCCCTTGAGCTGATGACCATGGTAGAGGTGGAAAGTGGCGAGCATGAATCACGTCAGGCGCAATGTATTGCCCGTTGGCCCATGAGTGGTGCCTTTGATTTGCTTGCCGAGCAAACGCATCAATGTCCGTTTAATTTAATGCTACCGTTTGAAACGCCCATCACTCAGCTCAATTGTCATTACAATCACACCCAAGTATGGCTACATACCCATTTAGATATTGATTGGGCGATTGATGCCCACGATGATGATGCCTTGGCAATTTATCCAAGCCCGCCTATGCAAGCTTTGATCACGGCGCTTGAGCAATGTGGTTTAAGTTTATATTCAGCCGATGTTGAACGCGGTCAATTACGTGGTGGACATTTTCAATCTACCATTGGTTGTTATCAAGAATTAGAATTTCGTCCCAATGCATGGCTGAGCAATTTAAACGAACTTGAAGTGTCTTTTGTCACTACGGCTCAACAGACCCATGTCTTGTTTGAAGTTGATCGTAAAATGCGTGGTGATCATTACCAAACCTTAAGCTTGCCACATACAGCCATTGATATCGCAAGCTTAACGGGGCATTTAAAACAACTTTTAGGCTTATAAGCATTCAAGCAGTTGTTTAAAATGTTGAATACGGGCTTTTGGATTGGCGGCGCTAATTTCTGCCTCTGAGCCATATCCGTATTCAACTGCAATGGTTTCTATGCCATGACGACGTGCACCTAAAATATCGTATTCACGATCGCCCACCATTAAGCATTCTTTAGGGTTTAACTGCTGCTCAGCTAAAATATATTCAATTAAGTCGCCCTTATTGGTACGCTCGCCAGTTAACTCACTGCCATAAATTTCTTTAAAATAAGGGCTTAATTTAAAGTGCGCTAAAATTTGCTTGGCGTAAATGGTCGGTTTAGCAGTGGCGACAAATAAAGTAAAACCGCCTTGTGTTAAGCGTGCTAAAGTTTGTGCGACATCAGGATAGACTTGGTTTTCAAATAAACCTGTAACCGAAAAACGCTCCCGATAGCCCAATAAGGCTTGTTCAGCCAAATCATCATCTGCTGCAACATTTAAAATTTTAGCCAAAGATGCCTTTAAAGGCGGTCCAATAATCCAATCTAAATTTTCGCTTTCGGCAATAGGATGACCCACTTTGGCCAAGCCATAACGTGCCGAGGTGGTAATTCCTACTTTTGGATCCGTTAAAGTTCCATCTAAATCGAGCAAAATATTTTTAAGCACTACACGCCCCGAACATCACAAAGTTGCCTATACTAGCGCAATTTTAAATTGAAAGGACTGCCCCGTGCGCGCGACTGTACTTTGTTTTTCTGGTCTTGACCCTTCAGGTGGGGCAGGTTTACAGGCTGATATTGAAGCGATTGGTGCAAGCGGTGCGCATGCGGCAATTGCCTGTACTGCGCTCACTGTGCAAAACTCCCAACAAGTGTTTGGTTTTGAAGCCACCAGCAAAGAATTACTGTTGGCACAAGCCAATGCTGTGGTGCAAGACTTACCCATTCGTTGTGTAAAGTCAGGGATGCTTGGCACTACGGATAATATTGCAGCTTTGGCAGATTTTCTGCGTGCTCATCCTGAATATAGTTATGTGCTCGATCCGGTATTAGTGGCCAATAGCGGTGGTTCACTTGGTAATCAAGCAACCTTAGTTAAGGCATTTGTTGAGTTAATTCCACTAGCCAGCATTATTACTCCCAATACGGTAGAACTACGTGCTTTAACCGGTGAAGAAGATTTAGAACAAGCAACCCAAAAGCTATTTGCAATGGGTGCGCATGCTGTATTGGTCAAAGGTGGGCATGAAGATACCCCCGATTACATTCAAAACACCTTATACATTGCCGGCCAACAAGTGGCACAAAGCCGCTGCCCACGTTTAGAAGGTGAATATCATGGCTCAGGTTGCTCGCTTGCGAGTTTTATTGCAGGTCGCTTAGCCCAAGATGAAACACTACAAGATGCAGTACAACAGGCTGAACAGTGGTTGTTTGAGGTCCTGCAACACGCCGAAATTCCCGTGATAGGCGGTCAACGTATTCCCAAACGTTTTTAAATAAAAGCCCGTCAATTACGGGCTTTTTTGTTGATGTTGTTCAGCATATTTACGTTTTAAATTTTCGATATGCAATTGATCAGTTGCTTGGTTTTGGGGTAATGCGCTCTTTTGTAAATGGGCATAAATAGCAGCTACTTCGTCTAAAGCCATAATTTGGGTACGAAAAGTTTTAACATAATGCATCCACTGCCCGCCTGACACAACGTGCGCTGGCATCTCATACTTAAATTGGCTTTTACCATTAAAAACAATCACTGAATGCAACGCGTATGGCGCAATATGTCCTTTTAATAAATCCCCAAGCACACTGATATGCTTTTTATTTTGGAAAATTGGATTTTGAAAGGTTTGTTTAGAATTAGGTAAGCATTGCGTCCAGACTTTACTGTCTTTACTGCCAAAAATCAGACCTGCATAATGTTTGGTTTCTATAACAAAAATGCCATATGGACTGATGAGAATATGATCCACCTGAGTTGAACCATTGGCTTGATCTATAAAAGTACAATTATTTAATAAAAGATACTCATCACCAAAGTGTTGCTGATATTGTTCGATGACCAATTGCTCACCTTTCTGCCCTTTTTCTTGAGCGCGACTCGGTGCATCATGCGCAGGTGTTTTTTTGTGGGTGTTTTTCTTCCACAATAAGAATAAAAACAGTATAACAATCAGACCAAGAATAAGAGCAGAAAATGACATATCAAAATCCTTATATTGAAACGTGTTCTAAAGCGAGTAAAAATTTCTTATTGTTGATTCCACTTGAAAATCCAACCAACTGACCACTTGCCCCAATCACACGATGACAAGGAATCATAATTAAAATTGGATTTTTAGCATTGGCACTACCCACTGCACGGCATGCTTTAGGCTGCTGAATGATCTGTGCTTGTTGTTGATAGCTTCGGATATGCCCATAAGGAATATGTGTTAAAGCCTGCCAACACTTTTGTTGAAATGGCGTGCCTTGAGGTGCTAAAGGTACTGTAAAATTCTGGCGTAGTCCTTGAAAGTACTCGTCTAACTGTTGTTGGGCTTGCTGTAAAATTGCATGCTTGGCCACCTTACTTGCGTCAAAATGCGCTAAGCGAGCATCATTTTTTAGTAGCAGTGCAACCAAAGCATTTTCCTGTGCCACTAAACACAGTACTCAAATCGGCGAAGCATAATCACAAGAAACGTACATAACACAAAGCTGCTGATATTTTTATCAATATAGCTTAAAAGCGATGCAATGTGCAGCTTGGCGTGTGGCCAGATTAATCGCACCCTGTACCTAAAATTTATTTTTTAATCCATCAACTCAGTACAGTGAGCGCACTTAAATCAGAAGATCATTTGATGACATAAATAAATTGCTATATACATCGACAGCAATTTTTTAAATAAAAAAAATCGTGCAATGTCTACATCACACGATTTTAAAATTTTAAGAGGATAATTTCATCAGTAATAAGCCAGACACAATGAGCACCGCAGCTAAAAAACGCATGGGGGTCACAGGCTCACCTAAAACCAAAATCCCTAATACAAAAGCCCCCACCGCACCAATGCCGGTCCAAATGGTATAAGCTGTGCCAAGTGGTAAAGTTTTCATGGAATATGCCAATAAGCCAAAACTTAATAACATAAACACCATCGTCACTAGACTGGGGGTCAGTTTGGTAAAGCCGTCTGACAGTTTCATACTGTAGGCCCATACCACTTCAAAAATACCCGCCAAAATAAGAATCACCCAGGCCATATTGCCCTCCTCCTTTAATAGAGTCAGGCCGTCCTGACGATTTTTCTTGTTTAAATTTTATGTTTAAACAAGGGAGGTCGTTCCTCCTTACTCAAATCTGATATTTAGCAGCCAAGCGCACCAATACAGGGCAATTTAGATCAAGCCTATCCAAAACGTAGCATAAACTTCAGATTAGGCCCAATTTTAGCTTGATACGAACTTCGTTGTTAAGGGATTAGCTTAATAGGCTCAATTTTACTTAAAAAGTGCCCTACAATAAAGCATCCAATGCCAAAAAAAGAGCGCCAAAGCGCTCTTGATTTAGACCAGCCTTTAAACCTGTTGGCTGCCCACTAAAGCCAACTCAGCACGCATTTTTTCAATCACCGCTTGATAATCAGGTTGACCAAAAATTGCCGAACCTGCAACAAACATATCCGCACCCGCTTCTGCAATTTCACGAATATTGGCAGGAGTAACACCACCGTCTACCTCTAAACGAATATCACGCCCTGATGCATCAATCATCTTGCGTGCTTGACGTAATTTTTCCAATGTCATTGGAATGAATTTTTGACCACCAAAGCCTGGGTTCACACTCATCAATAACACTTGATCCACTTTATCCAATACATAGTCAAGATAATGTAATGGCGTGGCTGGGTTAAACACTAAACCTGCTTTAGCGCCACCTGATTGAATTAACTGTAAAGAGCGATCAATATGATCTGATGCTTCTGGGTGGAAGGTAATAATATCTGCACCGGCCTCTAAGAAATCACCAATCATACGATCTACAGGCTTGACCATTAAATGTACATCAATGGGTGCTTGAATACCGTATTTTTTAAGCGCTTTACATACGCCTGCACCAAATGTGAGGTTAGGTACATAATGGTTGTCCATCACATCAAAATGGACCACATCGGCACCTGCCGCCAATACATTTTCAACCTCTTCACCCAAACGGGCAAAATCAGCAGACAAAATAGATGGTGCAATTAAATATGGCTTGGACATTGGAGTACCTGGCTGTGTCAATATTAAAAACAAGCTCGATTATAACAAATTCTCGCCAAAATGCGTTGTTGGCTGATTCGATCTGATGGACTACATTTACATAACGCAGCGTTGCAATTGGCAACTAGGCAGTACTTAAAGTCATCCTTAAACTGTAAAGCTATCTTAATGAGCACAAAGTATGCAAACCACAACCCAACTTGGCACCACAGAAGCTGCCCGTATTGCCAAACGTTTATTGAATCATTGGAAACATAAATTTGAAGTCCAATACAATGAGCAACACATGCTGATTTTAATGCCTGACTATACCATTACCCTTACACCACAGGCTGCGTGTTTAGAGGTGCAAATTGCAAGTCAGGTTGAAGATTTTAGCCATATTCAAAAAGTAGTAATTGATCATTTAAATCGTATGGCACACACTGAATTTAGCGTCACTTGGCATGAAAAAAGAGGCTAAGCGCCTCTTTTTTAAGATTGTAATTGCACGGCGTGATACTGCAAGTGATCATCAATAAAACTTTGGATAAAGTAATAACCATGATCATAGCCTTGATGCTCACGCAGGGTGAGCTTTTGACCCACGCTGTCACAAGCCGCTTGAAATTGTGCTGGATTAAGCTGACTATAAAACTGATCTTTTAGACCTTGATCAATTAAAATATCACTAAATAAAGGCCCTTTTTGTGAAATTAAAGCGCTTGCATCATGGGCTAACCACGCTTCACGGTCTTCACCTAGATAATGAGAAAAAGCTTTTTCACCCCAAGGACATTGGCTCGGGGCACAAATCGGGGCAAAGGCTGAGACAGATTTAAATTTTTCAGGGAACTTGAGCGCCAAAGTCAAAGCACCATGTCCACCCATCGAATGACCGAAAATACCGATCTTGCCTGATGCCACGTTAAATTCACTTTCTACCAAAGCATATAATTCATCTGCAATCAAACTTTGCATTTGATAATGCTCAGCCCAAGGGGCTTGAGTGGCATTAATATAAAAGCCTGCACCTTGACCTAAATCCCAATGATCACCTTGTGCCACATCATCACCACGCGGCGAGGTATCAGGGGTCACCAAAATTAAACCCAACTGTGCTGCTAAGCGCTGTGCATGCGCTTTAATGGCAAAGGTTTCTTCATTACAGGTTAAACCTGCCAAATAAAATAATGCCGGACACGCCTGTCCATTTAAGGCTTGTGGTGGTAAAAAAATTCCAAATTTGCTGTCTTTTTTTAAGCTTTTTGAGGCAAAGCTATAAATTCTTTGTTGGCCCAAGAAGCATTGATTGCTTTGTAAAAGTTGCATGAATTATCCTTTTAAGGTGCAGCTTGTTTTGCTGGAAACAGACGTTGCTCAAGTTGTGGCAACATCAGTTGCATATTTTTGCCCATGACCCATTGTGGCTCAGAAGGCTCAAAGCCTTGCGCTGTTTCCCATCTTGCCACAGTTTCTTTGGCTTGCAAAAAAGCACTTTCAAAATCATGTTGCTCGCGCATGGCTTCATCAAACAAAGCGCGCCCAAAGTAGGTGTAATCCGCTTCATTGCTACACCCAAATGATTCACGATCTGCTGCTGATGCGGTAATTACCAAGGTATTTTCATTTTGTAAAGCTGATACAAAACTGCCTGAAAAACACGATGAGATCACAATCACCCGCCAACGAATACCGGCTTTATCTAAAGTATCGCGTAACCATGTCGGTTCTACATAAGCTAAATCAATTGGTGCATTTTCCAGTTCAAATTGCTGTGGCAAGCCATGCGAGGTCATATATAAAAACAACACATCACTGTCACGGTTCATTTGCTGACCAATACGTTTAAGTGCCAATTCAATACTGGTTTTCGAGGCAATCGGCTGCGTTTCGAGGGTACTTGGATGATTGATCAATACCATAGAGCGACCAAACGTACCAAAACGGGTGTCAAACTGTTCGCGAATACGCTCAACTTCCGATTTAAACACCTCTTGATAACTTGCCCCTGCCACCCCTAAAAAATACCAATGGCTTTGTGCAAATTCACCAAATTGAATGCTTTCTAGTGCTTGATTGAGCACTTTAGGTTGTGCATAAAGCGTGGCTTCACTGATGCTTGGCGGTAATTGCTCGACTTTCCAAATCGGTTGGCTTTTGGCAGAAATTTGCCACACCACTAAGGTGAATAAGGTGGCAACCATAATTAAAGCACGTTCCCACCATGGCCATTTTAGCTCGCGGGCAAAGACCCATACCACCGCCAAGCTTTGCCAAACAAACAGCACCATAAATAAAGCAGGCAAATAGTCATAAAATAGATACGGCAGCCAATCCATCATGCCTAAATACTGAATCAGGCTTTGCAATAGCGCCACATGCGTATCAAGCACTAACCACAATAAGGCAGGCACCAACATTAAGCGTGGGTTATTAATGCGTTGCGAGAGAAAAATTCCCACCATTAAGGCAATAAATGGCCATAGCGCATAACTGACCAAGCCTTGTGAGTTAAATTCTCCCACCTCGCCGGCACTGAGCCATGCAAATAAGGTATTGGCACAGCCGCCTAAAATGCCCCAAATAATTAATTGGGCAATAGAGGGACGCACAATTTGTAAGGCACGGCGTGATCCTACAAACAACCACATACCGGCCACTTGGTTGCTTTTAAAATCGTGCCAAAAATTAATGGAAGGTTTAAAGTCGATCATGGAATTATCTATGCAATGCCTGCCAAAGGTGCGCGATGAAGTGTATGCCGAATGGCAGTTTTATCAATGCTATAAACTACTATATAACACAACAATGTTTAAAAATGCAGCAATTAAACCTACAGTTCATGTTGAAAATAAGCATCAAAACGACAAGCATCGCCCAGCCATTGTTGCTCGGTACTTTGTCCTGCTAAAAACACCGCAAGACGTGGGCGTTTCACCACCACACGTTTGGCAATTTTTTGCGCCAATGGCAACAAATGATCACCCAAATCCATTTCACCATCCTCAGGTAACAGCATATGCAACAGTTGCATCTGTTTTTTTACCTGTGCTTGTTTTTTGGCTGCATTTTGATTTTGGTCACGCTGTGGAAACATAGGATCCAAATACACCACATCCACCACTTGCGCTAAATTTGCCTGCTGAGCTAAATAATCAGCTGAATCACTAAATACCAAGCTAATTCTTGCTGCTGCAGCATGTAAGATTTTATCGTCTAAAGCACGTTGTTGGGTATCTTCAAGTAGAGTGAATAAAATCGGGTGACGCTCTACCAAAGTAACATGCGCGCCTAAATGTGCCATCAGTAAACTGTCATGCCCCAAGCCTGCGGTGGCATCAATCAGGCGTGGCTTTTCAGACACGTTGCATGCTCGAGCAATCATTTCTGATTTTAACGAAGCACGTTTTAGACGACCAGTTTCGCCTTTCCAATCGGGTTGCATTTTCATGCCATTGGCTGCCAACCATAAACCGTCTTGATCAACACATAAGGCTAACTCAGGATTTAAGCGCAAAAAACGTGGTCCGAGTTTTTCAATGACGTCTATCGCTACACTCACGCCACGTGTGCCAAGCACAGCCGCATAATGCTGTGCTTGATCGACACAGGTCTGTTCTGTGTATAAGCGTAAAGCAGCGCTTACCATAAGGTCCAACCTGTCCATGCAAATAATAAGATCGCAAGTCCTGATACAATACGATACCAGGCAAACACCACGAAATCACGTTTAGCCACATAGGCCACTAACGCACGAATGAGCAGCAATGCCGAAACAAAAGAAACCAGCAAACCAACACCAATCACGGTCCAATCTGCTGCTCCGTCAAATACATGGTAACTTTGATAAAGATCTAATAAACCTGCACCTACAATTACTGGAATACCTAAGAAGAACGAAAATTCAGTGGCGGCTTTACGTGATACACCCAAGAACATGGCACCAATAATAGTAGCCCCTGAACGTGATGTCCCTGGAATTAATGACAATACTTGAATTAATCCAATCCAAATGGCATCTTTGATGCTTAAGTCTTCTACTTCTTGGGCGCGCACTTGGGGTGGATTTTTTTCAATCCAAATAATAATCAGACCACCCACAATCAAACCAATGGCAATCGCAATGTCATTAAACAACAAGGCTTTCACGGTTTGACCAAACGTTAAGCCGACCAACATAATTGGAATCGAAGCTAAAATTAAACCAATGCCTAAACGGCGTCCTTGTGGTTCACCGCTAACAATACCGGTGGCTGCACCCCAAAGACGTGCCCAGTATTCATAAATCACCGCGGCAATTGCACCCATTTGAATGGCAATCACAAACACATCGCTTTTTTCTTTGCTCCAAAAGTTCATGAGCTCGGCGGCTAAAATTAAATGACCGGTACTCGAAATGGGCAGGAATTCAGTAATCCCCTCCACAATCCCCATAATGGCTGCTTTTAATAGCAGTAAAAGATCCATAATATTTACCTAAATTATGCTTTGCCTTGCTCAGGAATTTTTTTCCACGCATCATCACGAAGATACACAGGCAATGCCAATTCAGCACTGACCCACTGTTGTTGCAATGCCGCTTGGCGCGCAATGCTGGCAATATCTTGTGCTGTAGCATCAATGCCTTGATGTTCGGTTGCTGTTGCGTCCACTAACACACTGCCCGAACCCACCAAAGTAAATGGCTGAACTGCTTTTGCTTGGTCATAACTGAGAAGTTGCTCTTGATCTACCGCTTGCATAATGCCGTGTTCATCTAGCTTAAAGCTGGCGATATACACTTCATTCATACGGGCATCAATCACGGCGGTAACCGCAGTTAAACCCGCTAAACGATAAGCCGCTTGCGCTAAAGCTTGCAAAGTAGATACAGGCACCACAGGTAAATCATTGGCCCATGCCAAAGCCTGTGCCACCGCAGCATTAATACGTACGCCACTAAATGAACCCGGACCACGACTAAACGCAATTGCAGTCAGCTCACTTGCTGGAATGTTAGCCTGTAATAACGCCTGCTCAATCATCGGCAAAATGGTTTGCGTTTGAGCTCTGGCGCGGGAGTCTAAATCAAAAAATACGTCTTGGGTGTCATCCACCATGCAGACGGAACACTGCTGATTGGCAGTTTCGAGTGCCAGCAATTTCATGCCAAACCTTTGTTTTAAAATATATGAGAATGGCGGCTATGATACTCCACTGCTGAAAACTTGGCGATACGCGCTACAAAAAAGCCCAACGCTTAACATTGGCTTTTTCCAGTTTTATGCTGAGCAGCGGTTTTATTTTTTAATTTTAAATGCCGGTGAATTGAGTAAAAATGGCCATTCTTTACGATAGTCCAAACCATATTGAAACAAAGACACCAACATGCGTGCTGTTAAGCCCCAAATAATCTCATTTTCTAAACGAAAACTTGGAAAATACAAAGATTGATGTTGATAACGCACTTCATACGGAATGGGTTGCGCCTCTAACATTTTGCGCAATGAAACATAAAAAATACGATCAATTTCGGTCGGTTGTGGCACAAGGGCTAAGTTAGGTGGAATAAAACCTACTACAGGTTTAACCAACATACCATTACGGGCTTTTTGCATGGGTAAATCGCCAATGAGTTCTACATCAAAAGGATTTAAACCGGTTTCTTCTTGTGCTTCACGTAAGGCTACCACAATATTACTGGTATCTTGTGGGTCGCGCTTGCCCCCCGGAAATGAAACCTCTCCCGGATGACTATTTAAATACACCGAACGGCGTGTCAGCAGCACTTTAGGCTCAGCTTCTTGCGTAATGGCAATTAAAACTGCCGCTTGCGCTTGGCGCACCCGTTTTGAAAAGCGTAAGCGTTGTTGGAGTAATAACGTCAGTTCACGATCATCCATGTCGTTGGCTCTACGTCCTAATTGAAGGGATTAAACAGCATCATAGCTGAATTTTTATTCTAAAGGATAGCGTGATCAGATGATGCAGAGGGGCTTTTTTTACGCTATTCTGAACGCATCACTTTATCCTTGATGATGAATATGAACTTTTGTAGCAACTGCGGACAAAAAACCGTCGAAAAAATTCCTTTAGGCGACCACCAAGTACGTCAGGTGTGTAGCAGTTGCGGCACGATTCATTATGTTAATCCCAAAGTCATTTGTGGCGCTTTAGTGATTCATCAAGATAAAGTCTTATTGTGTCGCCGTGCCATTGAGCCACGCTATGGCTTATGGACGTTACCTGCCGGCTACATGGAATTGTTTGAAACCATGGAGCAAGGTGCAGCCCGCGAAACACGTGAAGAAGCAGAAGCGGAAGTGACCATTGAGCAATTGTACTGCATGTACAATATTCCACGAATTGGTCAAATTTATGTGTTGTTTAAAGCCCAATTAATGGATGGAAAATTTGGTGCCGGCGAAGAAACCATTGAATCACGTTTATTTAGTGAAGATGAAATTCCATGGGAACAATTGGCTTTCCCAAGCGTAGAACGCACTTTACGTCATTATTTTACTGACCGCAAAACACAGCAATTTGAGATGCACCTAGAAACCTTAGGCTCACGTTTAGATCATACCGGTTAAGATTGTTTAAAACTCCAACAAGGGCAGCTTAAGCCACTAAAAATGCGCTGTTTGGTTACGCTTATGACACTGCATCTTGATAAATTTCGCTACACTAGGCGTCTCTTTGTCGCCTATGTAGATTTATGAGCCACGCTGCTGTTTTTTCCCAACGACTTTGTGCCTTACAAAGCCCTGCTGAGTTAATTAATCGACTGCATCTGTTAGATCCTTTGATCTATTTATATAATCAAGGTCAGGCAGTAATTGGTTGTTTTCCTGAACAGTACTGTGTGTTACAGCCACACGGCATGCAATATTTTCAAGCAACGGGCTTAAATGAGTATAGTCAAAGCGCAGCACAAGATTTTAGCGCCCTGATTCAAAGCACAACCATCAGCACTGATCAAAAATGCTTTACCGGTGGTGTGATGGGGTTTATCAGTTATGATCACGGCGCAGCACAAGCGATTCAACTTCAACACAAGTCTCAACCAAGTTTACTCTTAGCCATGTGTCACAGTTATATCAGTTTAGAACACGATGGATGGTATTTTAACAGTAGCAATCACCATGCCCAAGCGCAGTTTGATTATCTACAACAATTACTACAACAACAGCCTCAACTTGAGTTTTGTTTAACGCAAGCTTGCCAAGCACGTTGGAGCAAAGCTGAGTACAGCCACGCCTTTAGTCAAGTGCAAGATTATATTGTGGCAGGTGATTGCTACCAAATTAACCTAACGCAAGAATTTGTAGGACAAGCCCAAGGGCGCTTACTTGCCAGTGCAGAAAAATTTTGGCAGCTGACCCAAGCGCCTTATGCAGGTTATTTAAGAAGTGGTGATTTTGAATTGCTCAGTTGCTCACCGGAGCTTTTTATTGAGTTTAATGCCAATCGTAATATTGTAACTAAACCCATTAAAGGCACCATGCCACGTTTTCAAGACCCTGAGCAGGATCAAGCCTCTAAACAGCAATTGATTAACTCTGAAAAAGATCGTGCCGAAAATGTCATGATTGTGGATTTATTGCGGAATGATTTAAGTGTTTATGCGGAAGTTGGCAGCGTTAAAACACCAAAATTATTTAATATCGAAAGCTTTAAGCAAGTCCATCATATGGTCAGTGAAATTACTGCAACTTTAAAAGCTGATGTCAAACCCTTTGATGTTTTAATGTCTGCTTTACCGGGTGGCTCAATTACAGGTGCACCTAAAATTCGAGCCATGCAAATTATTGATGAATTAGAACAACAACCACGAGGCGCTTATTGCGGTTCGATGGGGTATTTTAATTTTGATGGTACAGGCAGTTGGAATATCCTGATTCGTTCTATTCAAAAGTATCAAGAGCAGTTGTCATTGTGGGCAGGCGGTGGCATTACCATTGCCTCAGAAGTTGATGCCGAATATCAAGAATGTTTTGATAAAGTCGAAGCCTTGTTGAATTTACTCAACACATGGCATCAAGCCAATTAAATAAAAAAAGCGAACAAGATGTTCGCTTTTTTTTAAGGTTTAAGCCCATTCAATCAGAAACTTTAAGCCAAAATCTCATTTTTTAAGGTATCGACCAAACGTTGGTTTTGCTCATCTGTACCCACAGTAATACGTAGGTACTGATTAATACGTGGCTTATTAAAATAACGCACAATAATGCCACGTTCACGCAATTGGCTGGCTAACTCGCCTGCATCTTGGCTAGGAAGCGTTGCAAAAATAAAGTTTGCACTCGATGGCAAGACCTTAAAGCCTAATTGCGTCAGTTGCTCAACTAAATGCTCACGACTGGCAATCACTTTGGCATTTTGTGCTGCAAAGTACGCCTGATCTTCAAAAGATGCCACCGCAGCTGCAATGGCAAAACGATCTATCGGATATGAGTTAAAGCTATTTTTAACCGCTTCTAAAGCTGCAATTAAATGTGGCTGGGCAATGGCAAAACCTACGCGTAAACCCGCCAATGAGCGCGATTTTGAAGTGGTTTGGCACACTACAAGGTTGTCGTATTTTGCAACCAAACTCACCGCAGATTCAGCCCCAAAATCAACATAGGCTTCATCAATCACCACCACCGAGTTTGGATTGGCTTGTAAAATCTCTTCGATTTTGGCTAAGCCTAAATCAATACTTGTTGGTGCATTGGGGTTGGTAATGATAATCCCGCCATTTGGCTGTTTATAATCATCGACCACAATCTCAAACTGATCATTTAAAGGTAAAACTTTGGTGTCTACCCCAAAGAATTGGCTATAGACAGGATAAAAACTATAAGTAATATCTGGATATAGCAGGGGTAACTCTTGCACAAAAAATGCTTTAAAAATATGCGCTAAGACTTCATCTGAACCATTACCGACAAAAACCTGCTCAACAGGCACCTTCTGTTGCTTGGCAATGGCAGCTTTTAACTCAGATGCATCAGGGTCTGGATATAAACGTAACGCATCCGCTGAATTGGCTAAAACGTGTTGTACCGCCTCTACCACTTTTGGTGATGGCGGATACGGGTTTTCATTGGTATTTAATTTTAATAAATTTTGGATTTTTGGTTGTTCGCCCGGTACATACGGTTCAAGCTCACGTACCGCAGGACTCCAAAAACGCATTTGTTCTGTCGTAATGTTTGACATGCTAAATAATTCTCTTTTTGCTCATGCACTCGTCGTGACATCGAACATCAGTATATAAATAAGATAGCTGCATTTGCCCTACAATTAAGGGCAAATCATTGCCACATGTTTATTGATAACGGTAACGTGCCGAACGGGCATGGGCATCTAAATTTTCTTGTTGCGCTAAAATATCAGCAGTACGTGCTAAGGTTTTTACACCCTCTTTTGAGCACATAATTAAGCTTGAACGCTTTTGGAAATCATAAACACCCAGTGGCGATGAAAAACGTGCTGTACCTGAAGTCGGTAACACATGGTTCGGGCCTGCGCAGTAATCGCCAATTGCTTCAGGGGTATAACGCCCCATAAAGATCGCACCGGCATGACGAATGTCTTCGGCCATCGCTTCGGCATCATCTAAACATAGCTCTAAGTGTTCAGGCGCAACTTGGTTAATTAATTCAATCGCTTCTTGACGATCTTTCACCAAAACCAATGCACCACGATTGGCAATCGAAGTACGTGCAATCTCAGCTTTTGGCAATGCAGCTAAGTGCGTTTCAATGGCTTGTGCAACGTCATTTAAAAGCTGCTCATCTGGGGTAATAAATACCGCTTGTGCTACTGTGTCATGTTCAGCCTGCGACAAAAGATCCATAGCTAACCATTCGGGATTATTTTCACCTTCTGCATAAACTAAAATTTCAGAAGGTCCGGCAATCATATCAATACCGACTTGACCAAATACCGCACGTTTAGCCGCAGCCACAAAACGGTTACCCGGTCCTGTAATTTTATCTACAGACGGAACAGTTTGTGTACCATAAGCCAATGCCGCTACTGCTTGTGCGCCACCAATGGTAAATACACGCGTCACACCCGCTAAATACGCTGCTGCCAACACCAAAGGATTAAGCTCACCATTGGGTGCCGGTACTACCATAATAATTTCAGGTACACCTGCCACATGTGCAGGAACAGCGTTCATCAGCACAGATGATGGATAAGAGGCTAAACCACCCGGTACATAAATCCCCACACGATCAAGCGGGGTTACTTTTTGACCTAAAGTATTACCTAAAGCATCAACATAGGTCCAACCGTCTTGTTTTTGTGCTTGGTGGAATTCACAAATACGATTGGCTGCAAGTTCGAGTGCTTCACGTACTTCTGTGCTTAAACCCTCAAATGCTGCTTTAAGTTGTGCTTGGGTCAGTTCAAGATCTGAAAATTGATGCGCAGGATGTCGATCGAACTGTTGTGTTAACTTAAGAACATGAGCGTCGCCATACTGACGAACATCAGCAATGATTTGATCTACAGTCTTTAATAATTCAGGATCGCTAACAGTCTCAAAAGCCAACAAATCTGCAAAAACTTGTTTAAAGTTTTGATCTTGAGTCGATAAACGTCGCATCAATTTACCCACAAAATGTCTAGAAGAAAAGTTTAGTTTACCTGTTTTCATGCACTTTGTGGGTATCTATCTGTGTAGTTTCATTGGAAATAGCGGTCATTCAAATTGATAAATAACACCTAATTGTTCAATTATAAAAAAACCGCCTCTGAGGGCGGTTTTTTTAACACACATGCTTTAGGCGTTTGTTGCAGCTTCACGCTCGGCAACCGCTTTTTCAAGCTGCGCTAGAATTGGATTTAATAAGTCTTGCTTACGTTTAAAACTGGCTTTATTGACAATTAAACGCGAAGAAACTTTGCAAATTTCCTCTAATGGCTCAAGACCATTGGCACGTAAAGTATTACCCGTATCTACTACGTCCACAATGTAATCCCCTAAACCGACCAATGGCGCTAATTCCATTGAACCGTAAAGTTTAATTACATCCACTTGCTCGCCTAAGCTTGCATAGTATTGACGGGTTAAATTGACATATTTGGTGGCAATTTTTAAACGACCTTTTGGACGTTCCATGCCCACCTTACCTGCAGTCATGAGCTTACAGTTGGCAATTTTTAAATCGAGTGGTTCATAGACATTTTGCGCACCATGCTCCATCAAGACATCTTTACCTGCCACACCTAAATCCGCTGCGCCATTTTCTACGTAAGTTGGAACATCAGATGCACGTAAAATTAAAATACGAACCTGTTTATGCGTGGTCGGGAAAATTAATTTACGCGACTTATCTGGGTCTTCTAAAAGATTAATCCCTGCTGTTTCAAGCAAAGGTAAGGTTTCTTTTAAAATACGACCTTTACTCAAGGCCAAAGTCAAACCATGATCAAAATTGCCCATTACGTCAAAGTTTGGATCATCGTTTCTCATATCGCTCATTAACTTTACTCGCTCACTCGCTTAATTTTGGCACCTAAGCCTTGTAATTTTGCTTCAACATGTTCATAACCACGGTCAATATGATAAATGCGGTCAATCAATGTTTCTCCGTCTGCTGCTAATGCTGCTAAGACCAAAGAAAATGAAGCACGTAGATCTGTTGCCATCACAGGTGCAGCAGAAAGTTGTTCTACCCCTGTGACGACCGCATCATTGCCTTCAACCTGAATATTGGCACCCATACGTGACAATTCAGGGACATGCATAAAGCGGTTTTCAAAAATGGTTTCCGAAATCGTTGCAAAGCCACGCGCAATTGAGTTCACTGCCATCAGTTGCGCTTGCATATCCGTTGGAAATTCTGGATGAGGCAAAGTACGAAAGCTCACCGCTTTGGGACGTTTGCCCTGCATATCCAGTTCAATCCAATCATCACCACGGGTGACTTCTGCACCCATTTCTTCAAATTTATCCAGTACTGCTTCTAATAAACTTGGATCGGTGTGGGTGGTTTTAACTCGACCACCAGTCATGGCCGCTGCTGCTAAATATGAACCGGTTTCGATACGATCAGCCACAACAGCATATTCACAACCATGTAGGCTCTCAACACCTGTCACCACTAAGGTGTCGGTGTCTAAACCTTCAATTTTAGCGCCCATTTTAATCAGCATTTGCGCTAAATCGGTAATTTCAGGTTCACGCGCCGCGTTACGGATGGTGGTGACACCATCAGCCAAAACCGCAGCGGTTAAAATGTTTTCGGTACCGCCAACAGTGACCATATCAAAGACAACTTCGCCACCTTTTAAGCGACCATCGACTTCCGCCAATACATAGCCGTTTTCTACTTCTATCTTGGCACCTAAAGCTTCTAATGCTTTTAAATGTTGATCGACAGGACGCGAACCAATGGCACAGCCACCCGGCAATGATACTTTGGCACTGCCATAGCGTGCCAGCAAAGGTCCTAGTACCAAGATTGAGGCACGCATGGTACGTACCAACTCATAAGGCGCAAATTGGTTATTGAGGCTTGAGGTGTCCGCTTTAACAGTTTCACCCTCATAGGTGATATCTACACCAAGACCTGCAATAAGTTGCACCAAGGTGTTCACATCTTTAAGATTAGGCACATTGGTCAGAGTAATGGGTGTATCAGCTAAAATAGTTGCAGCAAGTAAAGGTAAAGCTGCGTTTTTTGCACCTGAAATGCGTACTTCACCTTCGAGCTTAGTACCACCTTGAATTAAGAATTTATCCATTAACGAATTAAGCTCCGAAAAGACTAGCTTTACGCCATTCTTCTTTGGTCATTGCACGAATGGTCACAGCATGCACTTCACCACTGGCAATATAAGAGTTTAGCGGTGCATAAACAGCTTGTTGACGTGCAACCGGGCGTTTTCCTTCAAATTGCTCATCCACAATACGAAGGTCAAATTTTCCGCCTTGCCCACTTACTGCAACTTCAGCTTCAGGAAAAGCAGCTTTTAAAATATCTGTGAGCTGATCACTATTCATTGCAAAGACCTCTTATATTGGATCAAGGGTGTAAAAACCTGTCATTCTACTATAAATGCTTAAAATAATTCATTAACCATACACATTATAACTATAAAAAAAGAGGTTTAAAAAAACCTCTTTTTTAGCCTTTAAGCCTTAAGGTACAGCAACTTGATATTCCAATTTAGATTCACGGTATTTTTCAAGCTGACGTTTAAGCTTTTCAGTCATTTTTTTAATCGAACTATACATATCATCTGCTGTAGCTTGTGCAAAAAGCTCCGCCCCCGGTACACGAATAATCGCTTCAGCAATATGATTACTACTGCCTTTTTTAGAGCGTTTATCCACCTGATGATCCTTACTCAACTTAACTTGCATACTACTAACCTGATCCAAATGTTTAGTCAATTGAAAAAACTGAGCGCGGATATTGTCTTCAATGGCAGGGGTAATACTCAAATGATGACCACGAATTGTAATTTGCATAGTTCTATCCCTCTTGATCTAGGATGAAGTACGTTGCAGACGCTAAATCAGTTAAAGTCTGCGCTTATGGGTCATTATGTTGTCATAATGTACCTTTACAATTACCGCACTTTAAAATTTAGATCAATACTTTTCTTTCAGAAGACGACGGAATATTTAACGATTCACGGTATTTGGCCACTGTTCTACGTGCCACATCAATACCTTCTTGTTGCAATAAAGTCGCTATGGCATTGTCTGATAAGGGTTTACGACTATTTTCTTCACTGACTAATTTTTTAATCTTGGCACGAATTGCTGTTGAAGATGCCTCCCCTCCTGATGCAGTACCCACATGACTTGAAAAGAAATATTTCAATTCAAACAAACCGCGTGGGGTTAGCATGTATTTATTGGTTGTCACACGAGAAACCGTGGATTCATGTAATTCAACTTCTGCAGCAATATCACGCAATACCAAAGGTTTCATACCTTCAGCGCCAATTTCTAAAAACGCTTTTTGATGTTCAACAATCGCCGTGGCAACCTTTAATAAGGTTTTATGACGCTCATCAATCCCCTTAATAAAGTTCTTGGCCTCAAGCATTTGATTGCGTAAATATTGGTTATCGTCACTTTGATCTGCACGACGAATCATATTAGCGTAAAAGGAATTCACTTTGAGTTTTGGCACAATATCGGGATTCAGCTGCACTTGCCACATCTCATTTTTTTTGGCCACCACAACATCTGGAATTTGATAATCTGACTCTTTATTTTCAAAATCTAAACCCGGATGCGGTTTAAGGGTTTTTAGCAAATCAATTGCAGCTTTCAACTGCTGTGGATTGAGACCAGTTTGCTTAGTGAGTTTAGATAAATCATTGCAAATTAATAATTCATAATGTTGTAGCAAAGTTAGCGCTTGCCCACGATATGGGGTATTTATAGGCAACACCTCCAATTGAATGCTTAAACACTCAGCCAAATGGCGCGAGCCCACCCCCACAGGGTCAAGACGTTGTAAATGTTTGAGTACGGCAACCACCTCATCATCTTCAACCTCATCGTCATAATCCATAGACTGCAAAAGATGTTGTACTGAAGCAGTAATTTCTGCAATTTCTGCGTCTAAAAAACCTTTTTCATCTAATGAATCTACCAAACAATAGGCAATTAATTGATCTATTTGACTAAAATTTAATAAGTTAATTTGCTCAAGCATATGCTCACTTAAGCCTAAATGCCCTTGCCGATTATCCTCACGTTCTTCAAAATCGGCTGCACCTAGACTGGTTGGCTGATGGGTATAAACATCGTCCCAATCTGTATCTACAGGCAAGTCATCGGGTAAATGGTTAGCATTGAGCTCATTGGTTAAGTCTTTGTTATCTGATTCTTTTTCTACATTTACTAGATTTTCTGATGTATTTTGCTCTTCAATTTTCTCTAATAATGGGTTACTTTCAAGTTGCAATTGAATTTCTTGCTCTAGCTCTAAACTTGATAATTGCAATAAACGAATGGCTTGTTGCAATTGTGGCGTTAAAGAAAGCGAGTTTGAAACTTTTAATCCAACTGATAACCGCATAACCTTTTATCCTCATTATTTTTTCGCAGCTTCATTAAGCAATTTTTATGCCTATTTTATTTTTTATAACACGATTAATTTACTTTTCATACGATTTTATCAAGCCATGTTAATGTTTATTTAAAAAAGGCAGACTAAAAATCTAATAGATATAAAATTCTGATGAATATCAGTATAGAAAGGTAGGCAAAAAATGATTTCATACAAATTTCAGGCATAAAAAAAGGCCCCCTGATCAATGATCAGGGGGCCTTTTTAGAATAATGAGCTGGCGATGACTTACTCTCACATGGGTAACCCCACACTACCATCAGCGCTAAG
>Ga0172378_10000987_pt1 | contig 25739 bp, 23 predicted proteins | sample GrowelOW332metaG_FD_119755 | JGI IMG/M metagenome (GOLD analysis project Ga0172378, IMG submission 119755) | Groundwater microbial communities from an aquifer near a municipal landfill in Southern Ontario, Canada - Pumphouse #3_1 metaG | ecosystem: Environmental > Aquatic > Deep subsurface >... | reverse complement strand
GTACTTATCCAGGGCGAAACCGGTACCGGCAAGGAACTGGTCGCCCGCGCCCTGCACCGCCAGTCGCGCCGGAGTACCGAACCAATGCTCTATCTCAACTGTGCAGCCCTGCCGGAGTCTCTTGCGGAGAGCGAACTCTTCGGCCACCGCAAGGGTTCTTTCACCAGCGCCGAACGTAATCGTACCGGAAAATTTGAACTGGCCGACGGCGGCACCCTCTTCCTCGACGAAGTTGGCGAGCTGCCCCTTTCTATCCAGGCCAAGCTGTTGCGCGCCATCCAGGAGGGAGAGATCCAGCCGGTGGGCTCAGAAAAGGTTATCCACACTAACGTGCGCCTCATCGCCGCCACCAACCGTGATCTTACAAGAGAGGTTGAGGAGGGACGCTTCCGCCGCGACCTCTTTCATCGTCTCAACGTCTATCCCATTACCGTGCCTCCTCTCCATGATCACCTCGAAGACATACCTCTGCTCGCCGGTCTCTTCATTGAGAGAACACAGAAACAACTCGGCATCCCCGCCCTGCGCATCAACGAAGGAGCTCTGGCCCTGCTGCAGCAATACAACTGGCCCGGGAACGTCCGTGAACTGGAGAACATCATCTCCCGCGCGGCATTAAAGGCCTCTCTCACCCACCGTGGTGACGGGCTGATCTATGTGGATTCGAGCCATCTCGCCGGTGATATCTCCCCGGCAAATCTCCCGGAGGAACCTGTTGAAAGGATATCGGCAGAACCAGCAGCAACAACGCAACCTGCCAAACGTCGGCTTTCTCTGAGAGAAGAGACGAAGAAGTATCAGATCAAACTGATTGAGGAGGCTGTTCGCAACAACGACGGCAATTGGGCCGCCGCCGCCCGCGATCTCAGCATGAACCGCAGCAACCTGCACAACCTCGCCGGACGGCTTGGTCTCGCAAAAACATCCAGGTAAGGGGGGAAAACATGACAAAATCGCTTACAGACCGAATAAAAGGAGCCCTGCTCGGCGCATTCGTCGGTGACGCCCTCGCCCTCGGTCCTCACTGGTACTACAATCTCGACGAGCAGCGCCGCGATTTCGGAGACTGGATAGATGACTACACCACCCCCAGACCGGACCGCTACCACGGTGGAATGAAGGCTGGCCAGCTCTCCCAGGCAGGAATCATCCTCAAGATGCTGCTTACCTCTCTTACAGAGAAAGGCAAATACGTGGAGGAGGATTTCTGCCGCCACCTTGATGAAGAGCTCTTTCCCCTGCTCGACGGAACTCCCATGAACGGACCCGGAGGTTACACCAGTCAGTCAATCCGTGAGGCATGGCAAAAACGGGTGCAGGAGAAACGCCCGTGGTCTGAGACCGCCGGGCACGCAGACGACACCGAGGCGATAGAACGCAATCTCTCCCTCGCGGTACGCTATGCCTTTCAACCGGGCCTGCTGGCGCAGTCCATCACCAGCAATACACTGCTCACACAAAATGATGAGATGGTGGTAGCCCTGACGGTTTCCTATGGTGCCACACTCGGTCTGCTTATCCAGGGGGAGCCCTTCGACGCAGAGCTGACCGGGAAACTGATGGACGAGGTCGATTCGGGTGCTCTGCCTTTTCACAAAGGAACGGGAAAAAAAGGAGCTGCGGGGGCGGGAAGACCGCAGGCCGGGTTCTTTTCCTCACCGGATGCGCTCATGCTCCCTGGCAGCATGGCCCGTGCAGCCAACGATGCCGGGGTACACATTGAACCGGCATGGAAGGCATCGATCGCCTACGGCATGCCCTGCGCCATTTACTTCCTCCTGCCATCGGCATATTATCTTGCGAGTCGTTTTAACAATGATTTCGAAGCTGCGGTTCTTCATGCCGTCAACGGCGGAGGACAGAATCAGGCGAGAGCAAACCTTGTTGGAGCACTTGTTGGGGCACAGACAGGTCTCTCCGGGATTCCCCGGCGTTTTATCGAAGGCCTTGAAGAGGCAGAAGAGCTGTTGAAACTGGCAGAGAAAGTAGCAAAGCAGGTTACCGCTGAACAGTAAACTCTCTGACAGAGCAAAAAGTCTGAAAAAAGGAAAAGACTTTCAATTGATTCGAGGCAGGAATATTTACGAATTACACATCTTCACCTAATTCCCATAAAAAACGCCCGACATTGAGAGACTCAATGTCGGGCGTTTTTTGTTCAAAGCACACCATTTTAAAAATTTACTTCGGGATACGAATTTTCTGACCGGGATAGATTTTGTCCGGATCTTTAATAACTTCACGATTGGCCTCAAAGATCTTCGGGTAATCGTTAGCACTGCCATAAAATTTTCTGGCAATGCCTGATAGCGTATCACCAGAGGCAATCTCATAAAACTCTACCTCTTCAGTTGCAGCCGGTGCGGTAAGACCATCAAAATTCACCTCACTTACCCCTTTCACATTCCCGGCAAGGAGCACGGCCTTTTCCAGTGCAGCATGGTTATCGGCAGTTCCGCTAAGGCTGACGACCCCTTTATCAATCTTCACATCGAGTCCGCTCACTCCGGGATTATCCTGTTCCACATGTCCTTTAATTGCTACGGGAGCGTCTTCTTCTTTGTTGAAAAGTTTGTGGCCTATTCCCTTTACAAAACCTAAAAATTCCATATTTCTCTCCTTATTTGGCGAAGGCCTGTCCAATAAACTGCACCTTTTCTGGTACCACTCCAAGACAACTTACAAGGAGCTGCTACTGCTGCTCCATGCGGTATCGACCTCAACAGCCAGCAAAGATGCTGCTGAAAGTTGGGCGGTCAGCTCAAGTCTCCCCTCAGCTGATCAGCCAGGGATATCAGCAGGAACAGCCAGCCCCCTCCTTCAGCCCGAGGATTTCGTAAACAGTAACGTTACGAATTATAATCTTCCTGACGGCATAAAATATAATAGCTGGAAATCATGACACAAGTGCCTCTTCAAACAAAAACTACTCCACAACAGGAAGCCCTTTTTTCATCGCTTTTTGAATATCCTCTTTCGGATAATCATAATTGTTGAATTCTCCGGAGGGCATGACAACTCCCCGATACCGGAATAATTCCTTAAGTCTGGCAAAAAAGCCCCCCGCGGCAAAACATTCAAGCTGCTGCAGCTGCAGAGTACCCATGGTAACAGTCGGGAACAAAAGACAAAAAAAAGCCGCAACCCTTAAGGGTTACGGCTTCTGAGGTTTTTTTTGATACTTTTTAAAAAAAATTTGGTGCCGAAGGCCGGAGTCGAACCGGCATGGGTCTCCCCACACGCCCCTCAAGCGTGCGCGTCTACCAATTCCACCACTCCGGCACACAAATAAAAATTATTCATTTTTTTGCTGCGTCACTTTTCTTCTCCACAGCAGGTTCATCTTTTGCTGGCTCGGTCTTTTCAACCTTACCGTCAACAGCAGATGTACCTTCCTGCATTTCGTCTGAGCTTTTTACTGCATTCGAGGCATGTTCCGCAACCTTTTTTTCTACAACAGGTGCAGAATCTTTCATTTTTTCAGCTGTCACCCCGGTCATGACAGTAGACTGACTGTCCTGAGAAGAAATATACGCAAGAGACAGGGACGTCACCATAAACGTAATCGCGGCAGCTGTCGTAATTTTATTCAGCAACGGCATCGGCCCCTCTGTTCCAAAGAGAGACTGGCTGGAGCCACCAAAGGTAGCACCGATATCGGCCCCTTTGCCCTGTTGAAGCAGGACAATGACAATAAGAAAGAGACAAACGAGAATGTGAACGATAAGAAGCAGAGTATCCATACGGTTACGTTGTCGGTTGCTGAAATAAAATCTGGCGGCTTTGCGGAAAAGCAGCCAGAAAGGAATTACTGGAAATTAATGATACTGCCGAAGGAATCCGCCTTCAGAGCGGCGCCACCGACCAGCACACCGTCGATATCCGGTTGAGCCATAAGCTCATTGACATTCGCAGGCTTAACCGAGCCACCATACAATATCCGCGTCGTATCGGCAACATCTTTTTCATATATCCTGCCCAGGAGCCCGCGGAGAAAAGCGTGAACTTCCTGTGCCTGCTCCTTGCTCGCAGTCTTGCCAGTCCCAATTGCCCAGACCGGCTCATAGGCAATAACAATCTTTTCCATCTGTCCGCCGTCAACACCGTCAAGCCCTTTGCGCAGCTGCTCTTCAAGAACGGTGAAAGCCCTGTCTGCCTCCCGCTCTTCCAGCGTTTCACCAATACAAAGAATGATCAGCAGGCCACCGGCGAGACCGCCCTTGACCCGTTTGTTGATCATCCCGTTGCTCTCACCAAAAATCTGGCGACGCTCAGAGTGGCCAACAATAGCAGCCGAGCAGCCAGCGTCTTTCACCATATTCGGAGCGATCTCTCCGGTAAAGGCACCTTTTTCTTCCCAGCAGACATTCTGCGACGCGGTAATAATTCCCTTTCCTTCCAGAGCATGGGAAACTTCGCTGAGAATGGTGAAGGGGGGAGCCAGCAGCACTTCACGGTCATCATATCCCCTGCACTGTGCGGCCACATCTGCAGCAAGACGACAGCCTTCCACTGCGTTCATGTGCATTTTCCAGTTACCTGCCATCAGGGCTTTTCTTGTCGTCATGGTCTCTCCTTTTTTTATTTACGCAGGATATGATTCCCAGCCAGAATATATCTCGGTTCACTCAACTGAGCGCAGCGACACCGGGCAGAACTTTTCCTTCCATCATATAGAGGAAAGCACCACCACCGGTAGACATGTAGGACATATTCTGCTCCTCACCAGCTTTTTTAACCGCCGCGTTAGAGTCTCCCCCCCCGACAATGGAAAGGGCATGGGAAGAGGCAATATCCTGGCACATAGCCATGGTTCCCCGGGCAAAACTGTCCATTTCGAAGGCCCCCATCGGTCCGTTCCAGATAATGGTCCGGGCATCGGAGAGCGCTTCGCGGAAGAGAATACTGCTTGCCGGACCGATATCAAGAGCCATCCAGCCCTCCGGAATATCACGAAAGGTAACATTCATGTGTACGGCATCATTGTCAAATTTATCAGCAACAACAAAATCCACCGGGAAGTAGAGTTTCACCCCTCGGGCGTCGGCATCTTCAACAAATTTTTTGGCGGTCTCAAGCAGGTCATCCTCCACCTTCGATGCCCCGACATTGATCCCCATACTCTTCAGAAAGGTGTTCGCCATAGCCCCGCCGACAATCATCTTGTTCACTTTGTCGAGCATATTCGTCAGAGCACCGAGCTTGGAGCTGACTTTGGCACCACCAACAACCGCCACCAGCGGGCGTACCGGTTCCCCCATTGACTTCCGGAAATAGTCTATCTCTTTCTGCAGCAGGAGACCGGCAGCCTTCTCACTCATCAGTTGCGGCACGCCAACCACCGAGGCGTGGGCACGATGTGAAACAGCAAAGGCGTCATTAACATACACCTCGGCAAGACTGGCAAGCTGTCTGGAGAACTCGGGATCATTCTCAGTCTCACCACTGTGGAAACGGAGATTTTCGAGGAGGACAATCTCTTTGTCTGCAGCCGCATTTATCGCTTTCTCCGCCGCTTCACCAATGCAGTCTTCCGCAAGGGAAACTTTCATGCCGGTAAGGGTCTGCAGGTGAGCGGCAATCGGAGCAAGGCTAAACTCCATATTACGTTCCCCGTTCGGTCGGCCGCAGTGGGAACAGATAATCAGCTTTGCCCCCTTCTTAACCAGCAATTGAATGGTGGGCAGTACCATCCTCATGCGGATATCATCGGTAATGTTTTTTTCTGTATCCATGGGCACGTTGAAATCAGCCCGTAACAGTACCTTTTTACCCTTCACTTCCAAGTCGTAAATGGTCTGCATTTTTATTCTCCTCTAAAATATATCACATATCACTTCTGCTCGAATTCCCTGCACAATACAAGGGCATCGTCAATTGGATCGTCAAAATAGGAGGCTCTTTTGCCTCTCTTCAGAAAACCATTTTTCTGGTAAAATTTCAAGGCGGGGAGATTGCGGGAACGGACTTCAAGGTAAAGCGTGGTGCACTGCCGGGCAACAAGCTTTTCGAGGAGATCTGCAAGGAGGAGGTCCGCATAACCACGCCGACGGCAACTCGCGGACACTGCGATTTTCAGCAGTTCAGCTTCAGGCGGGATAAAAGTAGCAGAAAGCCAGGCGATCACCCTGCCATGCACCTCACCCCCCAGAAGAATCGCCCTCGGATTTTCCAGTTCCTCCTGAACAAGAGGAATCGACCAGGGCGAGGGGTTTTCCACCTCAAGGGCGACAACCTGCGGCAGGTCGTCGCCCGTCAAAGGCCGGATGTTCATCAAAACATTTCTTCACTGATATGTTTGGTGAGGTCTGCGAGCATATTAGTGTAACTGCCGAGTTCGTTGTCATACCAGCCGTAGACAACTGTCTGGGTCATCGGCACATGAAGTATGGGTTCAGCGCCCCTGCTGAGAACGGCCCCGGGAACCTTGCGCAAATCGACCTTGATAGCGGCGGTGCGGGTATGGGTTTCCGTGCCTTCAATAGTTGCGGCTGCAGAAGGAGTCCCGACGATATCGGAAGAAACGTTCTGTTTCTCAGTGAAAACCAGGTAGTCGGTATTTTCCGCATATTTTTTATAGATGCCGTTAATATCAGCCCGATTGAGAGGTGCCTCACTGTTATCCTGGATGTTAAGCACCAGAATGATCAACGAACCGCTGGAGACAGGCACCCGGACAGATTCCGCCATGAAACCAATCCCACTCATCTCCGGGATAACGAGACCAAGGGCCCTGGCCGCACCGGTAGTGGTAAGAATAATGTTATTCATGATAGAACGGTTCTTGCGCATATCTACAGCTCCTGCGGCAGGCAGGCGGTCAAGCACCTGCTGGGAGCCGGTGGAGGCATGGATAGTAACCATTGAGGCGCTGAGAATCTTTTCAGCGCCCAGAGTCTCCAGCATCGGTTTCATCATATAGGAGAGGCAGGTGGTGGTGCAGGAGGCGGCGGAGATAAGGGAGTGTTTTGCCGGATCGAACGTCTCTTCGTTAATGCCCATCACGGCGGTGATGGCATCATCCGGCATATCCAGCCCTTTGGATTTGATTTTGAAGGGCGCAGAAAGGATCACCTTCTCAGCACCTGCCTGAATATGTCCACGCATGGCACCCTTAGGATCACTGGCATCAGTGGTGGGATCTTTGAAGACTCCAGTGGAGTCCACCACCAGCTTGATGCCATTTTCCGCCCACTTGATATCGGCGGGGTTGCGGGCTTCCCGCAAAATGGTCACCGGCACGCCGTCTATTACCATGGAACCCTTTTCTTCATTAAGCTCAGAGATAACCCCTGGGCATTTGTAGCCATGAAGGTAGGAACCGAGCCGGCCATAAGTGGAATCACGCTCAATAGAGGAGGCAAGATCTTCCAGCGAATTACCGACCTCACGACCGATGTTCACAACAATTCCATCGAAATTTTTCTTGGCGATCTGGTTCCACAGAGTGAGTTTTCCAATCCTTCCAAGACCATTAATACCTAATTTCATGACACATGCTCCTGTTTGTTATAAGGCGCCCCGGGAAAGTATCCTGTCCGGTGCATCATCGGAAGGCAGGGACATTTTCGCAGGACCATGAAAAGATGAAGACGGAACTGCCACAGGCTTCCGAACATTTTTATAAGGGTACAGGGCAAGTCTTAAATTTCAAGAAAAATTGCACTGCTTATAAAATTTAATGATTTCTCCGGAGGTATTATTCTCCGATGGAAAGAATCCCTCCGACGAGATCATAGGCATGGGATTCTTCAATACGTACCTGAACAATCTCGCCGGGAGCGGCTGAGCCGGCATTAATATATACGCGACCATCAACCTCTGGTGCCTGAAAACGGGTGCGTCCTTCCAGAAGGAGATCAGTTTCTTCGGAAAAGCCGCTCACCAGGACCGGTTCTACCCTGCCGATATATTTGCGCTGGTTCTCTTCAGAGATCCTGCTCTGGACCGCAAGCAGGTGCTGCTGCCGGCGGATGCGTTCCTTTTTGGGAACCTGATCAGCAAAATGTTCGGCGGGAACACCCTCTTCGTTACAATATGGAAAGACCCCAACGTGATCAAGGCGATGCCGTTGCAGAAAATCTTCCAATTGAAGGAAATCGGCCTCTGTTTCTCCTGGAAAACCGACAAGGAAGGTGGTGCGAATGGCAATATCCGGGATATGCGTGCGCAAACGACTGATAAGATGCTCAAGGTCATCCGCCGTGTGGTGACGATTCATCCGCTTCAGAACGCTGTCACTGGCATGCTGAAAGGGAATATCAAGATAAGGAACAATACGGTTCTCTCCCGTCAGCAGATCGAGCAGGGCATCACTCACACCGCTGGGGTAGAGATAAAGCAGGCGCAGCCACGGAATAGTTGTACGGACGAGGAGTTTCTCCAGCAGGCCCACAATATTTTCCCCGGTGAGGTCATTGCCGTAGGCAGTGGTATCCTGAGCAATGATATTGAGTTCGCGGACACCCAGTTCCTCAAGATGCAGGGCTTCGACAGCAATATCCTCACTTGTCCGACTTCGCAGGCGACCCCGGATGGACGGGATTTTACAGTAGGCACAATGGTTGTTGCACCCTTCCGTTATCTTCAGCCAGGCCATCCCCGTAGTCGTCAACTGACGCGGCGAGCTGCTGGACATCAGGGAGCGGTCGTGCAGGATCACTTTTGGCGTCTTCTCTCCGGTAAAAAGAGCATTCAAGTGAGATGCAATCTTCTCCGGCTCTTCGGTTCCAAGGAAAAGGTCCACCTCAGGTATTTCTAACTCAAGGTCATTTTTATAGCGTTGAGTCAGACATCCCGTTACCACCAGCTTCTTCTGTGGATCCTGTTCTTTCAGAGAAACCATACCGAGAATTTCATCAATGGCCTCTTCTACCGCCGGTTGAATGAAACCGCAGGTATTTACAAGGAGTACCGCAGCATCCGCAGGGTCTGCAACAAACGTCCAGCCAGCCTGCTGCAGCACCCCGAGCATCACTTCTGAGTCGACAAGGTTTTTCGCACAACCGAGGCTGACGAGATGAAAACTCTTTTCCATTACTTCTCCTGAAATACATTGCCACTGCAGAGCAGCTGCAGTACCTGCCGGGAATTTTCCCGAAAAGCTATCGTCCCCTGGCCCGGCTGCCACTTCTCATTCGTAGTAACGTCTGAGACCGTAAGCGCAGCAGAAAATTCCACTCCCCGGAAGGCTGCGGCAGAACAGAGGGCAGAGAATTCCATGTCGACTGCAGTCACACCAGACTCCCGATTGAGGGCAAGCAGGGAATCCCTCTCCTCACGATAGACACCATCAGTGGACCAGATACAACCCCGCCGAACCGGCAGACCGGCATTTTGCAGGAACGAAGCCAGTCGCACAGAAAAAGCCGAAGAAGGGCGGGATTCATTCGTACAGCCATAATATTGCGAAGTACCCTCCCCGACCATGGCGCGATCCGGAACAATAACATCTCCCACCGCCACCGACGCATCCACTGCTCCGCACCAGCCGCAAAGGATAATCTCTTTCGCTCCAAGGGCAATTAATTTTTCAAGGGTCATCACTGCCACCGGCGCTCCAAGGGCAGGCCCGGCGAAAAAGAGACAGCGGGACTCATCGACACAGAGACCACTGTTAAAAATCTTCTGCCGCCGGGCCCCGGCACCAATTTCTCGATCCAGGGTCAACTTCGCCTCCGTGGGATTGACCAGCAGTATGCCACGGGAAGGGATTTCTTTCTCCCCTCTGCCTCGTCTCGGTTCGATAACCGCCATTACATCTCCCCAAAAAACATGAGCAGAAAGCAACGCCGCACTCTGTATTTCTTTTCATCCATCACTTTTCACCCGTCACCATTGCACATGCATAAACAAAAAAAAGGGACTGCAGATATATCTGCAGTCCCTTGCGCAACAAAACACCAATTCTCAAAAATCAACCCATGAGCGGATTTGCATAGAGGAGAATCAGGGAAACAACCAGACCATAAATAGCAATAGACTCAGCAAGAGCCATACCGAGGATCATGAAGACCATCAGTTTCGGTTGTACTTCCGGATTGCGGGCAAGGCCCTGACATGCAGCGTTTCCGATGTTACCAATACCAATACCTGCTCCCAGACCGGCAAGACCGATGGAAAGAGCAGCGCCAATGCAGATGAGAGCGATTTGAAGTTCAGACATTGTAAATCTCCTTGAAAAAGTTTGGGGTTTTGGCCTTCTTCCTTATAACTGCAAAAAGCAGAACGCCCCGGACTCTCCGGGGCGAAAAAAAACTTTGTTAATGAGCCTGCTCTGCTGCCTGGCTGAAATAGACCACGGTGAGCAGTACGAACACCATCGCCTGTACAACGGAAACCAGCACACCGAGAAGTAGAATCGGCAGGGGGGCAAAGAATCCACCGGCCAGCAGAAAGAGGATGCTGAGCAGGGTCTCTTTCGCCATAATGTTTCCGAAAAGACGAACAGAGAGTGAAATAATTCGAGCCAGGTTACTGATAACCTCAATGGGCAGCATCAGCGGAATCAGCAATGGGATGGGCCCTGCGAACTGTTTGAGATAGCCAATTCCGTGCATCTTAAAACCAATAACGTGATGGGTTACCCAAACGATAAGCGTCAACGCAAGGGTCGTATTAAGCGAAGCGGTAGGAGACATGAATCCGGGGATCAATCCGATGAGGTTGGCCACAGTGATAAAGAGTGCAAATGTGGCAATCATCGGGAAATAGCGATCAGCAAGTTCACGGCCCATGTTTTCCGCGAAGAAATTGTCCATGCTGCCGACAACCACTTCCCAGAAATTCTGTCCCCTGCCGGGGATCAGTTCCAGGTCACCAATGGTAACTTTGATGACAAAGAAAAGAAACGCCATTACGAACCAGGTATAGGTCATGTAAGGCGCGCAGATCTGTTCGATGAAATTGCTGCCTACTGCCCCGTGGGGAACAGGCAGGCCTAACTTTTGCAAAACTACTGAGATAAACAGTATCGGATGCTCCATCAGTCTCTCCTCCCTTGATTCTTCTGAATCAGGTAGCGGACCACCACAGCAATGGAGAGTGCCATGAAGGTCACAAAAACAGTTGATAAACCACTTATAAGTCCTAAGATGTTGACCAGTCGCCATTTAATAAGAACAAACAGGGCAACACCTGTAAATATAAATCGAAGCAGAAAGGCAAACTGAAAGCCGCGTTTTTTACGCACAGCCAGTTCTTTCTGCTGCTCTGCGGAAAAATCTCCGGAGACGGCAGCAACCTCCGTCGCTACCTGTTCCACAGCCCTGCCCGAAACCCACAGGTTCACCAGCACCAGCACCCCGCCAGCCAGAACCGACCAGCCGAGAAAAAGTGAACCGGCAAGAGCTGCACCAGCAGAACCAACAAGCAAGACAACGAGAGCGGTGTACCGAATCAGGGAAAAGTTAAACTCACCTTTCATGACGTTCCTGCTCTTCCCGCGCCTGTCGTTTTTCGTCGGCCTGTGCAACCCGGACGACATCAAGCAGAGTCTTGTAACCAGCGGCAATACCAAAGGCAAGCCCTATAAAAGTAAACCACGGGGCTGTTTTGCCATTAAAAACCTTTTGGTCAAGCAGTACACCGCCCGCAAATCCGAGGACAATTGAGGTCGCAAAGGTAAACCCGACATGACCGTAATTGGCCAGCAGATGGACAAATTCTTTTTTTACCCCTGACATCCTGCAACGCCTCACATTCCGCAGTTTCCAAAGGCGGAAAAAGCTCTTTTATAGAACATTTTTTGCCTCTTTGATTCAATTGTATAACCTGTTCTGCCTCAAATTTCACTCATTTTTTTGAATGACGATTCAGTCGCTTTAAGAACAAAATCAAGCTGCTCTTCTGTGTGCGCTCCTGAGATAAAAGCGACCTCAAATTGAGAGGGTGCAAGATAGACACCACTCTCCAGCATATTGCGATAATGCTGCGCGTAGCGTTCAGTATTCGCCGTCATTGCCGAGGTATAATCTGTAACAGGGGTCTCCGTGAAGAAAGCCGTCATCAGACTGCCGACACGATTGATGGTAATCGGAATGCCGGTCTTCACTGAGATTTCCTCGAGGCCATTGGCATAATATTCTGCCTTCGCCTCAAGCTCATCATAAAAACCCGGTCTCTGCAGCAGCTTCAGCGCCGCAATGCCTGCAGCCATCGCCAGCGGATTTCCGGAGAGAGTCCCAGCCTGATACACCGGACCCTCGGGGGCTACACAATTCATAATATCCACCCTGCCGCCATATGCACCCACCGGCAGACCGCCGCCAATGATCTTTCCAAGGGTGGTCATGTCGGGGGTAATGCCAAAATATTCCTGAGCCCCGCCATAGCTGAGGCGGAAGCCGGTGATGACCTCATCGAAGATCAGCACGATGTCCAGCTCCTTCGTCAGGGAGCGCAGAAGCTGCAGGAATCCTTCAGCCGGGGGGACACAGCCCATATTGCCAGCAACCGGTTCGACAATCACACAGGCAATCTCAGCGGCGTGATCGCGCAGGGTTTTCTCCAGTATTTTTTTGTCGTTATAGGGGATGGAGATGGTATTTTTGACAATATCATCCGGGACCCCAGGACTCCCCGGGATTCCGAGAGTGATCACCCCTGAACCAGCTTTAACAAGAAAGGAGTCGGAGTGGCCGTGGTAGCAGCCGTCAAACTTAACTATAATGTTGCGGCCAGTGTAGCCGCGGGCAAGGCGGACGGCAGACATGGTTGCTTCAGTACCCGAACTGACAAAACGAACCTTCTCAACAGAAGGGACCGCCTCTACCACCATCTCCGCGAGATCGACCTCCAGTGGAGTGGGAGCACCGAAACTGGTGCCAAGTTCTGCTGCATCTTTTACCGCTTTTACGATATCCGGGTGAGCATGACCAGCTATCATAGGTCCCCACGAACCAACGAAATCGATATAGCTCGAGCCATCCGCATCCCATAGCGTTGTACCCAGAGCACGGGTAATAAAGAGAGGATCACACCCGACAGAAAGAGCCGCCCGCACCGGAGAATTTACTCCGCCAGGGATCACTTTTTTTGCCGCTTCAAACAGAGCCTTTGACTTGTCAATTTTCATTCCAAACTCCCTGCAACACCTCTGTATTGCCTTGATTTCATGGACTTTGATCGTAATTTTTACAGAAAAAATAATTTGCTTTTACGCAATTATAGCGAACTATCTCAAAAAGTGGCAATATATCACGGTGAGGATTGGCTCGCAATTATTCTATAGTTCTGTTCTGCTGCCAGTCTGAAAAGCAGGTGGCAAGGCAATTATACCAACAGTTCTTTCCTTGATTTTCATCCGTATAAGACACAATTGGTGAATGCGTTTTTGTTCAATCAGAAGACAACCCCAGTAACGGAGGAGTTACACAATGGCAAGCGACAAAGTAGTCCATCTTACAGATGCGGAATTTCAAAAAGCAATTAAACAAGACATGCCTGTTCTCGTTGATTTCTGGGCCCCGTGGTGTGGTCCCTGCAAGGCAATCGGACCGATTATCGAAGAACTCGCTGGCGAATATGAGGGTAAGATTACCATTGCCAAGATGAATGTTGACGAGAATCCGGAGACTCCCGGAAAATTCGGGATCCGCGCCATTCCAACCATGATTCTTTTCAAAAGCGGGGAAAAAGTGGACCAGATTACCGGCTCCGTCGCGAAACCGCAGCTCATTGATCTTCTTGCCAAAGCCAAGTAAGTTCAATCAACTGTTGACGACTGCCTTCCACTGCGGATTCACTTCCGATGTGCGCAAGGCAGTTTTTTTTATATGAACAGGAGATGCAATGAAAGAATATTATGACCTCATCATTCTCGGCGGTGGCCCGGCAGGGCTCACAGCCGGACTTTATGCCGCCCGTGCACGGGTTGACCACGTTCTTATTGAAAAAGGTGCTCCCGGCGGGCAGATCATGCAGACGGACTGGATTGACAATTACCCTGGTTTTCCTGAGGGACTCAGCGGTTTTGACCTCTCTGAAAAAATGCTTGATCATGCAAAACGTTTTGATATTAACATTGAAACTGCATTTGTCTCCGGGATGGATCTCTCCAGTGAGAAGGAAAAAGTGCTGTTTCTCGATGGCGACCGTAAAGTCACCTGCAAAGCACTGATCATCTGCACCGGTGCACACCCCAACATGCTTAATGTTCCCGGTGAAAAAGAGTTTCAGGCACGCGGTGTCTCCTACTGCGGCACCTGCGATGCCCCCTTCTACCGCAACATGGAAGTAGCCGTGATCGGCGGAGGCAATACAGCCGTCGAAGAAGCCGACTACCTGACCAGATTTGCCAGTAAAGTCTATGTCGTTCATCGGCGTGACGAGTTGCGCGCCACCAAAGTTATACAGGAGCACGCCTTTGCCAATGATAAGATTGAATTCGTCTGGAATTCTCAGGTCTCCTCGATTGAAGGGGATGACAGCGGCGTTACCGGAGTCAAACTGAAAAATAAGGATGGCGAAGAATCCCTCCTCAAAGTGAATGGCGTCTTTGTTCTTGTTGGAGTTTCCCCTAACCACGAAGGAATCTCTGATGCTCTCGAAAGCGACAAGTGGGGTTTTTTGAAAGTAGATACAGAGACCTGTACCAATATCCCCGGAGTTCTGGCCGCAGGAGACATCTGCAGCAAAAAAGTTCGCCAGGTCGTCAATGCTGCCGGTGAAGGTGCTGTGGCCATGCTCTCTGCAGAGGCCTGGCTCAACTCCATAAAAGGGTAAAAAATAATGTCTATGCGCACCACGCTCATTCGCTGCTCCATTCTCTCTCTACTGCTTGTTGTCGGAGGCTGTTCTCTCTTTGGCAGTGACACCAAATACACAAAAATTGACGAAGACGGAAAGGTTGTTGAGGGGAGTAATCCTTTCGAGGAAATGCCAGTCAAAGCCCTTCTGCAAAAAGGGATGGATGACTACAACGTGGGAAAATATTTTACAGCTGTAAGCGCTTTTGAAGAGATCCATAATCGTTACCCTTTCACTCATGAGGCTGTGCTTGCTGACCTCAAGGCTGCCGACTGCTACTATTTTATGGACAAGTACGCGCAGGCTCTTTCTCTCTACGAAGCCTTTGAAAGCAACCACCCCACCAATGAGTCCATCCCCTACATAATGTATCAGAAGGGAATGTGCAGTTACCGTCAGATTGACAGAGTTGACCGTGACCCCACCGGCGCAGAGAAGGCCGTAACCAGTTTTCGCCAGCTCATCAAGGCCTTTCCAAATTCCACGTATACCCCTGCAGCGAGAGAGAAGATGGCAATCGCCCGGGAATTCCTCGCCAGACACGAGTTTTTTGTGGTGAATTTTTATCTCCGTACGGAGAAATATAAACAGGCTGAGGCTCGGCTGCGTTACCTCATTGCAACCTACCCCGAGATAAAGATTGTCACCGATGAGGCAAAACCCCTGCTGGCAAGACTGGAGAAGGGAGAAAAGCCCGACCGTGGCTTCTTTTCTTTCCTCCCCGGCATGTTTCACAATGAGGGTTCCCTCCCTGAAAAAGGCCAGAATAACACTCCCATCACCAACGAATCAGGGGATAGTAATGACTTTTAAATTTCTGCATCAGGGTACCTTGAAACAGCTTGTATTTCGTTCATATATGAGGCACAGGAGAAAATTTACCGCAGCCATATGAGTGGTGATATTCTGAGGATAAATTTTTGACTGAAACGAAGAAGATGGGCGATTATTCAAGGTTCCTGTAAGCCAGGCAGTGTTGGGTGGCATTTTTTTCATCGAAAAGAATCCTGACAAAGAAAAGATTTCTATCTGCCCTTTATTTTTCCCCGTTTACTCAGTGAACGGGGAATTTTTTTGTCCCTGCCAGATCAAGGCAACCCTTGCAAGTTCCTGCTCTTTATGTATAATCGGTGGGTTTAATAAAGCGTAACCCCTCCATTTTATCGCGGATCTCAGCATGGAAAACAAATGAACAGATCTCTCAAACTCCGACTTGCCGGCCTTTTCACTGTTTTGTTGATCGCAGTGATAACCGTAGTTCCCTCTATTTTCAAAGATCAGACTCCGGACTGGTGGAGTAAATACCTCTCTCCCGGTTCTATACGCCTCGGACTTGATCTGCAGGGCGGAATGCACATTATTCTCAAAGTTGATCTTGACAAGGCGGAGCAGACAACTCTCGCTTTTGCCGCTAACGACTTGAAAGAGACCCTTGCTGCGGATGGTATCAGCGCAGTACAGACCAAATCCGGCCAGGCAAAAACTGTAGTTTTCACCCTGCCCAACACCGGTGCAATCGACAAGGTCCAGAAAGTTCTGGATAAGGATTTTGCGGATATCGACAGCAAACTTGATGTAAAAGAGGGAAGTTTTCCCCGCATCACGTTACAACTTAATCCCGTTGCGGTTAAAGCGCTGAAAAAGACCGCTGTAGAGCAGTCTCTGGAGATTCTGCGTAACCGTATTGACGAGTTTGGTGTTGCCGAGCCTGTTATCGTACGCCAGGGCGAAGACGAGATCGTCATCCAGCTGCCGGGGGTCAAAGATCCGAAACGGGCCCGTGCCCTCATCGGCAAAACAGCTCAGCTGGAGTTCAAGCTGGTTGCCGACAGCACGGGACTAAACCTGCCAGAGATCGTCCACCAGGCCGAGAACTCGGGAGAATGGCGCGTCGGTGAGCCCATTGCAAAACTCAATCGTGCAATTCATACCCTGCTGCCTGATAACACAACTCTTTATTTTGAAAGTAACACTGATCACGACACCGGCCTTTCAGTACAGATCCCCATACTCCTTGAGAATCGGGTGCTGATGACTGGTGACATGGTGAAAGACGCCAATGTCCGTATCGGTGGCAACTTCAACGAGCCCCTCGTCAGCCTTGACTTCACCAGCCACGGCGGAAAGGTCTTTGCTCAGATCACCTCTGACAATGTTCATCACCGCCTCGCCATCGTCCTCGACAGCATGGTGCGCTCCGCGCCCAATATCCAGGAGAAAATCCTTGGCGGTTCTGCTCAGATCACGGGCCAGTTCACCCACGAAGAAGCATCCGATCTTGCCATCGTCCTCCGGGTCGGTGCCCTGCCGGCACCGGTCAAAATTATTCAAGACGTTACTGTCGGTGCCAGTCTCGGGGCGGACTCCATCAGACAGGGGGTGACCTCCGGTGTCTTCGGGGCAGCCCTTGTTCTCGTGTTCATGCTCATTTATTACCGCCTTCCCGGGTTACTTGCTGATATTGCTCTCTTTATCAATATCCTTCTGCTTTTCGCCGGACTGGCGGTGATCAATGCCACGCTGACTCTGCCCGGGATCGCCGGGATCATTCTCACCGTGGGGATGGCTGTGGACGCCAATGTGCTCATCTTTGAACGAATGCACGAAGAGTACAGCCTCGGGAAATCGGTGCGATCCTCTATTGACAGCGGCTTCGACAAAGCCCTTTCCACCATTGTCGATTCACAGGTCACCACCTTGATTACCGCACTCGCCCTCTTCCTCTTTGGCACCGGACCGATCAAGGGTTTTGCCGTTACCCTCAGCCTCGGGATTATCTTCAATCTTTTTGCCGCTCTCTTCTGCAGCAAGCTGATGTTTGACACCATTAACGCCATCCACCCCATCAAGAAACTCACCTTTATTTCGCTGATCAAAAATATTAAAATTGACTACATGAGATTGACCAAATTCACCTATTTTGCTTCCGCCATCCTGGTAGCTCTCGGCCTGTTTTCCCTTGTGGAGATAGGACTCGGCAAAGCCAATCTCGGGGTAGATTTTACCGGCGGTTCCCTCTTGCAGTACAAGGCCTCCAGCAACTTCACCATGAAGGAAGTACGAGATGCACTTTCCAGCAATGGCAAGGGGGATATCGATATTCAGGAGGTAGAAAACGAACATCGTCTGATCGTCAAGATCAAGAAAGAAGAAGCAGAGGTAAGTGCGGTGGATGAGCAGATCACCCAGATCCTGCAGAACAATCTTAAAGAACGAGGTTTTGTCCTGGAAAGTCAGTCCAAAATTGGCTCCTCGGTCAGCTCAGTACTGCGTAACAAGGCCCTTGAGGCGATCATCATCTCGCTGGCCGGTGTCATCATCTACCTTGCCTTCCGTTTTGATCTCCGTTTTGGTCTGGCAGGCGCTGCAGCCACCTTTCACGATGTTCTTGCCGTACTCGGTATCTGCTGGATCTTTAATGTGGAGATCACCCTGCTCATCGTCACGGCACTGCTGACCCTTGCGGGCTACTCGCTCAACGACTCCGTTGTTGTCTTCGACCGTATCCGCGAAAACATGCACAAGGAGGGCCAGGGCAGCTTTAAAGACACTATCAACACCAGTATTAATGAGACCCTCAGCCGGACGATTATCACGGCGCTGACGACAGAGATGGTACTCGTTTTTCTCTACTTCCTCGGTGGTCAGGTAATTCATGGTTTTGCCTTTACACTTCTGGCCGGTATTTTTGTGGGGACCTATTCCTCCATCTTTATCGCCAGTCCGCTGCTGACCCTTAAAAAGAAAACAGCCTGATGCTTAAACTGATCGTCTTCGACTGCGATGGAGTGATCCTTGACTCAAAAGAGTCAAATGTTCGCTACTATAATGACCTGCTTAACCTCTTCGGCCATCCGCCCATGGACCCGGCCGAAGAGGTCTACAGCCATATGGCGACGGTGGATGGTGCCCTTAAACATATTTTTCGCAATTATCCGCAGAAGAGAACGGAAATAAAACATGCGGCCCGGGAAAAACTGCATTATCCAGACTATCTGTGCTATCTGTCGCTGGAACCGGACCTGATTGAATTTCTTGAACTGGCACAGAAGAAATATAAACTGGCCATTTCAACCAACCGCAGTGACAGCATATACCCCCTGCTCGAAAAGTATAACCTCGGTCACTATTTCAGCAAAGTAATGACGGTGTTGAACACGAAGCCGAAACCTGCACCTGATGGACTGCTGGAAATTTTACAGGATTTGAAATGTTTGCCGGAAGAAGCAGTATTTCTCGGCGATTCTGAGACAGATCGACTGCAGGCAGAAGCCTGCCGAGTCAGTTTAATTGCCTTCAAAAACCCTGCTTTGCAGGCAGAGTGGCACGTTTCCTCTTTCATGAAGTTGCTGCAGCTACCGCCATTTCAGCAGGCAGCCTTATAAGAAATTTTCTCTGAATAAGATAAAAAGAGGAAGACTTCACTCCTCGTCAACCTGTCAGAGACTCTCATGGGTACCTTGAAACAGCTTGTATTTCGTTCAAATTCGAGGAACAGGAAGATGGGCAAAAGCCTGGTTATTTGATGTCCCCTCATGTTCGTTTTTCGAAAACCAGTCACCGTCTGAGGCCGAGGACACTGGCTTTCCCACTGCAGCTGGCATAAGGAGCAGCCACGACCTCTCCCCTCCGTCACGATAAAGCCAACACTGCCCGACAGGAGAAGAGGGAACCTGCCGGTTTTGACATGTCTATGGGAAAACTGAGAAATGCAGTCGCCTGGATGTTTCTAAGAAGTCCACAAACTCAGCCCCTTTAAACCAGCTCCCTGTCCCCCAGGAGAGCTCCTTTCCTGTATAAGTTTTCCCGGAGTCAATATATTAGACCGTATCTCCTCAATCTCCGCAGCCAGATCCCACCGGAGATACGATCAGAGTTCAGTTTGCCCCGTTCAATGATGCCTCCAGTCTCTATCACATAAAACACGTCAAATATCTTTTCAGGGTCCCCTTCAATCTTCTTTGCAGAGATGAATCTGTGGAATTCACAGGTCATGCCAGTGCCAGTTTTACGAGTCAGGACAACATTAATATTTACAGCAGTTACAGTTATACCGTTATACCCACTCTGCGGACAGCAGGCTCTCCCAAGTCCATAACGCAGCTGACACCGTTTTTTATAAGTTCACCGAAAATCCCCCTCTCAGAGACAGAGACGCTTCCCTCTCGGCCAAGAGAAAGAGCAATCAGAAAGTGTTGACAATTCTCCTTTTTCGCAGAATACAAAAGCTGCAACTGTCACTTATTTATGAGAAGATATTAAATATTTTCACAAGTTGTTAACTCATGTTTTCTCATGTGATATACCAGGATAAAGCAGAGAATAGAATTGAGTCGATTCCGGCTGACAGCGTCAGTTTTAAGCAAACAGCAAAGATGCAGGCAAGAATAAAATCAATCCTTGCCAATTGTCCCCTTTTTTTTATTTATTAGATTTTGTATTGTTTAAAAAAAGGAAAAGAAGAGTCCACATCAAACTCATTTTTTCTTGGGAAAGTACTGGCTCTTCCGGCCTCAGGCGTTCAGCAGACGCCATAACTCAGCACTTAATTATCCATGTCTATCACCGCCAGTCAGCTCGGGGAAATTTACGCTCAGATACGAGAGGAATTCCGCTCCAATTCCCTCATATCAGTATCCCCCCTGCAGGGAGATCCTCCGGACAGATACCAGGTAACCTACCATATTGCAGGTAAGAGCCGCAATACGACGGGAGATGTTATTGAGACCCGCGAACAGGTGGTTGAGATAATTATTCCTTTCGGCTTTCCCCGTTTTCCGCCTGGCTGTCGACCGGTCAGTAACATTTTCCATCCGGATTTCGACCCGGGAGCAATCAGTATTAGTGATTTCTGGACTCAGGAGAGCACCCTGCCGGAACTCATTATCAGGATTGGCGAGATGATCAACGGTGAAAACTTCTCCACCGCCGATGCATTCAACCCCGAAGCCGCTGAATGGTATGAAAATAATCGCAACCAGCTCCCAATTGCATCTCTCGACTGGCATGGCGGAGAAACAGGTGTGCCTGTCCTGACGGGACCGGACAATCAGCCCGTCAAGGATGTTTCCATACTCAAACTTGATGATGAGGAACTGACGCTTGAGCTCTCTGAGGCAGATCTTAAGATGGAGCTTGATGCCCTTTCCACCAGGGGAGAAAGCGTTCCCCCTCCGACCTTCCTCTCTTTTGGCAGCGAACCTGACAGCAGTGACGATCGTTACACCTTTCTGCTGAAAATGAAAGAAGGGAAAGAATTCATTCGCCTCAAACATGAAATCGAAGGGCAGTCTGAATTTTCTGAAGACCTGAAGGCCCTGCAGGCAGAGGCTGTCCGCAAGGTAAGTGATGCCAGAGAACGCTATCTGCGTGCAAAAGCAGCAGAGGAAAAAGAGGATATCGAAACAGCCCTCGAACTCTACAGGAGTATAGCCAATTCGGTCGCCGATTTCCCTGCTATTCAGACCGACGTCAGTCGGCTCACAAAAATACAGAAACCTGTGGGCGAAATTGGCAGGGATCCAGAGAACGGCCAACAGAAGAAGAGCGAGGTTGAGAAAAAAAAGCTGGCTCGTGCGAACAGAGCCAATCTGGCAAAAGAGGCAAGATCAGTCGAGAAAACGAGACCAATCGAACACAATCTCTCTAATGACATCCCCACCCGCAGGTCATTTTTGCCCTGGATCCTCGGCTTCCTTCTCCTTGCAATCATAGCGGCCATCCCTCTCGGGCTCAGTTTTTATTCCGCCATACAGCTTGACAAGGCGGCGAACCTCTATGCCGACTGCACCTCTTCCTTTGAGGAGGCCAGATATCAACAGGCAAAACAACTCTGTCTCAAGGGGCTGGAAGCAGCTGAGAGTACCGTCTACTTCCAGAAGGACCGGGCCGCCAGCCTCACCTCCAGCCTGAATGAGATTCTTCACAGCGAACGGTTCAAAGTGGAGCTCAGTGGGAAAAGACTGATTGATGGCAAGGCCTTTAATCCACGAGAAGCCAGAGCAATTCTTGCCTATAAGGCCAAAAAGGATTTCGCGGATAAGCTCTATCTGGAGAAAAATTTTCAGGACGCTGCCCTCAACTATCATGACGCGCAGGAGTTGGTCAAAGAAAGTAGCTATTTGAACGATAAAGACAGACAGGTCCTGGAAAGCCACACGGTTTTTTCACTGCTTCAACACAGTCTGCAGATCGCCAATATTCAACAGGAGCAGAAAGACTGGCCTTCCATGCTGCAGACTATGCAGAGCGCACAGAAACAACTTGATTCTCTGCCTGAGAATGAAAAAGAACCGTTTAGAAATGCCGTCATGACCGGCCTGTTGGACGCCCGGATCGGGCTTCTAAACAACAAGGCCGATCGAGAACTTCAGAGAGAGGAATGGGACGCAGCACTGAAGAGCTATAATGAGATCCTCAGGCTGGTTCAGGATTTCCCACAGGCGAAGAATAAATATGAGGGCCAGGTTCAGGTCAACCTTATTCGTATTGATCTCTATAAAACACTCGCAAGGGGCAATCAAGCCTTCGATGAAGGACGCTGGGACGATACCATTGAGGCCTATGGCAAGGCGGATGCCATCCTCAGTGAAAAGCTTACCGGGCTTGATGCCGAGGCCTTCCAAGGAAGCAGGGAACGTCTTCGCAAAATCATTCTCCGGGCCTCGCTCATCCGCGGTGAGGAATCTGCCCAGGAGCTGCTGAACAAGAAAGAACTGAGCAACGCCCGCAGTACCTATCACTCCCTCCTCAAGCTCATTCAGGACAGCAGCATGAGCAGGGAGGCACAGTTTGTACAAACCGGCAACGAGATCAGAAAAAAAATTGCGGCACTTGATCACCAGCTCTACACCAATGGTAAAATCCGTTATCTGAAGGACAACTACCAGAGGTTCTTCGCACAAGACTATACCAACATCGACCCGAAAATGCTTACAGCTCCACAGGTGGAAGTGTTGGAAGAGACAGGCAACAAAATAAATTTCCGTATTCAATGTACGGAGAAAAAGCCCGGGATACTGCCACTCACCCTTGTTCTAAAATATCAACTTGATAAAAAGACAGAGAAGTGGCAACGCACCATGCAATGAACGGGCTGAAACCTGTGGACTTCAGACATATTGAATATTTTTCGATACGCTTTTTTTATGCCTGCTGCAATTATTACACAAGGAAACGGAACTCTCCCTTCCCAAGCAGATTGTGAAGATGAATAAGCCCTATCAATCTTTTCTCTGAATCAACAATAGGCAGAGCTGTAATCTCATAACGCTGCATGATAGAAAGAGCATCTGCTGCAAGATGCTCATCATCAATACAGACAGGGTTTTCCGTCATTAATTCACGAGCCTTGAGTTGAGTGAGATCTTGACTCTCGGTCCCATTAACCCATGCCCGCCGAATGTCTCCATCCGTGACAATCCCCAGAACCTCCCGTTTCTTCGAAAGGATCAGGACTACCCCGAGATTTTTCTCGTTGAGGGCAAGCATCGCGTCCATGGCAGAGGCATCAGGTCCGACGATGGGAACATTGATTCCCGTATTCATTACCTCTGTTACTCGCACCTTGAGCCGCTGACCAAGGCTCCCGCCGGGATGATTGAGACGAAAATCTTCTGCCTGAAAGTGGCGCCGATTGATAAGCACCATCGCAATAGCATCACCGAGGGCCAGAGTTGCAGTTGTACTGGTGGTAGGTGCAAGCCTGAGAGGACATGCTTCCTCAGGAATATGGATATTGAGAACAATATCTGCCTGGCGTGCAAGGGTTGAGTCCAGTCCACCGGTCATGGCAATGATGGTATTGCCACGCTCACGAATGGCCACCAGCAGTGTTATCAATTCTACCGTCTCACCGGAGTAGGAGATGGCAAGAACCACATCCTCCCCCGCCACTGTGCCGAGGTCTCCATGCATTGCTTCTACCGGATGAAGGAAGGTTGAACGCGTTCCGGTACTGTTGAAAGTTGCAGAGATCTTCTGCCCGATAATTCCAGATTTCCCGATACCGCAGATCACCACCTTCCCGTTTGTGCCCAGTATAGCATCCACAGCTTCAAGGAATTCTCCACCAAGATTACGCCGAACCTCCTTGAGCCCGGCTTCTTCAATCCTCAGGACCTCTTTCGCAGCTTCAATCGTCATTTTTTCCTGTTCTTTGTCTGAATTTCATCGTCCCGCATATAAATCGGCGTTATGGTTTAAACTGTTTTGTTCTCAAAACAAGGCATTAAAAGTAAGAACCTGACCGGTTCCCTTGAAATATCGTAAAAATAGACTATTCTTTGGACCAAATTTGTCGTACGAATTCACCCATACGAAACTACTTGAGGAGATATATTATGTCCAGCCATCTTTTTACTTCAGAGTCCGTGTCCGAGGGGCATCCCGATAAGGTCGCTGATCAAATTTCAGACGCTATTCTTGATGCTATCCTTGAACAGGATAAAAACGCCCGGGTTGCATGTGAGACCCTTGTTACCACGGGTATGGCCCTTATTGCCGGAGAGATAACCACTACCGCCTGGATTGATATGCCGGAAGTTGTCCGTCAGACGATCAGAGAGATCGGCTATCATTCTTCCGACATGGGCTTTGACTGGCATTCATGTGCCGTAATGACCACGATTGATAAACAGTCCGGAGACATTGCACAGGGGGTTGATGAGGGGGACGATAAGGATCAGGGGGCCGGCGACCAGGGAATGATGTTCGGTTACGCAGTTAATGAAACTCCTGTCCTTATGCCGCTGACCATTGACCTTGCCCACCGTCTGACCCGCCGTCAGGCTGAAGTCCGCAAATCTGCCGTTCTCCCCTGGTTGCGCCCGGACGCCAAGAGTCAGGTGACCGTTGAGTATGAAGGCACCGAAGCGAAGCGAATTGACACCGTCGTACTTTCCACCCAGCACGATGAATCAATCTCCTGGAAAGATCTCAAGGAGGCGGTGATGGAAGAGATTATCAAACCGATTTTGCCAGCATATATGCTTGACAGCAACACCAAATATTTCATCAACCCTACCGGTCGTTTTGTCATTGGCGGCCCCGTTGGAGACTGCGGTCTCACCGGCCGCAAGATCATAGTTGACACCTACGGTGGACGTGGCTCCCATGGTGGCGGGGCCTTCTCCGGTAAAGACCCGTCCAAGGTCGACCGTTCCAGCGCCTACTATGGTCGTTATGTTGCAAAAAATCTCGTTGCCGCCGGGATTGCCGATGAACTTGAGGTACAGATTGCCTATGCCATTGGTATCAGCCAGCCGATCTCTGTCAATGTGAACAGCTTTGGAACCGGAAAAATCAGTGATGAGAAGATCATTAAACTGATCAGAGAACATTTTGACCTGCGTCCGAAGGCAATCGTGCAGCAGCTCGACCTTCTTCGCCCCATCTACCGCCAGACGGCAGCCTACGGTCACTTTGGCCGTGAATTGCCGGATTTTACCTGGGAGAAAACGGACAAGGCTGATCTTCTCAAAGACGCTGCAAAACTCTGATTCCCGACCTCACCACGCAGCAGTGAACTTGACCCCGCCGGATATTCGTTTCAGCGGGGTTTTTCTTGCCCTGCGAGACTCACATCTCCGGAGAGAATTTCGTGCAGTTTACCCTGGTCATCGCGCAGAAAAAGCACTCCTTCATCGTCTGGGCCAAGGGCCACACCTCTCACCACGAAGCCATCGGCACTGACACATTCCATCCGTTTTCCCTTGAGATAATCAAGTTTTCGCCATTCATTAAGAATCTGCGGGAATTCCCCCTGCTCGAAGCGCCGAAGCTGTTCCAGTAACACCGTCCTCAATGCCACCGCAAGTTCCTGCGGATCTGCCTGGCTTCCGCTCTCGATAAAAATGGAAGTAGCCTTCTCTCGCAACTCTTCAGGAAAATCATCTCGCCGCTGCCTGATGTTCAACCCGACACCCAGGATAACAAAGGGCTCTTCTGCAAGAGGAGAAGCCTCCGCCAGAATCCCGGCAATCTTGCGCCCG
>Ga0172378_10000986_pt1 | contig 25773 bp, 15 predicted proteins | sample GrowelOW332metaG_FD_119755 | JGI IMG/M metagenome (GOLD analysis project Ga0172378, IMG submission 119755) | Groundwater microbial communities from an aquifer near a municipal landfill in Southern Ontario, Canada - Pumphouse #3_1 metaG | ecosystem: Environmental > Aquatic > Deep subsurface >... | reverse complement strand
TTCGAGTCCGATATATGTGAGAATTTCACTTAATTTTTCAGGACTTAGATCAGTATCAAGATAATCCTTTAACCATTTGTAAGATATATTCATGCTTTCAAAATTTACTTTTATCCGGAATATAAATCCGGTAATTTTTTAGTCCACTTTTTTATTTTAAAAAACAATGGAACAAGACTTGACCGGATATTTAAGACAAAGCAAAAATACACAATTTTAAACCGTGACCAAAGTGTTGTTTCTTAATTATTATGATTGATGAAATTAATTTTACTATTTCTTAAACAAACTTTAAAAATGTAATTATTAAAAGATATAAACAAGTAGTTAATGTTTGTATTTCTGATCTGTTTTTATTTTTTGTATAAAATTTAGTTGAATAACTAGAGTTCGCAAGTAGGTTTCGTAATGAGAATTCAGATAATACCTGAATTCCCGTGGAAGTATTGTAATGAGCATTCAAATAACAATAAATTAGGAAGTAAACATAGTGAAGCATAGCACTGGCTATGGTGATTGAGTATTCGACTGATTTGAAGTTATCTGGATGCGTAATAGATAATTTTTACGGTTTTTATATAATATAAATATTGTTTTATTTACCTTTAAACTGATTTAAAAACTGTAATTTATGATTGAAACTAATAGACGGGAATTTTTAAAAAAGTCTGCTGTAGTGACGGCAGGAGTAGCTGCTGTTCCAGCTATTATGAATGCTGGATGTTCTCCAAATGAGGTTGTGAATGTTGGTCTTATAGGATGCAGGAATATGGGGTTTAATGATCTGAAATCCTTCCTGAAGAACAAGGACGCTAATTGTGTTGCAATGTGTGACGTGGATCAGCGTGTTTTGGAACCCAGGGCTGCTGAAATAGAAAAGTTGACCGGAAAGAAACCTATTTTATACAAAGACTGGAGAAAGTTGATTGATAATAAAGATATTGATGCCGTAATTATTGGTACGCCGGATCACTGGCATTGTCTGATGATGGTATATGCTTCTGCTGCCGGCAAACATGTTTATGTTGAAAAACCTATAGGAAATACTATTGAAGAATGTAATGTAATGCTGGCTGCCCAGAAAAAATATAAAAATGTTGTTCAGGTAGGCCAGTGGCAGAGAAGTAATCCTCACTGGCTTGACGCAGTAAATTATCTTCATGACGGAAATATAGGAAGAGTGCGTTCGGTACGTGCATGGTCTTATGTTGGATGGAAAAAGAAAATTGTAGTAATTCCGGATTCAAAAGCTCCGGAAGGCGTTGATTATGATATGTGGCTTGGTCCTGCACCGTTTCGTCCTTTTAATATAAATCGTTTTCATGGTACTTTCCGCTGGTACTGGGATTATGCAGGAGGTCTTATGACAGACTGGGGAGTGCATATGCTTGATTTTGCATTATTTGGAATGAACAGATATGTTCCTAAATCAGTTGCAGCTGTGGGCGGGAAATATGCTTTCCCTGACAGCGCTATGGAAACCCCGGATACGATGACTACATTATATGATTTTGGTGATTTTAATATTATCTGGGATCATACGATTGGAATTTACGGAGCTAATTATAAAAACAGACCTAATGGTGTCGCTTTTATTGGAGAATACGGGACCTTGGTAGTAGATAGAAGTGGATGGGAAGTAATTCCTGAAACAAATAGTACAGGAGCAAAGAAGGGATATAAAGGACTTGACTTAAAGAAAGCTATAGTAACTGGTCCGGATCCTCATGTTCGTAACTTCCTTGATTGTATAAAAAATGGTAGTACACCGAACTGTAATGTTGCGATTGCTGCAGATGTTGCACGTTTTGCACATTTGGGTAATATCGCCTACAGGGTTGGACATAAAGTGGAGTGGAATCCTGAAAAACAACTATTTGTAAATGATCCTGAAGCTGATAAGTTAATAAATGCCAATTATCGTGATCCGTGGAAGATGCCGAATATTAGCTAATTTTATTTCTCTAAAAACTACAAAACAAAGCGTAATGTATTCTTCATTACGCTTTGTTTTGTTAGGGTTTGTTAAAATCCCTTAGCCCTTTAACAATTAATTTTTGTTGATATTTTTATTTGTCGTTTTTAATCTGTCTTTTGTTTTTTCCGAAAAGATTTTCTTCGTCTTCCGTAATCATGGACGAAAGTTTTTTTATGATTCCGTAAGATATCCATTTTTTGCCTTTCATATAGAAAATGATGAATAGTAGAATAATGAAACCGATAATTATCAGCAAGGCTGTCAGATAATTTCCGAATGCTGTTCCATACCATACGACAAATGCAGCGGATATAAACAAAAGGAAAATAAAACCTAGCAGTATAAAGACAAACAAACTTATTATCAAAGTAGAAATTTCATTAATTTTCTGAATTACAATTAGTTTGAATAACCTTAATTGCAATCTTGCATAGTCTGTTGCTGTATTTTTCAGTCTGTTAAAACTGTCTGTCAGATTTTCTTTCATGTATGAACGGATAAAATGTTTAATGGCAGAGTAGAACATTACACCTGTTTTTTATTTTTGTCGGTTGTTCCCTTTATGTCATTAATTTTTTCCTGAGCTTCTTTTTTCAGTTGTTCAATTTGCTCACCGAGTTGATTAATTTTATCTTCTACATTATCGGAGATGTCATTGGCAAAATCGGTTACTTTATTTTTTATTTTAGCCCTTGTGTTTTCTCCTTTGTCAGGAGCCGTCAATATTCCAGCAAGCAGTCCGATAGCCGCACCGGACAGAAAACCTACAATTAAATTAGATGTTTTACTCATGACTTTAAATTTTAAATGTTTATATAAAGAAATTAAAATATTATTCCTTAATGAACGTATCTCTGATACTCTGGGATATAATCCATTAATATACGGAATAATATTTTAATTTAATAAAGCCGGACAGAAAATATTATTCTGTTACCTGTTTGGTTTTCTCTGATTTTGCATTTAATTCAAAACATTTTTTGATTCCACCCATTAGCCAGATCATGTATATCCATATTATAGCTATAATGATAATGGCAGATGTCTGTGTATTGAAAATATCAGTAAAGATGCCTGAGATTGGAGGTAAAACTGCACCACCTTCAGCACCTACAATCAGCAGAGCAGAAACTTCGTTGGCTTTTTCATGAACACGTTTTAATGCAACTGAAAATATAATGGCAAAGAGGTTGGCGTATCCAAGACCAAACAGAGAAACGCAGATCATAATTACCCAGACATTAGCGAATAAGAACATTCCGATTAATCCAAGCAGGATACTGCAACTAAAAAGGTGATCGTAGAGATGTCTGTTCCTTCTTAAAAACCAGATACCAGGCAAGAGGTTTTCAATTTGGTAAAAAAAAACTACAAGCCCAAGGCTTATAAAGGAGGGAAATGGGGAGAGAATTTGTTATTAGCAGAAATACTGTAAAGATATATTTTCAGCAAGATGTCTTAGTTCCTAAAGCACATACCAAACGAACAAATATTTAGATGTTCTCCAATTACATTCTATCTAAAAAGGAACCAGGTGGTTATGTAAACATGGGAATCATAAATAATATTCAAAAAATGGTATATACAGGCGGGAATACCCAAGCCTGCCAATATATCCCCCTACTTAAAGAAACAATCGGAGCAACGGTACTATGTTATGTTGAGCAGCTACGCCAACCAATTCGAACCTAAATGGATAATTGTAATAATCAATATTTATATAGCTTAATCCTTTTTTGAGAATATCTCAAAATACTTTTTAGATGATATAGAGAAATAGAAATTATATCTTTAAACTTTAAAGATTAACAGTTTATATTCATCAATTCTTTTATTACCAGGCTCCAGGTCTCTTACAATATAATCTCAGCTTACTTAAATAAACATATACCCCTAACTGAAGATGAAAGTATTTATTTTTGTAGGGATATCAAAAATTATCCATTTAAGACCGCAGTAAAAATTATTATATTCTGTTTTAAAAAGTTAGAACTCCTATTTATAACTCTACGAATCCGGTAACAAATTAGATCTTTTTAAGATAGAATATATAAATAATTGTATATTTGCATCTACTTAAACGATTAAGTAGAATTTTAGTCAGAGCCTTAATACTTAATTATAAGTTTCTGATCGTTGTTTAAATTGTTTATTATTAGCTGTTTAATATTTCTTGTGTATATCATGAAAAAAAATATTTTATTCTTAGTACTGTACTTATTAGTTGGAACACTGCAAGCTCAAGTTGATATTGCCAATATTTTCACTAATAACATGGTGTTACAGGCACATAAACCAATAAAGATATGGGGAGATGCTCCTGATGGAGAATTAGTTAGTGTTTATTTTAATGTTCAGCATCAAAAAACAATTTCAAATAAAAAAGGAAAGTGGATGATGGAATTCCCTCCTATGAATTATGGAGATACTGTTACTATAGAGGTTGTTGGAATTGCAAACAAGATAAAACTTACAAATATCCTGGTTGGCGATGTATGGCTCTGTTCTGGCCAATCTAACATGGCAATGACTGTTAATGGAGGAGGAGGGCATGTGTATAATTACATGAAAGAAATAAACAATGCTAACTATCCTGAAATTCGCATGTTCAATGTAAAGCCTAACTTATCTGCTACTGTAGGACTTGATGTTGAAGGTAAATGGGAAATATGTTCTCCTGAAACTGTTTCCCAATTTTCTGCGGTTGCGTATTTTTTTGCTCGAAAGGTATATCAGGAAACAGGTATCCCAATCGGAATAATAAATTCTTCATGGGGGGGAACTGATATCGAAACCTGGATAAGTATGGATGCCTTTAAAAAACTACCTGAAAATTTTATTACGAGATATGAAGATGCTGAAATATATGGGGTTGAGTCCGTATTAAAGAAAAATGAAGATAACAGAAATGCTTTTAATGAGGTAGTTTCTAATGATATTGGAAATAGAGAAAAATGGTATAAGTCATCATATAATATTGATTCGTGGAAATTTATTTCGCAACCACAAGAATGGTCGGGAACAGAACTGGAGACTTTTGATGGTGTGGTATGGTTTAAGTATGAGTTTGACCTGTCAAATGCTGATGCAGGGCAGCCGGGAGTTTTGTCTATGGGGAAAGTAGATGATATTGATATTACGTGGATAAACGGAATTAAAATAGGAGAAACTAACGGAGCAGGTTACGACAGATTTTACAAAATTCCTTCAGGTGTATTAAAAAAAGGGAAGAATAATATAACAGTAAAAGTAGTGGATGCAATTCGGGGAGGAGGTTTTACAGGAACGAAGAATGAGCTATTCATTAAAACGAAAGAAGGACAATATTCATTAGTTGGAGATTGGAAGTATAAGACAACTACAAATACAGAAAAGCTTCATTATATGGATGTAGTCCCCAATTTGAGTTATGGACTATTGTATAATGCAATGATTGATCCGTTGAGAAATGTTGTAATTAAAGGTGTAGTTTGGTATCAGGGCGAGAATAATACTAGCCGGGCTTATGATTACCGTACCTTATTCCCGACATTAATTAAGGACTGGAGAACGAAATGGGGCTACGATTTTTCATTTTACTGGGTACAATTGGCAGGTTACCTAGCTAAAGCAGAACAACCACCTGTTGCTGATAGTTGGGCAGAATTAAGAGAATCTCAAACATTAACTTTGTCTTTGGATAACACTGGCGAGGTTATAACTACTGATATTGGAGATGCAAATGATATACATCCTAAAAACAAGCAAGATGTGGGATTAAGAATGGCATACATTGCTTTAAACAAGAATTACGGTAAGCATAATATTATATGTTCTGGTCCTATTTATAAAAAAATGAAAAGGAATGATAATGAAATTATTATCGAATTTGATAATGTAGCATCCGGTTTAATGACAAACAGTAAATATGGGTATGTTGAAGGTTTTGCTATTGTTGGAGATGAGCATAAATTTGTATGGGCAAATGCAAAAATATTAGGGAAGAACAAGGTAATTGTGTATTCCGATCAAATAAAGAATCCTGTAGCAGTGCGCTATTGCTGGGCCAGTAACCCTGATGTAAATCTTTATAATAGTGCTGGTTTGCCAGCCTGTCCATTTCGAACAGATTCATGGAGAATTAGTACCGAACATTGATATTAAAAAATGCAATATTCTGATTTTTATTTGTTGAATTTGAAAAGTATTATGAGCAACAGATTAATTTTATACCTGGTCCTGTTTATTCTTTTATTTTCATCCTGTGCTTCTCATACGAATAAAAAGACAGAAGAACCGGGAGATATTGAGTTTACTATTCTGCAATTAAATCTTTGGGTTGAATGTACAAAGGTTGAAAATGGTTCTCAATATTTGGTGAATCAAATAACTTATCTTCAGCCGGATATAGCTACGTTTTGTGAATTGTATAAAGGGGAGAATGATAATCAGATAATACCTCAGTTAATTCAATCGCTCGCTGCAAAGGGGATTAACTATTATAGTGCTCAAGTTGATGGAAGGGCAGTAATATCGAAATATCCTATAATTGATAAGGTAAGAATTAATAAGTGGATGTTTAAAGCGGTGCTGAATATTGATGGAAAACGTGTTGCAGTGTACCCTGCTCATAGCGAGTACCGTTATTATGCCTGTTATTACCCGCGCGGATACAATGATGGACAAGAAAATTGGAATGAATTACCTGCTCCTGTAACAGATGTGAAAAAAATATTGTCGGTAAACCGGCAGTCTGGAAGGGTTGAATCAACTCAAGCCTTTATCGCTGATGCAAATGAGGAAATAAGGAAAGGGGCATTGGTCTTTTTTGCCGGTGATTTTAATGAGCCCTCGCATCTGGATTGGCAAAAGGACACAAAAGATTTAAGAGATCATTGTGGATGTATTGTTGATTGGGATGTGTCAAAATTATTGTACAGCAATAGTTTTAAAGATGCTTACCGGGAAAAATATCCTGATGCAGTTAAATATCCGGGGTTTACTTTTCCTGCTGACAATAGGAATGTTGATGTGAATCAGCTAACCTGGGCTCCAAAGGCAGATGAGCGTGAGAGAATCGATTTTATTTATTATTTTCCTCAGAATAATCTATTTTTAGAGAATGTGAGAGTCGCGGGGCCTTCCAGCTCAATTGTCCGGGCCGAACGGATAGAAGAGAATAGTAAAGATATTTTTATTTCTAATGGTAAATCTGGATGGCCATCCGATCATAAAGGGGTGCTGGCAACGTTTCGATTGCGAAAATGAGAATCATTTATCCTTTATTATCAGAATGTTGAAATGTTTATATAAATTTATTCTAAATATAAGATGTTAAAATTGATTTTATTTTTGCTTTTATAAATTATATTTTATAATATTGAACTTAATCGATTAAGTAATTATATGCGACCTTCACTGAAAGATATAGCGAAAAAATTAAATCTATCTAAAACTACGGTATCGTGGGTATTGTCGGGGCAAGCCCAGCAAAAAGGGATTAGTGAAGCAACAGCAAATAGGGTAATTGAATATGCTTTGAAACTCAATTACCAGCCAAATTTGCTGGCAAGAAGTCTTAATACCGGAGAGACAAAGACTATTGGTTTAATATTGCCTTCCATTTCAGATAGTTTTTACTCGGAGGTTGCCAGAGAGATTGAAGGAGAAGCTCGCGAGCATGGTTATTCTTTAATGATTAGTAGTTCAGAATCAGATATTAACCGTGAGGATGATATTATCAAGCTTTTTGAGTCCAAAATGGTTGATGGAATAATTTTAGCTCCAACCAAACGTTCAAAAATAGAAATTCAGCGCTTACTTGATGAAGCATATCCATTGGTTACTATTGACCGTTATTTCCCGGAGTTAGAAGCTAGCTACATAATAATTAATAACAGAGATAGTAGTTATATGCTAACCAAACATCTTTTGAATAGAGGATGTAGAAAAATTGTACTTCTGACAACCAATCCGCATTTAATAACCATGAATCAAAGGCGCGAAGGTTACGAGGATGCGTTGAGAGAATCGGGTATTAAGGTTGATCCTAACTTATATGGTGAGGTTAATTTCAATCATTATGAGAAAGATATATATATAGTTCTGGAAAAAATACTTAGAAATGTACCTGATGTTGACGGATTTTTCTTTGCAACTCACATTTTAGCGCTGGAGGCATTCCAATATTTTAACGATAAGAATATAAAGCCTGATTTCGAGTTTGCCAGTATTCATGAGACGCCGGTTTTCAAGATTCTGGCTCCTAGAATTAATGTAGCAAGAATGCCAATAGAAGAAATTGGGAAAAACGCTGTAAAGATGTTGATTGATCAAATTGAATTTATCAAACTAAATAAGAAAAACAAAAAAAGAGAGATTCAGCCAAAACATTTGATTCTTTCCTGTTCTCTGGAGTTTCGAAGTTAATTAATTTAAATTTTTATTTAACCGATTAAGCTATGGCTGATTTATTATTAAAGAACATGTTGTCAGATTATTTCCTCTTAACTGTTGAAGCTACATTTGTTTTTCAATGGTAGTGAAAAAAATATTTAATATTTTTACTTAACCGATTAAGTTAAAACCAATAAACAATGAAATTAATATTAAAGTGTTTAACAATCAGTCTTTTTTTGCTTACTTCCTGTAATAAAAGCGAAGTTTTTATTACAGGTTTGCGTTGCGAATATTTGGTGTCTCCAATTAATATCGATACTCAATATCCCCGGTTTTCTTGGATTTATGAATCGTGTGGTGGCGATGCGGTGCAGCAAGCTTACAAACTTGATGTGACCACTACAAAACAAGCTATGTCCGAAGAAAAGTTTTTATGGACTTCTGGTAAAGTCAAAGAAAATATAAGTAATGTTGTTTATACCGGCATAGAAGAATTAAAACCTCATACCAAGTATTATTGGCGAATTTCTTCGTGGTACAATGACAATAAGAAGATTGTTTCTGCCATTGATAGTTTTGAAACCGCCAAAATGAATTATTCAGACTGGGAGGCCCAATGGATAACAGATTCAAACGACAAAGAATTCGGTCCTGCTCCCATGTTTCGGAAAACGTTTACTATCGATAAAAACATAGTATCTGCGAAACTGTATGTAAGCGCAGCTGCTTACTATAAACTCTATTTAAACGGAGAGGTGTCTGACGAAATAAAGCTCGATCCCGGATATACACATTACGATAAAAGAAATTTGTACACAACGTATGATGTAACAAAATTCCTCAGAAAAGGGGAGAACGTGGTTGCTACTGTACTGGGTAATGGTTTTTATAATGAAAGTGCGCCCATTACAACATGGGACTTTGAGAAAGCTAGGTGGCGCGATAGGGCAAAAGTGATCTTGGAAATACGTGTAACATTTGAAGATGGGAGCACATTGGTGGTGCCATCCGATAATACCTGGAAAACCGCTATTGGCCCACATATTTATAATAACATATATAGTGGTGAAACCTATGATGCACGTAAAGAGATTTCTGGGTGGAATAAATCCGGATTTATTGATACTCAATGGAGTAATGCTGTACAGGCTAAAGCTCCTTCGCCAATGCTGGTATCGCAAACAATGCAACCTGTACGGGTAACCAAAGAATATCCGGCGGTTTCTATGCAGGCATTCGGAGATACTGTTTTCGTTTTTGATTTTGGAATAAACCTGACCGGCGTATGCGATCTGAAAATAAGGGGATCCAGGGGAACAAAAGTAACTATTACCCACGGAGAATTATTGAAAGAAAATGGTCGCCTCGAAATGAGGAATCTTGATATCTATTATAAGCCGAGACCAGGCATTGAATTTCAAACTGATACATACATTCTGAAAGGGGAAATGGAAGAGTCCTTTTCTCCGGAATTTACTTACCATGGATTCCGTTATGCAGAAGTAAAATCAGACAGTCCAATAGCACTGAAAAAAGAAAACCTGAAAGCGCTTTTTATTCATACTGATTTGGAAAGAGTCGGAAGTTTTAGCTGTTCCAACGAATTGCTGAATAAAATCTGGAAAGCCAGCAATCAATCTTACTTGTGTAACTTACATAGTATTCCCACCGATTGCCCTCAACGTGAAAAAAACGGATGGACCGCCGATGCACATGTTGCCATAGATTTAGGCTTACTAAACTTTGACGGCATAAAGTTCTACGAAAAATGGATGAATGACTTTATTGATAACCAGAAGTTTGAAGGTAATATTTCTGGCATAATTCCAAGTTCTGGTTGGGGATACGACGATTGGATCGGGCCGGTTTGGGATGCTGCTTTATTTATTATTCCAGATGCGCTTGAAAGATATTATGGAGATACAAGAACCATTGAAAAACTGTATTCAACATGTGAAAAATATCTTGATTACCTGAGAAACAGAGAAGATAAAGATGGAACAGTCACCTATGGAATAGGTGACTGGGTCTATTATAAAACGCAAACTCCCACAGAGTTTACAACAACTTGCTTTTACTATTGGGACAATGTATTGATGGCGCATTTTGCAGAAATAACAGGAAATGATAGCAGTCCGTACAATAAAAAGGCAATGGCTTTGCGAGAGCTTATAAACAAAAAATATTTTAATGAAGTAACCTGCCTGTACGCCAATGGCTCTCAAACAGCCCAGGCCGTTGCTCTTGCGTTAGAAATTGTTCCCGCAGAATATGAAGCAAAGCTTGCAGAGAATCTTAATAAAATCATTGTTGGGAATAATTATCATTTAGACTTTGGTGTGTTGGGGAGCAAATACGTTCCAAGAATGCTGTCGAAATATGGATATGCCGATACAGCTTACAAAATGGCAACACAGAAAACGGCACCATCATGGGGAAACTGGATTCAACAAGGGTTTACTACACTGGCCGAAACATGGGTTTTATCTCCTGAATTTCGTGATGCTTCAGTTAATCATGTATTTCTGGGCGATATCAGTGCATGGATGGTTAACTCTCTGGCCGGAATAAATTATGATAACAAGAGCAGAGGATTTAATAAAATAATAATAAAACCGGATTATGTAAAAGGCCTTTCATGGGTAAAAGGAGAATATAAATCGGTAAAAGGATTGATTAAATCAGAATGGACCAGGAAAGGTGACATGATCACACTTTCAGTGACTATTCCTGTAAATACAACTGCTATAGTTTATACAGACAAAAAAGTAGAAATAGGTGGCGGATATTTTGAATTCACGTTTAAAGAATAGGTAAGATGAAGAATTATATTGTATTAACTATGACAGTCCTCCTGCTCGGGTTGTTTCCGGGTGGAAGTATCGCTTCTAATATTTCGTTAAATGGAAGTTGGGATCTGAAATTTTTTCCTCAACCCCAAAATGCGGTTATAAGTCCGAAAGGTTTGGAAAATGTAAATGCTCAGCAAATCGAAGCCACTGTACCAGGGAATGTTGAACGGGATATGTTGAAAGCCGGATTAATCTCAGATCCGATGGTTGGAAGCAATGTATATTCATTACGAAAATACGAAGGATATCAATGGTGCTACACAAAAAAGTTTAAGTGTCCGGAATTTAATGATGATGAACAAGTGCAACTCTTTTTCGGGGGAATCGATTGCTTGGCTGAAATTTGGTTGAATGGGAAACACCTTGGTTCTGCCAGTAATATGCTTATCGAACATACTTTTGATGTAACGGAATTGTTACGAAAAGATGGCGAAAATACCTTACAGGTAATTATTCGGTCAGCAGTAATGGAAGCTCAAAAATATTTTCTGGGCACTTTTAGTATAGGAAATTTTGCTGCTTCCGAATCTACTTATATCCGCAAAGCTCCACATATGTACGGTTGGGATATAATGCCGCGTTTGGTTAGTGCCGGATTGTGGCGCGATGTGGAACTAAGAGTAATTAACGATGCACACATTGTTAACACTCACTGGATAACCTCCAAAATTGACCTGAAGAATAAAACAGCACAGCTTATTGTCGATGTACAAATGGCAATTCCTTTTGAGAGGTTAGATAAAACTTACGCAAACATTACATTAAAAAGAAAAGGTAAAAGCGTATATGAAGTTAAAGTATTAATAACATCATATGCTTTTCGCTACATAATAAGTCTTGATAATGTTGATTTTTGGTGGCCACGCGGTTACGGTGAACCTGCATTGTATGATGCCGAAGTGAAACTGGTAACAGAAGAAGGCAACGAACTTTCTGAGAATTCTTGCAGGGTAGGGGTGCGTACAGTGCAGTTGGATATGACCGACATTAATGATATACCTGATAATCAAGGGCGTTTTTGTTTTGTGGTGAACGGAGAACCGGTTTTTATTAAAGGAACAAACTGGGTACCTCTTGACGCGCTTCACAGCAGAGATGCTTCACTACTTGATGATGCAGTGCAACTGGTGGTGGAAGCCAATTGTAATATGGTGAGGTGCTGGGGTGGAAATGTATATGAAGACCATCGTTTTTTTGATTTATGTGATGAAAATGGAATAATGGTGTGGCAGGATTTTGCCATGGGATGTACATTTTATCCGCAAAGAGATGACTTTGCCAAGGCAATAGAAGAAGAAGCGATAGCTGTTGTAACAAAACTGCGCAATCATGCATCGCTGGCATTATGGTCTGGTAATAACGAGGACGATATTGCCTTGCGTTGGGCACTAATCAATTTTAATATAAACCCTAATAAAGATGTAATTAGTCGTAAGGTATTGCCTCAAGTTATTTATGAAATGGATCCGACAAGAGCCTTTTTGCCTAGTTCTCCATATTATAGTCAGGCGGTGTACGATCGGGGCAGTCATGATGATTTACTGCCTGAAAATCATTTATGGGGACCGAGAGGATACTATAAAGACAATTATTATACGCAGGCTCAAACTCATTTCGTAAGTGAAATTGGTTATCACGGTTGTCCGAACAAGAGCAGTCTTGAAAAAATGTTTTCCAAAGAATGCGTATATCCCTGGCTCGACGGGAAGGTTGGGCTTTGGAACGATGAGTGGATGACAAAGGCGGTAAGGGTTTTTCCATATAGCCCTAAGCAAGGAGGCCGTAACGATTTAATGACAAATCAGATTAAAATATTGTTTGGTTCGGTTCCTGAAAATTTGGATTACTTTATCATGGCATCTCAATTTGTTCAGGCTGAAGCAATGAAATACTTTGTTGAGATGTGGAGAGGTAATAAACCGGAAAGATCAGGTATTATCTGGTGGAATATCCGCGACGGATGGCCTATACTATCTGATGCCGTTACCGATTATTACAATTCAAAAAAGCTGGCTTTTTATTTCTTGAAAAACGTGCAACACGATGTGTGTGTATTCATTAATGATGCAAAAGACGGCAAATATCCTTTGGTTGCGGTTAACGATACCCGACAACTTTCGAACGGAAGCGTGGAGGTTAAAGATGTTGCAACGGGTAAGCTAATATATAAAGGCGATTTTTCTATTGATGCAAACGGCCGTACACTGATTGCATCTCTTCCTGAAAGAAATGGGCAGGGCATAATGCTTATCAGGTATAAAATTGATGGGAAGAACTATGCCAATCATTATCTCTACGGGAATCCGCCCTTTAAATTGGATGAATACGAGAGGCTATTAAAAGAAACAAATATATATGCAATCAAATAATAAATAATAAATATGGGAAAATACATTCTAGGAATTGATATTGGAGGGACAAAGTGTGCTGTAATTCTTGGCAAGAAGGAAAACGCGGGAATAAGTCTGATTGATAAAGATAAGTTTTCGACTACAACCGTAAATGAAACCATTGAAGGTATTATCTTCTCACTTGAAGAGATAATGAAAAAACACGCATTGAGCTCTGAGAATATTCTAGCCATAGGTATAAGTTGTGGTGGCCCGTTAGACAGTGAGAAAGGAATAGTTATGTCGCCACCTAATCTTAAGGGATGGGACAATATTCCTATTGTAGAAATCATTCAGAAACGGTTTGGAATAAAAACCGGATTGCAGAATGATGCTGATGCCTGTGCCTTGGCTGAGTGGAAATACGGAGCTGGCAAAGGAATCCGTAATATGGTTTTTATGACATTTGGAACCGGACTTGGGGCAGGGTTGATACTTAATGGTGAATTATATACCGGGATAAATAACAATGCCGGAGAACTGGGGCATATCCGCCTCTCCGATTATGGTCCTGTAGGTTATGGTAAAGCCGGGTCATTCGAAGGTTTTTGCAGTGGTGGAGGTATTGCTCAGATTGCCGCAATGCTATTGTCAGAAAAAACGCAGATGGGAATTTCTGTTGATTGGTACGATCCTGAAAAACCAGAGTTGATAACTGCTAAAAAAGTAGCGGAAGAAGCTTTTAAAGGCAATAAACTGGCTCTTCAGATATTTGATATTTCTGCAAAAGAATTGGGGAAAGGATTATCTGTGGTTATTGATATTCTTAATCCGGAATTAATCGTTATCGGAGGTATTTATACCAGGTGTAAAGATTTAATGGAAAACCAGATGCTGGAAGTTATAAAGAAGGAGGCTTTACCAAATTCCAGTCAGGTATGTAAAGTTGTTCTTTCCAGTTTAGGTGAGCAAATCGGTGATTATTCAGTTCTATCTGTTGCTGAAAATTTATTGTCTAAAAATTGAAAGGATGCAAAATTTAATAAATAAAAGTCTTGAGGAAGCTCAAAATGTTTTGAATGGATTTGTTAATTCAAAATCTGTTGAACTGATCGATGAAGCTTCCAGGATAATTACTGAAACACTTAGGCAGGGAGGGAAAGTTATTAGCTGTGGAAACGGTGGATCTTTGTGTGATGCAACACATTTTGCCGAAGAACTTACCGGACGTTACCGAAAAGACAGAAAACCTTATCCGGCTATTGCAATTAACGATCCTGCTTACCTTACCTGTGTTGGAAATGATTATTCATTCGAGGAAGTATTTTCCCGTTATGTGGAAGCAATGGGTAAAACCGGTGATGTGTTGCTGGCAATCAGTACCAGCGGAAACTCATTGAATGTATTACGGGCAGCGAAAAGCGCCAAAAAGATTGGAATGAGTGTTATTGCCCTCACAAAATCAGGAAAGAACGAGTTGTCCGAGTTGTCCGATATTGTTCTGGCGAGTCCCGCTTCCGAATATTCGGACCGTATTCAGGAAATCCACATTAAAATAATTCATATCCTAATTCAAACCATTGAAGCCAGACTGAAATAAAATTTAATACTTTAACTATGAAGAACTTAATCAACAAAATTATGTTTCTGGGAGTTATTTTCTTTTTCGTTTCATGTAACAGCGATGAATCCGAAAACGAGAATCTTATTGATTCCCAACTTTATGATGAGATAACAATTGGCGCTAATACCGGGGTAAAGTTATCGGGTATTGGTGTTGAATTCGATCCATTTTTCTTCTCTCAAAACTTAACCCGTAACGATGGAGCAAAAGCTGCCGACTGGGATCTTGTTGTCAGGCGGGTAAAAGCTATGCAAATACATCAGTTTCGTGTGATGTTACAACCACATTGGTGGGAGCCTGTAAACGATAACGATGATCCTGAAAATGCAGATCTGAGTCATTTTACTTTCGATTCGCAAGAAATGATGTCGCTGTATAAAGTTCTCGATCTTGCAGATGATGCCAATGTTAAAGTGTTACTGGTTTTGTTCGGATGTCCTGTTAATATGACTCTGTTGTCCGGAGATTATTATAACCAAAAGCATTTTTTATGCGATGACAGGCCAAATCCCAGTTGGTTGTGTGGTACTAATAAATACGAAGAATTTGCCGAAAATTTTTCAACGCTGGTTAAATACCTGATAGAAACTAAAGGCTACACTTGTATTGATGCAATTACTCCGTTTAACGAACCCGACTCGCATGTTGCAGAATACGGAAGAACTATGTGGCAAGGCGACTCGGTCTGGTCTGATCAATACGCACCCATGGTGAAAGTATTGGATGCTAAATTTAAGACAGACGGTATTCGTAGCGATGTGAAGTTCTACTTGTCAGACAACACATTTAATTCTCCGGCATACCTTAAGTCGTGCACTGAAGAGTTAGCTGATGAGGCAGATATGTTTAGTTCTCATGTTTACAATTTTGGTTATACCACAACAAATTCCGACATCTATAATTGGGAAAAACAGAATGTTGACTGGTGTAAAATAGCTGGAAAAAATCATTACGTTGGTGAATTTGGTTCGAATGAAACTGTTGGAACCAGTCGTCAGGGCGATATTGATTATTACAAACGCGGAGTTCTAATGACCCGTATTATTTTGAATTGTCTTCATGCTGGCGCTTCCGGAGTATGTTACTGGAGTTTGATTGATCAGTATTACGACAGGAACGATTCTTACGCTCAGATGCAGCAACTTGGATTATGGAAATATGTTAAGGATGCCTATGCTTCTGATGCCGAAAAATTTAATGAAATTAGTGAAGACTATGAAGTGCGTCCGCAGTATTACGCTTATTCTCTTTTAACCCGTTATATTAAGGCCGGTTCCGATATTTATTCAATCGATTTAGATGAAAAATACGCCATTGGTTCAGCATTTAAAGATGAAGACGGAAAATGGACTTATGTTTTTGCCAATGCAAGCGATACACAAAAATTGCTGGCCATTAATAACCTTGATGCAAGCGGAAGTTTCGATTTTTATGAATATGCTGAAAAAACGTTACCGGAAAACGATAATTTAATTGAGTCGCAGGGAGCAAAAGCAGTTAAAGACGGTAAACTCAAGGTAATAGTTAACCCGAATACAGTAATGCTTTGCCGGCAGAAATAAAGAGTAATCTAAATAATGTTAATTATGAAACTAAAAATCTGTATTTTATTAATAGTAGGATTTGTGTCTATTTTGGGATGCAAAGACGATGAGTTTGATGTTTCTCTGGGAATAAACAATGTCGTACTTCCTGATATTTCGGAAACGTCATTTGGTCAGGAAATTACAATTCAGGGAACAGGTTTTCGCGAAGATGATGTGCTAGCGCTATCATCGGTATCGGATGCAAATGAGGATGTTGTTTATATGGAAACGTTAAAAACTACTTCCGATTATATTTCCGTTCGCTATCCGGCAACTGCCACCGAAGATTCTTATGGAGTGGTTTTGATTCGTAAAGGAAGTATCCGAACCTTGGGGATTATTTACGGTATTATCGGGGTGATGCCTGATCAGCATTTAAGAGAGGTGCTTTCCGCCCTTTCCCCTGGAATATTTAAGGATGAAAAGATTTGTTCCAGTGCGAAATCTGTTTCGTTTACTGACGGGACACTTGATATCAGCGATAAAAATATTGAATCGTTGGAAGGGCTTCAGTATTTTCCAAACTTTAGGAAACTGATAAGTAACAACAATAATATTGAGGAAATTCCGATCGAAATTTTATATCGGCTAACCGATTTAACAGCGCAAAACACTGGCCTGAAAAAATTGAAGATTGCAACATCTGAAAATCCTAATACAACTTTGGTTTCTATTGATGTAGATGGAAACACCGAATTAGATTCAATAGATCTTTATTATTGTTATAATGTAGAGAAATTCTCAGCGCAGAATTGTGGACTGGTTTACCTCGATATCCGAAATTACCACAGTATTTGGGGTGGAATACTAAACTACAATGGTTCCGATTTCAAATTTAGCTTCACTGATGACACATACAGGGAGCGTTTGCTAAAAATGGAGTCATGGTGGATGGATTCTTACTATTCTAAAGAAGGTTCGATTGTGGACGCTATAAACAAAGGCGTAACCGTAGAAGGATACGATTGGGTTCATAACTATGGCGGACATTATTACAGCGATGGAAATTATCAGAAAACAATGACTAAATATGGCGAAATTCCTGATGTGAATTTACGTACCGCTCTTAAAGAGTTATTGCCTGATGCTTTTGATGGCAATAATGTGATTATGCTTGCAGCTCTTAACTCTGATGTTTTAAAAGGAGCAACACTTGACTTGAGTAATAAAGGAATTAAGTCTCTTGAAGGCCTGCAATATTTTTGCGGATATAAACACCTGATTTTAGATGGAAATAATCTGGGTGATGTGGAACTTAATAAATATGTAATTAGTACCAATTATACTGCGGGACCGGTGGATGAAATTGGAATTCAAACCGTAAGTGCTAAAAATGCAGGGCTAACAAAATTTGTTTCCGGAGATCAGTATGCGCTTAATACATTAGATCTTAGTGGTAATGAAAACCTGACTTATATCGATGTAAGTCGATGTCGGCCATTGTTATATTTCAATGCTTCGGGTTGTAATAATTTGTGTTATCTCAATTTATGCAACCTGGTTGATCAATGGACTGCATTGTCTTATGATTCTTCAAAAACCCTTTTTACTTTTTCATCTGATGATACAAAAGAAAGAAAACTATTGGTTGAAAAATGGTGGATGGATGTACAGTGGACAGGAATGAATCCTTGTGAAACTGCAAAAAGTCAGGGAGTAAAAATTGAGTGTTATGATTATACTGATGGGAATAAGAATAATATTCTAACAACAATCAATTAAACAAAAACCTTAAATATTTTTTCATGAAAAGTAGTTATTGGCTATATGAATTAGTCTATTGTTTTTGTATCGGAATTATCATTCCGTTTACAAGTAGTGCTATAGATCCTTGTGATACTTCTTTGTCCCAACAAGAACCGAAGATTCTAGTATCAGGTGTTGTTGTTGATGAGTCGGGCGAAAGCCTGATTGGGGCTACTGTCGTAGAAAAAGAAGTTGCAGTAAATGGAACGATTACCGATGTGGACGGTCGTTTCACGTTAAGTGTATTCCCAAATGTTACGTTGGTAATAAGTTACATTGGTTATCAGAAAATAGAAATTGCTGCCCGGAAGGATATGCGAATCGTAATGAAAGCTGATGTTGCCAATCTGGAAGAAGTAGTGGTAGTAGCTTACGGGGTACAAAAGAAAGTTTCGGTAATTGGTTCAGTTGCTTCTGTTAACCGAGAAGACCTGATGAAATCATCGTCCCCTAATCTTAGTTCCGCTTTGTCGGGGAAACTGCCAGGGTTAACTACCATTCAAACTTCAGGTGAGCCTGGGCGCGATGATGTTACAATGTTTTTGCGCGGAGCTGCTACAACAAACGGAACCAGTCCGTTAATTATGGTCGATGGAGTAGCTGCTGAAAATATGCGTTCGATTGATCCGAATGAAATTGAAAGTGTATCCATTTTGAAAGATGCATCTGCTACTGCTGTATTTGGTGTACGTGGAGCTAATGGTGTAATTATGATTACTACTCGCAGAGGCGAAAAAGGAGGTTCAAAAATTAATACAAATGTTGAATTTGGTATGCAGGAGATTGCATTCAAACCAGAGCGTTTGAATTCATGGGACTGGGTGAGATTGCGTAATGAAGCATTGGTAAACGACGGAAATGCTCCTGAATTTGATAGCGAAGATATTGCCAAATATGATTCCTGGAAAAAAGAAACTCCGACTGATGGCGATTTTTATCCGAATAATAACTGGCAGAATATCCTTTTTCGGAACTATGCGCCCATGACAAGAGCTAATGTTAATATTAGTGGTGGCTCCGAGAAACTGCAATATTTCATAAGCGGGGGGTATCTTAACCAGGGAGGAATGTTCAATGTTGAATCGAAGTCAAAACTTGGGTATGATGCGCAGTCAACATTAGATCGTTATAATTTTCGGTCGAATATTGATTATAAAATTAATCAGTCGGTAAAGGTTTCGTTGAATACCTCTTCATACCTGGAACGGATAAATGGAACAACAACCGACATGTCTACTGTGTTTTATAATGCACTTACATCTCGTCCTACATCTATCTATTTAACTCCGGAGGAAGCTTATGCAACAGATGCCGTTCGTATATTTCCTATAGCTTCTGGCTTGTCTGTTGAAGATCCTGCGAATAGCTCGTTAAGTGCTTTTCCTCTTATAAACCGGTCTGGTTACCAATTGGAAACAAGATCGGGAATCAATATTGTTGGAGGATTAGATATAGATCTTGGTTTTTTAACAAAAGGTTTGTCATTAAAAGGACAAGTTTCTTTCGATTCAAAAGGAATTGGAAATACAATAGGGAGTCGTTCTTACACATGGTACACTTACCAGACTTTGGCCGACGGAAGTCATTTGTTTTTGAATCGTAGTCCCAGTGTTGATGATGAAGATGGTCCGATTAAACTTAGCAAATCGTCGGCTTCGTACTGGATCGTTAATTTACAGGCACAGTTAAATTATTCACGCACCTTTGGTGAAAAGCATAATGTAACCGGGATGTTTCTTGCTCAGCGGGATATTAAGGAAGCGAATGCAAGTTCAGGAGATATGTTGCTCCCATATAATGTAATTGGTATTGCCGCGCGTGCGACTTATGATTATAACAGAAGTTATTTTGCTGAAGTCAATATCGGCTATAATGGTTCAGAACAATTTTCTCCTGATAAACGCTTTGGGTTTTTCCCCGCTGTATCAATCGGATGGTTGGTTTCGAACGAAAACTTTCTGAAATATAATCCTGTTTTTAAAAAGGTTAAGTTAAGAACATCGTGGGGAAAAGTAGGAAATGATGCTTTTGGTTCTGCTCGTTTTCTTTATCAGGACAACATTAGCCAGGTTTCTGTTGGAACCTATAGTAAAGGTGATCGTTGGTTGTCACCTAGTTTAGGATATCAGTCAGATGGTACAGGTTTGGGCTGGGGATATAAAATAACAGAAAGCTATATCGGAAATAAAGATATTACCTGGGAAACTGCCGAAAAGCAGAATTATGGAATAGACGTTAGTTTTTATGACGACATTTCTTTTTCGTTTGATTATTTTGTTGAAAACAGGAAGAATATCCTGCTTGTTCCGCAAAGTACCCCAATGTTGCAGGGATTACCTTCTTCTGCTCTGCCACTTATGAATAAAGGGAAGGTAAAAAACCATGGGTTTGAAATGGTTCTGGGATATCAGAAAAAGCTGGAGAATGGATTATCATTTTCAGCGAATATGAACTTCAGTTATTCAAAAAACAAAGTGCTTGATTACGACGAAACATTGTTGGGTGAAGATTATGCTTATCGCAAACGTACTACAGGACATTCTCTGGGACAAAACTGGGGGTATATTATTGACTATTCGCATGACATGGTTAAAGGGAAAGACGGTAGCGGTTTCTTCTATAGCGACGAAAGTATTAACCTAACTGGACTTACTTATGAAGGAGTAGGTACTCCTGAACCGGGAGATTTTATTTATAAAGATTTGAATAATGATAATATTATTAATGACCGTGACATGGCTCCGATAGGCTACTCATCGTTGCTTCCCCGAATAAATTATGGGATTTCATTATCTGCAAGTTTGAAAGGTTTTGATTTGTCTGTGTTGTTTCAAGGAGTTGGGAAATACAGTAAAACCTATTCGGGAGCGGGTATTTATGAAAGTGCAGGTAACTTTTATAAAATGCATTTACAACGTTGGAGCGAAGAACGCTATGCCAACAACGAAAAAATATCTTATCCTCGTCTTTCAAGCAGTGGTGGTCCAAGTTTGCAGCCTAACAGCTTCTTTATAATGGACGCTTCTTTTTTGCGGTTGAAAAATGCAGAGGTCGGTTATACTTTACCTGTATATGTTAGTAAAAAGATTGGCATTTCGGATGTTCGCTTCTATTTAAGAGGAAATAATTTATACACATGGTCTCATTTAAAATCAGGTAGTTTCGATCCAGAACAGAACAGCCCTACGGCGTATCCTACAATGAGAAACTATAGCATTGGTTTGAATATCACATTTTAACAGTTAAAATTCAACGGAAATGAAACGTAAAATAAATATATATATACTTGTTTTTTTACTGGCTCTTGGGGCTTGTAATAAAGCACTGGATGTTTCTCCTGACGGTCGCTTGTCTCTAGATCAGGTTTTTCAGGACGAAGACCTTACGAAAGCATACTTTAGCAGTTGCTTCGATTATCTCCCAAAAAAAAGTTTGCGATATTATTTTTGGACGAGCTATCCGGTAGCATTAAGTGATGAATCCTGGGATTGTACCGACGGTTCAGGTGCTGGTTTTGCCCATGCAATTACCGGGAATATTACTACTACCGATTTTTATCTTGACATACGAAGAGATGTTGTAGATACCTACTCCGAAGGAGGCTATTGGCAGTTGTATTGGGGTCAGATCAGGGTTATTAATACTTTCTTAGACCGGGCAAACACTGCGGCTATTAGCAGTGAAACAGACCGTGACCGATGGATTGCAGAGGCGCATGTTTTACGCGCTTATTTATACATGGAGCTATTGAAGTGGTATGGTCCTGTCCCGATAGAGAAAAATCCATACGGGCTGAGTTTTGACTATTCAGAATTGATACGTCCTTCATTTGAAGAATGTGCCCGTTTTATTGTCGAAGATTGTGAAACAGCACTTGAATCAGAAAACCTGCCCTGGAGATTAACAACGCTTAATGAAAAGATCCGAATGACAAAAGGCATTGCAATGGCCATTAGGTCAGAAGCTTCGTTGTTTGCTGCCAGTGTCTACAATAATGGAGGCAAAGATTTGTGGAGTTGGGCTTATACAATTAATAAAGACTGTTTGGAGCAGTTAAAAGCTAACGGTTACGAACTATATACGGAGTGCCGGAACAAGGGGCAATACAACGATAATGCATATATGGAATATTTTACGTTGAATAATTACATAGGCACATCACCCAGCGACAAGGAAACAATTTGGCAAAGTACCGAAGGATATTGGCCCGATCCTTACACCAATCCGCTTTATGATATTATTGGCGCACCGGTATTGGGTAACAGCCAGCTATCTATTGTCCCTTCTCAAGAGTTAGTTGATGCATATGATATGCTGGCTACTGGAAAATCGGTTTTAGATTTGGCTAACCCGTATGAAGATGAAACACATTTAGTTCCTAATTATAATGCGAACAGTGGATATGACAAAGCAAATCCTTACGAAGGAAGGGATCCACGTCTTTATGCCACCGTATTTTATAACGGGAGTCATGTTTTGCTGGGCACTACTCCTGCAACTGTAGAAACCTATGTTGGAGGAAACAGCGAAATACGTTCCAGCGGAAAAACAAATACACGAACTGGTTACTATTGGCGTAAAAGAATGGTTAACGGAAACTGTAAAGCTGCTGGTGTAGCCGGATATGATGGAAGATTCCGTTTTTATCGTTTAGGAAAAATTTATTTAAATACTGCAGAGGCAGCTATTGAAAGCGGGAATATTGACAAAGGTTTGGAATGTATAAATGAGATTCGTCATCGTGCAGGTTTCTCACCTTCTGTTGATGTGTCAGCTAGCAGCAAAGAGGATGCTCGTTTATTGGTTCGACACGAACGTCAGGTTGAATTTGCATGCGAAGAGGATCGTTATTTTGATGCAAGGCGTTGGACGTCTGCCGATGAGAACATGGAAAATGAAAAATTTGCAACAGGTATGAAGATTACCAAAAACAACGATGACTCATTTTCTTATACGAGATTTATTTTGGGGTCAGACGGAAGTAATCCGAGTAAAATGAGTTACGAGAAAAAGTGGCACGTATATCCTATTCCGGCAAACGAGGCTGCAATTCTTGAGAACAAGACTGGAAAAAAATGGCAAAATGCAGGTTGGTAATCAGAGAAATTGAATTAAAATGAAAAATAAAATAATCATGCTTTTGTGCATCCTTAGCCTGTTTGTGAACAGTGAAAGATGCCTAGCGCAAGTTAAAGAAATTGTATCTGGTACGGTACAAAATGACAGAAATGAACCATTGGAGGGAGCGATTATTTCTATTCCCGACAATCCGGAATACGAAACAAGTAGTGATAAAGAAGGAAATTTTATTATTGAAATTCCCCGAGAAATCAATATTCTAAAATGCGAGCTATCTGGATACCGTGATCAAGTAGTGAGGTTCTCCGGACAAGTACCCGTGGAGATAAAACTATTGGCTGATGTGGCCAGACAGGATAACCGGTTAGTGGTTGCCATGTTGCAAACCGAAAAAAAGGGAGATTATACTGGTGCTATTTCTCTGGTTTCAGGGAGTGAACTGCAAAACACTCCCAGTAGCGGATTATCTGGTACATTAACCGGGCGTTTGGCCGGGCTTACTGCCATTCAGTCAACCAGTGCTCCAGGTGATGATGGCACGTCAATGTATATTCGCGGACTAAACTCGATAAACGGGAATACACCTTTGTTGGTAATTGATGGTATTCCTGCTCCTTTGTTAGATATGAATATACTGGATGTAAACATTGTAGAATCGGTTAGCTTGTTAAAAGATGCAGCAGCAAAGGCTCTATACGGTCCCCGTGCTTCTTCGGGCGTTATTTTAATTACAACCAAACGAGGCGAAATAGGTTCTACAAAAATAGATGTAACGGCTGATTTTTCGTTGCAGCAAGCGACTCAAACACCCGAAACTGTTAGTCCGGCCCAGTATGCTTTAATGCGTAATCAGGCGTTGATTAACGATGGAAAATCACCTCTTTATTCGCTTTACCAAATAGCGGCCTTTTCAGATGGAACAGCTCCGGGGCACGATTGGTACAAAACTTTTATGAACGATATGGCGTTCATGCAACGCTTCAACGTTAATATTAGTGGAGGGAATAACCGTGTAAAATATCTCATTAATGCCGGGTATCTTCATCAGAATAGTCTGATTGAATCTATCGAAAACGACGATTATGATCCGGCGCTAAAGTTAAATCGGTTTAATGTATTGGCAAATATAGATGTAACGCTGAATCGTTATCTGACATGCTTTTTGAATACAAACGTTAACATCGACCGGTTGAATCAGGGATATTACGGTCAGGGAAGCATTATGAATTCGATTTACAGAATGGCACCTGTTGTACCTGAAGCAGTAGATGAAAACGGACGCGTAATTACTACCGAATACAATGAATTCCCTACTTATGGTATGATTAATCGTTCTGGTTATTCGCATCAGACAGGAATTAACCTGAATGTGGCCTACGGAATGAAACTCGATCTGGGATTCTTAACAAAAGGTTTGAGTACAAAAGGAGTGGTGGGTTACGAAGCTAATTATCAGGGAACTATATATGGAGGAACAGATTACCCAAGGTATGCAGTTGGTGAAAGTACATTGTTCGGAACTCATGTAGCACTTCCTCTTAGCCTGACAAAAAGTTCTGATATGCGTTATTTTATCAACTTCCAGGGATTTATTAATTACGACCGTGTTTTTGATAAAAAACATGAAATTAACTCGTTTGTTAGTTATTTCAACGAAAACATGATGAAAAACGGGGACTTGCCATATGATCGTATTTCGTTGATGGGACATGTTAAATATGGTTACGATTCTCGGTATTATCTGCAAGGAGATTTCACCTATGATGGCACCGAGCAGTTTAAGCCCGGAAATCGCTTCAAATTCTTCCCAACGGTTTCTGCCGCATGGGTTGTTTCTAACGAAAAATTTATGGAGAATACAAACTGGCTTACTTTTCTGAAACTAAGAGCATCGGCAGGGTGGTTAGGAAATGATCAGATTGCAAGCACACGTTTCTTATATTCAACAGACGTTAGGTATGCATTGTCTGGCTACCTGCTAAGTCAGTATTATGCAGCTCATACGGTAGAAGGCATGCAGGGAAACCCATATATCCAGTACGAAAGGTCGTTTCAGCAGAATTATGGTGTAGATTTGGCTATCTTCAATTCTCTGGAAATTAACTTCGATTATTGGTATGTAAAACAAAGTGATATGGCAATTCAGGATCAGAGTATTTCTTTGGCACAGGGAATTGCAAGCAGTTACCTTCCTTATGAG
>Ga0172378_10000985_pt1 | contig 25791 bp, 23 predicted proteins | sample GrowelOW332metaG_FD_119755 | JGI IMG/M metagenome (GOLD analysis project Ga0172378, IMG submission 119755) | Groundwater microbial communities from an aquifer near a municipal landfill in Southern Ontario, Canada - Pumphouse #3_1 metaG | ecosystem: Environmental > Aquatic > Deep subsurface >... | reverse complement strand
TAACGACGACCGATACCGAATGCCCGGGGGCGCACCTTCAGACCAAGGGCCGCCTGTTTCCGTTTATACTCATTAATGCGAATTCTGCGCAGGACATCTTCCACCATTCCCCGCTCAAACCCGGCGGCAACAATTTCCTCTATACCCTTTGCTTCCTCAATGGTCATGACAATGATCTGATCAAGCTGATCATAATCGGGAAGCTCATCCTGGTCCTTCTGCCCCGGCTTCAGTTCAGCCGAAGGCGCCTTCTCAATAATGCTCTGAGGAATCACTTCCCCACTCCGATTGGCATAGCGAGAGAGCTCATAAACATCACCCTTGAGCAGATCAGAAATAACCGCCAGCCCGCCGCACATATCACCATAGAGGGTACAGTATCCCACCGCGACCTCACTTTTGTTCCCGGTGGTAAGCAACAGATGCCCAAATTTATTCGAAATGGCCATTAACAGATTGCCGCGAATCCGCGCCTGCAGGTTCTGCTCAGTGACATCCTCATCCCGCCCCGCAAAAAGACCGGCAAGCTGCATATTAAAGGCAGTGAAAAGGTCCCCGATTGGCTGCACCTCGAAGCACACCCCGAGGTTTTGGGCAAGCGCGCGCGCATCATCCATAGACCCCTGCGAACTGTAGGGAGAAGGCATGGCCACGGCAAGGACATTCTCTGCACCAAAAGCCTCTACGGCCAGAACCGCAGTAAGTGCAGAATCAATCCCGCCGGAGAGTCCAAGAACAGCAGAGGTGAAACCATTTTTCCCCGCATAATCTTTCACCCCGAGAACAAGGGCATCCCACATGGCAGAGGTCTGTGTCCGTTCCACAGTTTCATGCAGATCTCCCTCTCCAGTTTCTGTATCGTACACGACCATATCTTCTACAAAGCCTTTCGCCCGTGCAGCAATCTCTCCCTTCGCAGTCATGACAACACTGCGACCATCAAAGATCAGTGAATCCTGACCGCCAACCTGATTGCAGTAAAAAAAAGGGAGATTATGGGCAAAGCGAAATCTATCGAGAATGGCAAGGCGTTGAATATATTTTCCGCGGGTAAAAGGAGAAGCAGATATATTAATAATACCACTGAGGCAACACCCCTGCGCTGAGGCACAGGCAAGGATATCATTCACCGGATTGACATCATATCCGTGCATCTCTTCGGCCCAGATATCCTCACAGACCGTCACCCCAAAGGTGAGGCCATCCACCTCGTAAAGCGAGGTCTGAGTATCGGCGGTAAACCAGCGGGCCTCATCAAACACATCGTAGGTGGGAAGCAGTTTTTTGGTGCTGCGATGAACGACCACGCCTCTGCGATATACTGTGGCACAGTTATAGAGTCGGCGGGTCTCGCCATATTCGGTGTAGATGCATCCCACCATCACATCAATATCCGGCAGCCGTAGAGCGAGCTGATCGAGGGCGCTATCCTGTGCTTTAAGAAAAGATTCGCGCTCAAGCAGGTCCTGCGGGGGATATCCAGACACGGACATCTCCGGAAAGACTGCAAGTCGGCAGTCGGCAGCGGCTGCCTTCTCCGCGCCAAGACGAATTTTCTCACAGTTTCCGGCAAAATCTCCGACAATGCAATTTATCTGAATAAGAGCAACTTTCAAGGGAACCTCCTGGGCCAATTGAATTAAATGTTGCCCCTGGTTTTACCTTTTTTTGAAACATTTTTCTGCCCTTATTTGTGATTTTTACCCGGATCTTTCCTGATAACAGCTGGATAAATAACCACAACGCAATCTCTCCCTGAAGAAAGAGATTATCTTTCGAGGCAGCAACAGCTGATTCTTTATTTATACGACAAGAAAATTTTTAAAAGAGACTGGCAGGAAGATCTGTCGAGTGCAGAAGGCAGTACAACTCAAGGATTTTTACAGCAAGAAGAAAGGCAGTCACCAGCAACCGCAACTATAAGGCGGCGGGAAGCCATCTGTTCCAGAAGGCTTCCTTTTCGATATTGCCCTTTCTCCTGCTCTACCGCTGGAATTTGTTGACTGCATTAACATGATCGCGCAGAGTCTTCGAAAATTTATGGGTCCCATTATTTTGGGAGACAAAATAGAGAGCGTCGGTCTCGGCCGGTTCCAGCACAGCAAGCAAAGCAGCCCTCCCGGGATTGGAGATGGCTCCAACGGGCAAACCGTAAATGACATAGGTATTCCACGGAGTTTTATGGCGAATCAGGGACCGGGTTATTTTGCCATCATAATTCTCTACACCATAGACAACAGTCGGATCGGACTGCAGGCGCATCTTTTTTTCCAGGCGATTAAGAAAGACCCCTGCAATAATCGGCCGTTCAAAGGCAGCATACGTCTCTTTCTCTATCATTGAAGCGAGAATTACCGTCCGGTTGCGATTCGGTACCGGATATCGGCCCGTTGCCAGTTTCCCCCAGACATTGCGAAATGTCCCAACCATCATGGCGATAATTTTTTCCGCACTGCGCATCGATTTGGGAACAGAATAGGTAGCTGGAAAAAGAAAGCCCTCAAGACTGTTCATATTGTACATGCCGAGGCTGGAAATAAACGCCTCATTGTGACAAAGGGAGATAAAACGCTCCTCATCACACCACCCCTTGTCAGCAAAGAGTTGAGCGGTCTCCCTGATATTCTTTCCTTCAGGAATGGTGATGGAATACTCTACCGAGTGAGCGGTAGAAAGCAGGTCGATAATCTCCTCCGGATTAGCTCCGGTCGGCAACAAAAATTCTCCCGCCTGCAGGTGGCCGGCCCGGCCGGAAATTTTCGCCATGAGAAGAAAACGAATATCATCGTGAATCACTCGTTTACTGGCAAGAATTTTCTCAATCTCGCGGACTGAACTTCCCCGTGGAATCCCAACAACCACCGTCTCCGAGCTCATCTTCGGTCCTGGAGTCCATGCATAGTCATAGAACCACAAAGCCCCCCCAACCCCGGCCATAAGCAACAACCCAAGGGTCAGGATGATACTGAAGGCAAAAACACGAAGACGCGACGCCCGTTTCGCGGGTGCGCGCTTCGTGTAATTATGGTCAGACTTTTTGTGCGTGTGCTGCGACGTCATACAGGTCTTTTATCTCTTTCCCCAAGGGCTATTTTCACCACTTCATCCATGTTCTTCACCGGATAAAAAGTGAGTTGTTTGCGGAGTTCCTCCGGGATCTCCACGAGGTCGTTTTTGTTCTGCTCGGGGATAATAATCTTATTGATATCCGCCCGCAAAGCAGCCAGGGCCTTCTCTTTCAAACCCCCGATAGGCAATACCCTTCCCCGCAGAGTTATCTCACCAGTCATGGCGAGATGTCTGCGCACTTTTTTATTGGTAATAGCCGAATAGAGTGCAGTGGCGAGGGTAATCCCGGCAGAAGGTCCGTCTTTGGGAATTGCTCCGGCTGGCACATGGATATGAAAGTCATGCTTTTCAAAATAGCTGCCATCCGCATCAAGACCAAGATCCTCCGTCCGACTGCGACAGTAGGTCAGCGCCGCCTGGGCAGACTCTTTCATCACATCTCCAAGCTGTCCGGTAAGGGTAAGTTTCCCTTTGCCAGGCATGATGTTGACTTCAATCTCCAGGATCTCTCCACCAATCTCCGTCCATGCCAGACCGGTAACCAGCCCGGGCTGCTCAAGGCGTTCCAGCTCGGACTCGGGGATGGTCTTCGGCGGGCCGAGATACTTATCTACATTCCGTTTTGATACGGTGTAGGGACCACGTCCACCTTCTGCCACCTTGCGCGCAATCTTGCGGCAGACCGAGCTGATTTCCCTCTCAATGTTACGCAATCCCGCCTCAGCCGTGTAGTGGGTGATCATATATTCAATAGTGTCATCACTCATCTTCAGCTGGGATTCTTTGAGCCCATTCTGCTTGATCTGTCGTGGCAGCAGGTAGCGCCGCGCGATAACCACCTTCTCCTCAAGGGTGTAACCGGAGAGACGAATTACCTCCATACGGTCAAGCAGCGGACTGGGAATGGTATCACTCATGTTGGCGGTGGTGATAAACATCACCTTGCTCAGGTCAATCGGCATATTCATGTAGTGGTCACTAAATTCGGAATTCTGTTCCGGATCGAGCACCTCAAGAAGCGCCGAAGAGGGATCGCCCCGATAATCGGACCCCACCTTGTCAATTTCATCCATCATGAGAATCGGATTGTTGGAGCCAGTAACTTTCAGTGCCTGAACAATACGCCCCGGCATAGCTCCAATATAGGTGCGGCGGTGACCACGAATTTCAGCCTCATCACGCATTCCACCGAGAGACATCCGGTAGAATTTTCGTCCCATTGCACGGGCCACAGACTTGCCCAGAGAAGTTTTACCAACCCCTGGAGGCCCGACGAAACAAAGGATCGGTCCCTTGGTCGATTTATTCAGTTTGCGCACAGCGAGATATTCAAGGATACGGTCCTTAATTTTCTCAAGACCGTAATGATCCTGGTCCAGCACCTCGCGGGCATGGGCAAGATCAAGAATATCCTTTGTGCTCTTCTTCCACGGCAGATCAAGAATCCAGTCGAGATAGATCCGAATGATGGTCGCCTCCGAAGAGTCGGGATGCATCATGTCCATGCGCTCCAACTGACGTTTGGCTTCTTTGCGCACATACTTCGGCATTTTTTTCTTTTTCAGCCGGGACTGGAGCTCTTCAATCTCCAGACTGCGATCGTCAGTATCACCGAGCTCTTTCTGCAGGGCGTGGAGCTGCTCGCGCAGGTAATATTCCCGCTGAGACTTACCCATCTCCTCTCGTGCCTCGCTCTGAATCCGCGCCTGCACGGTACTGACCTCAAGTTCCTTGGTCAGCAGATCGTTGACAAGGCTGAGTCGAAGTACAGGATCGGTCTCTTCAAGGATGCGCTGGGATTCGTTCACCTTCAAACGGAGATTGGAACCCACGAGATCGGATAGACGGCCCGGTTCCTCGATATTGTTGATGATCATCATCAGGTCGGCAGAGAGGATGCCGCGCAGCGACATGATCTTTTCCGTCTGTTCGCGGACGTTGCGCATCATCGCTTCAACTTCCACGGTAATTTTCCCGCTCTCCCCGTCTTCCAATACCTCAACCGCCACCTTGAAATAGGGGCTCGTGCTGTTATATTCAGTGATGCGAACCTTCGCCATCGCCTGAACGAGCACCTTAAGACGGCCGTCCGGAAGCTTGAGGGTGCGCATAATCATGCAGACCATGCCCACATCGTAAATGTCATCGGCGGATGGATCATCTTTTGAGGCATCCTTCTGGGCGACAAGCATCAACAGCTTATCTTTTTCCATGGCTGCATTCACCGCCTCAATAGAGCTGGTTCGGCCGACAAAGAGGGGAATAATCATATAATTGAACACCACCACATCCCGCACAGCCATCATCGGCAACAGATCAGGAATCTCCAAGTCTTCATTGTTGGTGAAGTCGTCCATGCCAATACTTAATGAGTCGTTAAATTCCACGTCAAAAAACCTCCAAAAATATATCTTAAAACGTCCCTGCGACGTCTACTGACTAAATGTGAGAAACCACCGATATCTTATAAACACAGGGAAAGATGAAGTCAAGCGCAGGCAGCGTAGAGACAGCTCCGTTCAACACCTGCTCTATGAACCCTCTCCCCTGATTTTTCTCTTGAAGGAGAACTTTTTTTTGTCCATACTCAATCACCATTCAAAAACTCAATACATTTAACAGGAAGAAGCCCCATGAAAATTGCAGATTTGTTTGACACCTCAGAATTTGAACACGCCAGCCTCTTTCACCCGGACGGTGAACCCTGGCAGCCCCTCAACGACCTCAAAGAATATATGAGCAGTCTTGTCTGGCCGAAGTGCCCCATCCCAACGGGAGCACCGCTCACTGAAACGCTGGTACTGTACAACGGTGCATGCCTCCCGGCAGACGGCCTGGATATTATTTTCGAGGATGCCACAAAAGCGAAGCTCAAGGTATCAAAAAACGGCAGAGAGCTGCCCGGAGCCTCGGTACTGATGGCAGGTGCAATTTTCCTTTCAAAACAAATTTCTCTCGGGAAAGGAGTGCTGGTGGAGAGTGGCGCGCTGCTGAAGGGGATGAATATTATTGGTGACTGCTGCGAAGTGCGCCAGGCTGCCTACCTGCGAGGGTATTGTCTTGCCGGGAAACGCTGCGTTCTCGGTCACGCCACTGAAATCAAACACAGCATTTTCCTCAACGACGCCAAAGCAGGACATTTCGCCTACCTCGGCGACTCCATCCTCGGCGGCAATGCCAACCTTGGTGCAGGGACCAAATTCGCCAATCTGCGCTTCCTCCCCGGCAACGTCTCCATCAGAGTGGACGGCAAACTCGTTGATACCGGTCGCCGTAAACTCGGCGCCATCCTCGGCGACGGAGCCCAGACCGGATGCAACTCCGTCACCAATCCCGGTGTCGTCATGGGAAAACATGCAGCGCTGCTGCCCAACACCACGGCAAAGCCCGGTTTCCACAAAGCGAAGGCAATCCTGCGCTGACAGCCACCATTCTGTCGGTTCTTGCAAGTTCAGTGATAATGCAGTATTTCTTCATACCTTCAGGTGCTCTCTGTTATGAGCCAAAAGGGAATCCGGTGCAATACCGGAGCGGGCCCATCGCTGTAACCGGGGACAAACTCCATCAATACCACTGAACCGCACGTCTTCGCGCGATTCGGGAAGGGATGGACAGAGAATGATCCGGAAGCCAGAAAACCTGCCTGAAAGCGCTGAGTCAGAGTTCTTCCTCGGCAAGGAATGACGACAGCACTCCGCATAGATTTCAGGTGAAAGGGACACCCCGAATCAGGCCTCACTGGTTTGGGGACTTTTTTTGCCCGCCAGACAAGATCAATCAAAATTTATGAGACTGACTTCATTATGAAAGGAACATTCTACATCGTTGGTGCAGGTCCTGGAGACCCCAAACTGCTCACCCTCAAAGGGGCAGAGGTCCTTGAGAAATGTCCCGTCTGGTTTATCCCCACGGCATTTAAAGATGGCAGCAAATCAATCGCCTTCGACATCGCCTCAGCGATAGTCTCACCTGCTGACAAGAAGATTCTCAATCACTATTTTCCCATGAAGAAGATACATCGAGGCGAGACCATTAAACCAGAGGTGAAATCGGCCTGGGAAAATGGCGCGAAGGCCATTATGGAATATCTTGAGGCCGGACATGACGTGGTCATGCCGACCCTCGGTGACCCGGGAATATACTCCACAGCCCTCTACGTCTGCGAGACCCTGCAGGCCTTCGGTTCCCCCTTCACCATCAACATTATTCCTGGCGTTCCGGCCATTGCCGCCACCGCCGCAGAGGCGCAGCTCCCCCTCTGCCTCGGAGATGATCGGCTGGTGATAATCCCCGCCACCTTTGAAAATGAAAAGATTAAAGAACTCCTCTGCCATGCGGAGGCTGCCGCCTTCATGAAGGTGGGACAGGCCCTTGACCGGCTTATTCCCCTCATAGAAGAACTGGGCCTGATTGACCACACCGTATTGGTAGAACGCGCCAGTCTGCCGGATCAGCGAATATGGTATGACATCCGCAAAGCAAAAAATGAGAAACTGCATTACTTCTCCACCATGCTGGTGCGTTCCGCCCATAATGGAGAACCCCTCGCCTGATATGGAAATTTTTCTGGCCCTCGGCCACGTCTTCTGGCAGATAGCTCGCATGACGCTGTTCATTTCCCTCGGGCTTTTTGTTGCCAACATGATTGAGGCACTCAACTGGAGCCATCACCTCGCCGCCCTCGCACGTCCGCTGATCCGCATCGGACACCTCTCCACGGCGACCGGAGCGAGTTTTTCCCTGGCTTTTTTTTCCGGAGTATCGTCCAACACCATGCTCTCAGAGGCATACGAACGCGGTGAAATGAGCCACCTCGAGCTGGTACTCGCCAACCTCTTAAACTCCCTGCCACGCTTTTTTCTCCACCTGCCTACGGTTTTCTTTCTCACCGTCCCCTTCATCCACATGGGTGCGCTGATTTATGTAGGACTGACATTTAGCGTAGCCATAATACAAACAATCATCGTAGTCCTCGCAGGGCGTCTGCTGCTGCCGCCCTGCGATACCGAAATTGCCACCGTAGACAGGAGCAAGCGCACCACCTTCAAAGAAGCGCTGATAAAAAGCGGTAAACGGCTGAAAAAAAAGATTTTCCACGTCTTTCTGGTAATGGCCCCCATCTATCTGATCTTCTTTGCCCTCGGGCAGTTTGGTTTTTTCCAAAGCCTCAATGATTTTCTTGCCAATAATGTCTGGTTTCTGAGCTGGCTGAAACCAGAGGCGCTCGGCATTATCGTGCTGCACATCACCACCGAATTTTCCGCCGGACTCGCCGCAGCATCCGCCCTGCTCGCTGACAACTCTCTGAGCGTGAAAGAGGTTGTCCTGGCACTGCTGATCGGGAACATCCTCGCCGCTCCCATTCGCGCGGTGCGCCATCAGTTTCCCTACTATACCGGTATCTATTCACCAAAACTGGCTCTCGAGCTTGTGAGCATCACCCAGTTCACCCGCGCAGGCTGCATCGTACTGATCACTCTGTTCTACTTCTTTTTCGGGTGAGACCATGCGAATCTACTTTTCTCTTCTCCTTGCAACCCTCATCATCGTTACCTCTGCAGCCATTCTCATCGCTGCGGGAATGGGTTATATGGAGATTGGTGCCGGGGATATTCTCGCCATTGTGCGCCACCATCTTTTGGGGACCACCCTGCCTGCCGGGCTGGATCCCTCCTCCGTCTATATAATATGGGAAGTACGTCTGCCGCGCATCCTCATGGCCTCCCTGGTCGGTGCGGGGCTGGCGGTGAGCGGCACCGTCTATCAGGGAATTCTGCTCAATCCTCTGGCCGACCCCTACACTCTCGGCATCTCCAGCGGAGCCGCCTTTGGCGCCAGCCTCGCCCTGCTGTTTAACATCACAGGCAGCGGGATTCTCGGTGCCGCAGGCTGTCTTTCCACACCAATTTTCGCCTTTGCCGGAGCTGCCGCCACCCTGATCCTTGTCATGCGTCTTGCCAGTTTCGGCGGGCAGATCTCAGCGGAGACACTGATTCTCGCAGGGGTAATTGTGGGAGCCATCCTCTCGGCAGGGATCAGCTTTATGAAATATATCGCCGGCGATCAGGTGGCGGTAATCATCTTCTGGTTGATGGGCAGCTTCGCCTCCGCCACATGGCAGGGGACCGGCGTCATGCTCATCACCCTGCTTTTCTGCCTTGGCATCACCAGCTTCTATGCCCGCGATCTTAACATTATGAGCCTTGGTCGACGCAGCTCCGACGCCCTCGGCGTAGAGACAGTAAAGGTACGCAAGATTCTTCTGCTCACCGCCTCACTGCTGGCTGCGGTCTGCGTCTCGCTCTCCGGCATCATCGGTTTCATTGGACTGATCGTCCCCCATCTCACCCGCTATCTCACCGGGCCGGATAATCGCCGTCTGCTGCCCGTTGCATGTCTCATTGGTGCCCTGCTGCTGCTCTTTGCAGACACCCTCACCCGTGCGGTCCTGCCTCTTGAGGTCCCCATCGGAGTGCTGACCGCGCTCATCGGCGGTCCATTCTTCTGCTTGATATTTCGCAAGAAACAGCAGGGAAGAAATTATGATTGAACGGGCACAGGAACTCCGCTGTGAAAATCTCACCTTTGCCTACGGCAATGCCCCGCCGGCAGTGCGAGATATTACGGCAACCTTTGCTCCCGGAATATTCTACGGAATCCTCGGCCCCAATGCCTGCGGCAAAACCACTTTTCTCGACCTGCTCATAGGTTCAAAACAACCGGCAGCTGGCAGCGTCACCCTCGGCGGCGTCAGTCTGGCAGAGATTCCCCGACGGAAGCTGGCGCAGTCTATGACCCTCGTCCCGCAGGAATATGACACCAGATTCGGCTACACCGTGGAAGAGATTGTACTGATGGGCCGCCATCCGCACATGGCCCGCTTTGCCAGCCCCTCCGCAACCGACCTGCAGGTGGTGGAAGAGGCGCTGGCCGACCTTGATATCACCAGCCTCCGCCATCGCCAGATTTCCCGTCTCAGTGGCGGCCAGAAACAGCGGGTGGTCGTAGCCCGGGCGATGGCTCAGCAGTGTGCCATCCTGCTCTTTGATGAGGCCACCTCCAGCCTTGATATCAGCCATACCCTGTCCATTTTCAAACTGGTCCGAAAACTTGTTGCCGCCGGACAGACGGTGATTGCCGTCATTCATGACCTCAACCTCGCCGCCGCCTACTGTGATCAAATCCTCTTTATCAAAGAGGGGTGCCTGCAGTGCGCAGGCAAAACCGCCGATGTCCTCACCACAAAGAACATCGCCGAAATTTATGCCGTACAGAGTGAGATTGTTCAGGGACCTCCTCTGCGAGTCCACTTTTACTATGGGAGTTGAGTATGAAATTGCGTGCACTTTTTTTTACTGTCCTCTTCATTCTTCTTCCGCTGAGCAGCTATGCTGAATCCACTGCCGACGGCATCACAAAGCCCTTTACCCGGATCATCTCCCTCTACCCGGCTCACACTGAAAACCTCGTCCGCATGGGGGCATTGAAAGAGCTCGCGGGGGTCGGTATAGAAGATGATTACCCCCCGGAAATACAGGGCAAACCCCGTTTTTCTTACCATGAAGATGCTGAGAAGTTTATCGCGGCAAAGCCGGATCTCGTTCTTGTCCGCCCAATGATCGAACGCTCCCAGCCGCAGCTCGTCGCCAAACTGCGTGCGGCACATATCACCGTCATATCCCTGCAGCCCCACGGCATGGAGGGTCTCTCCCAATACTGGAAGGAACTCGGAAAACTGAGCGGCCATGTCGAAGAGTCCCAAAAAATGAGCGCCGATTTCCATGATGAAATCTTCCGTCTGCAGCAGGAGATAACCAGCTGGCAGGGCAGCCACAACCTCTTGCAGCCAAAGGTTTATTTCGAAGTCATGCACAGCAAATCGCGCACCATCGCCGCTGGCAGTATCGCCGCCTATGTATTGAAAGAGGCGGGGGGAATCAACATCGCCGGGGACGCAAAACAGGTCCGCACCACCAATATCGCCTTCTATCCGACGGAGAAACTTCTCAGTAAAGGCAGCCAGATAGATATCTTCATTGCCCAGCAGGGGCAAATGAACGCCGTCAACCGGGAGATCATTGAACAGGAGCCGGGGTATAATGCCATCCGTGCTGTCCGGGAAGGGAAGATTTATCTGGTTCCTGAGGAGCTCGTCTCCCGGCCAACCATGCGCATCCTTGAGGGGATCAGCGCCATCGCCCGTATCCTCTACCCCGGAATCAAACTATGACTGCCACCCCCGCCTTCGTTCTTTCCGGCGTTTCCTCCGGCAGCGGTAAGACCACAGTCTCCCTTGGATTAATGGCCGCTTTTTCCCGCCGCGGCCTGCAGGTTGCACCCTTTAAGTGCGGACCAGACTTCATCGATCCCGGCCTGCATCACTTCGTTACCGGCAGGATTTCACGCAACCTTGATCTGTGGATGGGGGGAGAAGAATTCAGCCGTAACAGCTTCCTGCGCAACAGCGCCGGGGCGGATATCGCCATCGTCGAAGGAGTGATGGGAATGTTTGATGGCGGGCTCTCCTCCTCCGGCGTGCTGTCGCGGGAGTTTACCCTGCCGAATATCCTCGTGCTTGACGTACGCTCCATGTCGGAGTCGGCGGCGGCAGTGATTAAAGGGTTTGAGACGCTGATGACCGGGGTGACAGTAACAGGCGTTATTCTCAACCGCATTGCCAGTGAACGCCACCTGCAACTGGTGAAAGACGCGGTGGAGAAGTATTGCAATGCCGAGATTCTCGGCTATCTGCCGCGCACCATGGAGTTCTCCATCCCCAGCCGCCATCTCGGCCTGCTTACCGGTGACGAGGCACCCCTCTCCCCCGAGGCACTGCAGCTCCTTGCAGAGAAAATTGAAAGACATGTCAACCTCGACCGAATTCTCGACCTCTGTTCCCCCGCAGCACATCCGCCTGCCGCCCTGCTGCCCGTTCCTGCACCGACGTGCCGAATTGCCGTAGCACGGGACAAAGCCTTCTGCTTTTACTATGAAGACAACTTCGACCTGTTGCGGGTCGCGGGAGCGGAACTGCTCTTTTTCAGTCCACTGGAAGACGCAGAAATGCCCGCAGCCGACGCGCTGTATCTCGGTGGCGGCTACCCCGAGCTCTACGCCGATACTCTCAGCGAAAATCACTCCATGCTGTCGAGTATTCGCTCTTTCATCGCTACTGGCAGACCGGTATTTGCCGAATGCGGCGGTTTCATGTATCTCACCGAAGGGATTGAAGAAGAGGACGAACGTTTTGCCCCGTTGATTGGCCATTTTCCGGTGCGGGCCACTATGAATCAACGCCGTACAAGTCTTGGATACCGCGAGTTAACCACCCAGACAGAGAGTTTCTTCGGCCCTGCAGGCACAGTGTTGCGCGGTCATGAATTTCACTATTCAAAGATTTCTGCGATGCCGGATGAGATCGAGCGAATCTTTGCCGTCAATAAACCAGGAGTCGGCGAACTTGCCCCTGAGGGGTATCGCAAAGGCAGTGTAGTCGGCGGTTATATGCATCTGCACTTCGGCAGTACCCCGGCGGCGGTAAAGAAATTTGTCGCAGCGGCTATCCGTTCATCTTAAAAATAATTACAGGGAAATCTCATGACAGTACAACTCACCAAAATCTCCGCCGGTGACATTGAAGCGGAGTCTTTTCGTATTATTGAATCTGAATTTAACTATACCAAACGCGCCGAGCTGGACTACCCGACCTTTAAGGTTATACAGCGGGTAATCCATGCCACCGGCGATTTCGCCTTTGGCGACAACATGCGTTTTGCCTCAGGGGCAATTGCCCGCGGCATTGAGAATCTCAAAGCTGGAAAGAATATTCTCACCGATGTCACCATGGTCGCCTCAGGGATCAGTAAACCAACCCTTTCCAGATGGGGCGGACAGGCCATCTGCAAAGTGGCTGATCCTGAGATTGCCGCTCAGGCGAAAAAGCTGGGGAAAACCCGCTCGGAAACCGCAATCAATGAGCTGCTTGATGAGAGCATTGGTATTGTGGCCATCGGCAACGCCCCGACCGCTCTGGTGGAGGCTGTACGGGTGGTGAAGGAGCGGTTTCCAATAAATCCTCCGTTGATTATTGGCGTGCCGGTGGGATTTGTGAATGCTCCGGAATCGAAGGACCTGCTTGTTGATGAAAATAATTGCTATATTACAGCGCTTGGCCGTAAAGGGGGAAGCCCGGTGGCTGCGGCTATCGTAAATGCCTTGATGAAGCTGGCAATGGAATAACTCCGGCAGGGTTTGTTCTGCCCGCTTCTCCTGTTCCTTTCCCGCAGGAGAGAAAGTATTGTCTTTTCAACGGTTATTCGTAAACAACAAGGCAGATCATCACGACATTCCTTCACCGTAAAGACCTGCCCCCCCTCCCAGGAGAGAGGGCCCAAAACACAAAATGGCAAAAGAAACCAAAAATCTTCGCTCTGGATTTACCACCGGAGCCAACTGCGCTGCAGCCACAAAGGCCGCCCTCACGGCAATCATCACCGGTAAATGCCCGACCACCGTCGAAATTCCCTTTCCCGGAGGAAAACGCCACAGATTTACCCTCACCGGCTGCACCCTTGATAAAGCAACTCAAACTGCGACCACCAGCCTGATCAAAGACGCCGGCGACGACCCTGATGTAACCCATCTCGCCGAAATCAGGGTAACTGTCAGCCTGAAACACAACCCGGACATTACCCCGCCCCACTGTCTCTATCTCGACAATATTCAACTCTGCTCCGGCAGGGGTGTCGGCCATGCCACCAAACCCGGCCTCGCCTGCAAACCGGGAGAACCGGCCATAAACCCCGGTCCGCGGCAGATGATAAAGATGGCTGTTAAAGAGATCCCTGAGGTTACCGGCAAAGATATCTGTGTGACCCTTTCCATCCCCAAAGGGGAAGAGCTGGCGAAGGAGACCCTCAACGGACGCCTCGGTATCGTCGGTGGCCTCTCAATCCTCGGTACCACCGGCATTGTCCGGCCTCTCTCTGCCGCCGCCTGGCGCGCCACCGTCGCCGCCAGCCTGAAAATGGCAAAAGAGTCCGGCCTGCGCGAGGTTGTTGTCTCCACCGGCCGTACCAGTGAAAAGGCAGCCCGGCAGTACCTTCACCTGCCCGAGGCTGCCTGTATTGAGATGGGGGACTTCCTCAAATTTACCCTCAAGGCTGCTGGCCATTTCAAATTTGACGCCGTCCACTACAGCGGCATGTGGGCGAAGGTAACCAAGGCCGCACTGCGGGTTCCACAAACCCATGTACGTAACGGCGCCCTGGAGATGACACAGGCGGCCGCGCTGCTGGAAGAGCTGGGCGCCAGGGGTGAGCTTCTGCACACCCTGCAGGGCAGCAATACCGCCCGCGAGATGTTTTATCATCTCATCGAAGCTGGCCGTGACGACATCGTTGAAGCCGTTTGCAGACGGGCAAAAAACTACTGTGAAGAACTCTCCGGCCTGCCGGTGCCGTTCTATCTCGTCGACCCCGACGGGAACATTCTGGTAAAGGTATAGACATGGAACACGACATTATCGTTATCGGCATCGCCACTCCCGAACTGAGCCCTGAACAGCAGCATCTGCTTGCAGGGTGCTGTGCCGTTTTTGGCACGCCCCGCTTCAAGGCACTTGCCGGGAACATCGAGTATCACCTGATTACCCCGCTCGAAGAAGCCATCGCAGCCATCGCCAGCGCCCGTAAACTCGGGAACGTGGCGGTATTTGCCAGCGGGGACCCGCTTTTCTACGGCATTGGCCGCACCCTGATGCGCAGCTTTCCCCGCCAGATTCTGCAGTTCGCGCCAGCCCTCTCCTCCATTCAGCGTGCCGCCGCCCTTTTCCGCCTTCCCTGGGAGGACGCCCGCCTGCTCAGCCTTCACAACCGCAACTGCGACCACCTGCCAGGCCTGCTCCTGAGTTCCCCCAAGAGTATACTGCTCACTGACAGTAAAAACAGCCCGAGACATATTGCAACCCAGTTGCTTGACTACCTGGAAAAAATCGACTTTACCATTGAGGCGTCCGCCTGGCGGGTCTCTGTAGCAGAAGATATTGGCAGTAAAAAAGAGAAGGTATTCAGCGGAACACTTGCCAGGTGCGCGACACAAAAGTTTACCCCGCTCAACGTCTTCTGCCTTCATCGGGAAGAGACCGAACCACAGACCTGCCCATGCGCTTTCGGGCTGACAGAAGCGGAGATCCACCACAGTCGCGGCCTGATAACTAAAAGCGAAGTCCGGGCGGCCACCCTCCACGCCCTGCGCCTGCCGCGACACGGCGTCTTCTGGGATGTGGGAGCGGGCTCCGGCTCTGTCTCCATTGAGGCTGCGCGGATGAATCCAGATCTCACCGTCTTCGCCGTGGAACACAAAGGAGAGGAGATTGCCAACATCAAGGCCAATATCCGTCGCTTCCGCTGCTTCAACATAGTACCGGTCTTCGGTCGCGCCCCGCAGGCGCTGGCGGACCTGCCAGCGCCGGACCGCATTTTTGTCGGCGGCAGCTCAGGTGCCCTTGAAGATATCGTGAAAACGGCAGCGAAACTCCTGCCGGAAGATGGCCGCATCGTCATCAACGGCGTACTTGCAAAAACGGTGGAAGCTGCCCCCTCCCTGCTCTCGACCCACGACTTTGCAGTCGAATCAGCAAGACTCGGTGTCACCCGTGTAAACCGCGCCGGAGAGGCAACAGAGTTAAACCCGATAACCATAACCACAGGAATCAAGTAATGGAAAATAGAGTCTATTTTGTCGGCGCAGGTCCCGGCGATCCCGAACTTATCACCATAAAAGGACAACGCCTTCTGAAAGATGCCGATGTGGTCATCTACACCGGCAGTCTCGTACCGAAAGCACTGATTGAAAATTTACCGGGCGAAGTAATCGACTCCGCTGGACTCAACCTTGACGAAGTCTTTGCCATTGTCCTGAACCGCTGGAAGTCAGGGAAAAAGGTGGTACGCCTGCATACCGGCGACCCCTCCATCTACGGTGCCATTAACGAACAGATGATGCTGATGAGACAGGAGAACATTCCCTTCGCGGTAGTTCCAGGAGTCAGCTCGGCACTCGCCGCCGCAGCCGCACTCACCACCCAGCTTACCCTGCCGGAGGTAAGCCAGACCGTTATCTTCACCCGTATGGCCGGGCGGACACCGATGCCCGAGGGAGAAGACATCAAATCGCTCGCGGCGCACCAGGCGACGATGATGATCTTCCTCAGTGTCGGTATGATAGAGAAACTGATCGCCGATCTTGTTGCGGGGGGCTACCCCGAGAACACCGCCGTTGCCGTAGTTGAAAAGGCGAGCTGGCCCGACGAGAGGAAGGTCCGCGGAACCCTGGCCTCCATTGTCCAGCAGGTGAAGGAGGCAAAAATTACCCGTACGGCAATAATCGCCGTGGGTGATGTGCTCGTTGAAGGTGATCCGCCAGCACTCTCTAAACTCTACGATAAAACCTTCACCCACGGATATCGCAAAGGGACAAGCTGAAAAACCTTTTCTCAGGCCTTGAAAGAACAAAGAGTTCATCGAAATTAAAATGCGAAGGCCGGGAAAAGCGAAAGGCAGTAAAACAAAGACTGGATTGCCAACGAAACACGCTAACCATGCGAATTTTCTCTATATAACATGCCATTTTCTTGCATGTTTAGAATATTTTTTCGTTAGCAAAAAATCTTTTCGCTGTTCCGTCTTTTGCTTCTCCCTTTTTGTCTTTGTCTTTTCCCATAACTTTTTGAGAAATTACTCTGAATGCTGGCTACAACAATAAAGGGGACTTTGCTGTGAAAATTGCCATTCTCGCGCTGACCTCCGGCGGTATCAAGCTGGCACAGAAACTGGCTGACAAGCTGAACGCCTCCGTCCTCCCTAAAAAAAGAGGGGAAAAACTCTTCGAGCGGCTCGCCCTCGCGTGGCCGGAATATGACGCCTTTATCTGCATAATGGCCACCGGGATCGTGGTTCGCGCCATCGCCCCGCTGCTCAAAGACAAGGCGATTGACCCCTGTGTACTGGTGATGGATGAGAAGGGAAACAATGTCATCAGCCTGCTCTCGGGACATCTTGGTGGCGGCAACGCCCTTACGCTGAGAGTGGCAAAGGTGATCGGCGCGAATCCGGTCATAACCACGGCATCGGACACCCTTAAATTGACGGCACTCGACCTCTGGGCACAGGAGATGCGGCTGGTACCGCCGCCCCGCCCCCAACTCAATGCGCTTTCAGCCCGGCTGGTCAACGAGGGACAGCTGCGGGCGTGGTCCGACGTGGACGTCGCCGGAATGCCGCGAGGTCTGGAAATTGTGACGCACGTAAAAGATGCCGATTTTCTTGTTTCACACCGCCTCTACGCCGTTAATCTGCCCCAATTTTATCCACAGAATGTTGTTATTGGCACCGGCTGCAACCGGGACACGCCAGCCGAAGAGTTTGAAACAGCCCTGACCGAGATGCTTGCCGGTCTCGGCCTTGCCCGCCAGAGCATCCGTAATCTGGCCAGTATTGATGCCAAAAATAACGAAACTGGTCTGCTGTACTTTGCTGAAAAGAACCGGTGGCCCATCGATTTTTTCAATCGAGATACCATCAATACCCTGAAAAATCTTGAGATCTCTTTTGCCGCAATGAAGGCCGTGGGAGCTATCGGTGTCGCCGAACCCGCCTGTCTGTTGAGCGCTGGAAGTGAGGTCCTGCTATCGAGGAAACGAAAATGGAAAAACATAACAATGGCAGCAGCACTGGCACCCTTTACGTTATCGGTACCGGCCCTGGAAGCAAAGGATGTATGACCTTTGACGCCGCAGCGGCCATGAAAAATTCCGATATCATCATCGGTTACAAAACCTATCTTGAGCTTATTCCTGAATTTCTGGAGGGAAAAGAGGTGGTCTCTTCACAGATGATGAAAGAGGTTGATCGCGGCCGTGAGGCATTAAATCTCGCTGAAGAAGGGAAAACGGTATCTCTGGTTTCCGGCGGAGACCCCGGCATCTACGCCATGGCCGGGCTGGTACTGGAACTGGCACAGAAGGCGGATTGTAAATGCAAAATTGAGATTATCCCCGGTCTGGCAGCGATCAACTCCTGCGCCGCCCGCCTCGGCGCACCTCTGATGCACGATTTCGCAGCCGTCTCTCTCTCCGACCTGCTCACCCCGCGGGAACTTATCTACAAACGTCTCGATGCGGTGGCCGGTGCGGACTTCGTAGTGGCCCTTTATAACCCGCGCTCGAAAAAACGCACCGAACAGATTGTCAAGGCCCGGGAAATCTTCCTGAAATACAGGAGTCCCGACAATGTGGTGGGTATTGTCACCAACGCTACCCGCGACAATGAGACCATCATCCTCACCACCCTCGACAAGATGCTTGAAGAGGAGATCGGCATGCAAAGCACAGTCATCATCGGCAACAGTCAGACATACCGCTGGGGCGACCTGCTGGTGACACCGCGCGGCTACAGTGAAAAATACGAAATGTAAGGACCTTTTTCCCTGTCGTCGTCTCCGGCGATGGGGAAGAAAGACCTTCCCTCTTCTCCCGATCTTAAGTCTTTTCCTTCGCGATCTTTATTCTTTCCAGGAACCTTAAAGAACCTTGTATTTCGTTCATCTTCGAGGTGCAGGAGGAAATTTACTGCAGCCTGTATGAATTGATATCTCGACGTCTCGTTCCTCGCTTTGTCGGAGGATAAATTTTTGACTGTAACAAAAAAATATGAGCACTTCTTCGATGCTCCCTTCTATAAAGCCCCTGTTCTTCTTCCCTCCTCCAGCCTTCAGCTTTACATTTCTGGTTGAAAACAGCGACCATTCCGCGTACTTTCTTTAGTTCATTCAATGTCGTGTGGAAATGGCAGGATCTGTTTAATCCTTGAATTAAATAATATCGAGATCAATCCCATGATTTCTTCAATATCCCGCCTTTTCGCTCGTAAAGAGAAGAGTTCCTTCTTCTGGAGCAGCCCCCCCGGACACCTGGCAAACCTGCAAGGTGACGCCCCTGAAGAGTTCCGTTACCTCTCCCTTCATGTCCACACCCCAATGCCGAATCTGCTCGCCATCAGCTGTAATGCTATTGACATCCAGAAAGGCCGGGAAGGGGCGTGGAAATTTCGCTTTAATATCCCCAATACCCAAAAAACCTTCGAAACCCTCCTCAGACCCGGTCTGAGGAAGGGCGCGGGAAACGAGTAAACATGGACTACACTACCCGACTCAAACCTTCTCGCTGTCGCACTTCCGCCGTTCCCGGACGCAGTTTCAACGAGGAGATGGAGAGTGATCGTGGCCGTGCCGTCAACTCTGCCGCCCTGCGTCGGCTGCAGCAGAAAACTCAGGTTTTCCCTCTGCAGATCAACGCCGCCGTGCGCAGCCGTCTCACCCACTCCCTTGAGGTACAACAAGTCGGAAGACACATCTCCAAGATAATTCTTGCCAGGCTTTCCACAGCTGGCCAGCTTGACACACTCGGACTCCACGGACTGGAAGAGGGCTTTATCTGCGCCGTTGAAACGAGTTGCCTGTTGCACGACGTCGGGAATCCGCCCTTTGGACATTTCGGTGAAAAGGCGATCAACCTGTGGGCCGAAAAGGTACTGTGCAGTGAATATCACCGCCGTTTTCCCGGGACGCGCGAAGATTTGCTGCGCGACCTCTGCAATTTCGAGGGCAACGCCCAGGGCCTGCGCATCCTGCACCATCTGCAGGCGCTCAATCTCACCCACACCCAGCTCGCCTGCCTGCTGAAATACACCCGCTCCGCCGCAGAAGAGGCCCCGGCACACACCGCCCCCTTCAGTTATCTGAAGAAAAAACCCGGTTACTATATCTCTGAGATCCCACTTATCAAGGAGATCGGCCGCCATGTTGCCATCAGCCCGGACTGCCGCTTTCCCCTCACCTATATCATGGAGGCAGCAGACGACATCTCTTACTGCATCGCCGATATTGAAGACGCCGTAGACAAGAACATTCTTACCGTCCAGCGTCTGCATCAGCTCATTCTCTCTACATGGAGGAGTTTTAAAGAAGAGAATCCTGAGGTTATCGCCGCCGACTACCTGCCGAAGATCAGCGAAGAGGCCTTTACCCACTTCACCGTCGAGGAATTCAACAAAGACAGCGCCTACATCCTTGGACTGCGTACGAAACTGGTGAACGACCTCTGCGAATATGCCGCCCAGCGCTACATTGACAACCACGAGGCGGTCTTTGCGGGAAATTTCGACGAATCCCTGCTCGACGGCTCCGATGAATATCACTTCGCCACGGAAACTCTGCGCCGCATAGCCCTTGAACACGTCTTCTGCACCCCGGAAGTAGAGAATCTTGAGCTCAAGGGCTATGCCGTCATCTCCGGCCTGCTCAACATCTACTCCCCACTGATTGAACTGGAAGGATTTCTGTTCGAACAACTCTGCCACAACGGAGACCTGCCCGACCATCCCATCGAATCGCGCCTCTTCCATAAACTGCCGAAAAAACACAAAGAGGCCTACTCCCGCGCGATAGACGAACTTCCATCCTCTTCCTCGGCACAGTGGGAATTCTACCATCGCTGTCGTCTGATCATCGACTACATCAGCGGCATGACCGATGGTTTTGCCCTTGCGGAGTATCGCCATCTGAAGGCCATCGACTGAAATCCCCGTACCACCTTAATCTTGCGCAGAAACTTTTTAATATCCAAAATGAACCAGAAACAATTCCCTGAACCCGTCGTTGGTGCTTTTATTTTTAATAACGAAGGCCAGATCCTCCTCTTGCAGGAGGCAAAGTTTAACGATCAGTTTGTCCCCCCTGGAGGACACATCGAGATGGGAGAGAGCTTTGAAGAAGCGCTGCGGCGGGAGGTTTGGGAAGAGACCGGGCTTGCAATTGATACTGTCCGGGTCATGGCACTGCAGGATGTTATTCTGCCTGCCGGAAAAATGCCTGCCCGCCATTTTGTCTATATAGGCTTTGGCTGTACAGCACGTTCCACCGAGGTTGTTCTCAACGAAGAGAGTCAGAACTACGTGTGGGTATTGCCTGAAGATTCTCTTCAACTCCCCCTGCATCCTTACACCCGCGCCTTTATAACCGAATATCTGTGTGGAGAGAATTCCGCCTGCCGCACCACACTTCTCTACAACTACCACGCCTCCCACGACACGCCTTCGGAATAGGTTTGCAGCAAAACGCTCAGTACGTAATGAGAGGTGTCTTGCCAAACTGTGTTGGCTCTTTTATCTGACTGAGGATAAAGTCGGCAACGTCAAGACGGGATATCCGGCGGGCCGTCACCCCCGTGAGATCATTTATCACGCGGTATTTGCCCGTACGTTTGCCATTGGTGAGACCGGCAGGGCGTACAATCAGCCAGTTGATTCCGCTTGCTTTAATGATCTCTTCCTCCCTGTTCTTGTCCACATAGATGGTTTTTAACAACAGAGGCTTAAATATCTTATCATAGAGAAACCCGCCGTGTCCTTCCGTGTCCCCTGCCCCAATACCGGTAACTGCGATAAGTCTCTGGCCTGGATTTTTCTGAACAGCTGCAGTAGTATTTTTTGCCGCCTTTGAAAACAGCTCAACAGGTTTAAACGTTATTGGAGAACCTGTACATGAGCAGATAACATCCTGATCTTTCGCTAAATATTCAACGTCCCCACCGTTGAGGACATCACCAGCAACAATGCGCAGTCGGGAATGGATATTCTCTATTTTTTCTGGATATCGTGCCAAAACAGTGACGTCGTGATTATCCGCCAGCACAGTCTCAAGCAGGGCTTTACCAATACCGCGGGATGCACCTATGATCGCAATTTTCATCTTTGTTCTCCTGCTCCTTGTTAGAGGTTACGTACCTGGAAAAAAGGGGAGAGATTCTAAAGGCAACACATGTCTGTATCAGTGCCAAACAACCCCGAAACTGGTGGGCTGCTGATTGTAAATATTATGTACGAATTCGCAAGATTGCATCTTTTTAGAAGTAAAGCGATGCCGCCTCAAGCTCTTCTGCCCTGCTGCCTGCGGTTACCATTCCCGTTAAGATTGGCGTCACCGTAGAGACAAGGCATGCCTTGTCTACACCATCGCTGGAACCATCGCGTCGTGCTAATTTTTCCAAATGGCAATGCAACCCCACCGTTCCCCCCGTAGTAACAACATCCTGTTGTATCATTGCCAGGGCAAAATGGTTAATCTGTCTTCATTCACTGGAAAACAAAAGAAGTCTGCCCGGATTTTCATTCTGGATGGTTATATAATCAGGATGCAATTCCTCTCTGGGGAACCTCGTATATGAACGAGATACAAGGATCTTCAAACTCCCCATAGCTCCACAAGACAAAATAACTGCAGGGAAATTATGTCAAATATTCTGATTCAGGCTGAAAATCTCTCCAAATATTACCATCTCGGCGACCAGAAAATCATGGTCTTAAAGGATATATCACTCAGTATTAACAGGGGTGAGTTTGTGGTTATTGCCGGCAACAGTGGCAGCGGCAAAACAACCCTGCTGAGCGTGCTCTCCGGACTCGACCGGCCGAGCAGCGGGAAAATAATCATGGGTGATAAAGATATCACCGAGTTGACTGAAGACCAGCTGGCACCGGTGCGCAACACAATGATGGGGTTTGTATTTCAGGCCTTCCATCTCATCCCCTCACTGAACGCTATTGAAAACATCATGTTTCCAGCGGAGTTGCGAAAAGATCCCAAAGCCCGGGAGAAAGCACAGTCGCTTCTTGATCAGGTTGGCCTGCATGATCGGGGAAAAAACTTCCCGGAGCAACTCTCTGGCGGAGAGCAGCAGCGGGTTGCCATCTGCCGGGCGTTGATCAATGATCCCGAAATTGTTTTTGCCGATGAACCGACAGGAAACCTTGATTCCGAAAACAGTGCAGGCGTAATCCAGTTACTGGTCGATCTGCATAAAGAGAGGAATGTTACTCTGGTTATCGCCACCCACAGCCAGGCTCTGGCCGGTCGCGCCGATAGAATCGTACGCCTTTATGATGGCAGTATAGAGGAGGGGTGAATCGATGAATATTCGGTTTCTGATACGAGAGATATTGCATGGCAAAAGCCAGGCGATCGTTTTTATACTCTGTGTTGCATTGTCTCTGGTGAGCATTGTTGCCATTAACAGTTTCCGCGGCGACGTCCAGCGTTCCATTGCCAGTGATGCACGAGACCTGCATGGCGGTGATGTTATCGTTCACTCCCGTTATGAATTTTCTCCCGCGTTGCAGCAGGAAATTTCCCGGCTGGCGAAACAACCAGGAATCCAGGCTGTGCGTACCTGGGAGTTTTATTCTGTTGCCAGAAGAGCAGATGGGCAGGATTCACTGTTCAGCAATATCAAGGCGGTAGAGGCAGGCTACCCTCTATACGGGAAGGTTGATTTGCTCTCCGGCAGAGATTTTTCTGCAGTTCTACAACCGGGCAAGGCTGTTGTTGCGCCAGAACTGCTTGACCGCCTGGGACTTGCTCCCGGCGATAAACTGCTGCTTGGGGAGAGTTCTGTAGAGATTGTCGATACCATTCGCCGAGAATCGTTACGCCCTGTCGATTTCTTCAGCTTTGGGCCAAGAATCCTCGTTTCTGCGGCTGATCTTACACAAATGAATCTGGTTCAGCAGGGCAGCAGGATTCAATATGAAACTCTTTTAAAAATTGCTGATCCCAACCAGATCGAGAAGATTTCCACCACATTGCAGTCTCTCGCAATTCCCGGGCAGGAACGTATCTCCACCTCTACAACAGCCAGTTCCCGGGTAAAACGGTTCTTCGACAACCTGCTGTTCTTTTTATCTCTTATCTCCGTTTTCACCCTGCTGCTGGCGGGAATCGGCATGCAGAGTTCTCTTGCCGCGTTCCTGCGCCCAAAAGAAAAGGGCTTTGCCATCCTCCGCTCTCTCGGGGCCACCGGATCATTTCTGCTGCGTCACTACCTGGTGATAGTCTTTATGCTGAGCGCCATCGGATGCGCCATTGGCATACTCTCCGGGCTGCTGCTTGAAAAGAATTTTTCCACCCTCTTTGCCGGACTGCTGCCAGAGAATATAGTTCTTGGAGGTTCGCTTTTAGACGTGCTGGAAGGAGTCGGGCTCGGGCTGGTGGTAGTGAGCTTTTTTACCTTTCTCCCCTTAAGCAGAATACAAAACGTCAAGCCGGCGGCCGTATTCAGAAAGGAAATCGAGAGCGGGCGAGCGAATCGCAGCGCTTATGTGCTGACAGGCTGTGGCCTCATCCTGCTGAGTGGACTTGTCGTCCAGCAACTTGATGATCTGCGTATCGGTTTATATTTCCTCGGCGGTGTTTTGGCTCTCATTGCAGTAATTTCGGTGTTGATCAGCATACTGTTGCGGCTGCTTTCCCGGTTGAAGATTGCTTCCCTGCCATTGCGGCAGGCAGTGAGAAGTCTGCTGCGACCGGGGAATGCAACCCGGACGATTGTCGTCACCCTTGCCTCGGCCCTCTCGGTGCTGCTGACGATTTACCTCATTGAGTACAATCTCCATGCCACCTATATTGCATCCTACCCCGAGGATGCCCCAAATCTTTTTTGTCTGGATATTCAAAAGAACCAGCAGCAGGACTTTTCAAAACTCGTCGGCGAGGATGTGGAGCTGTTCCCTATTATCCGCGCCCGCCTCGCTTCTATCAATGGTGAAAAGGTTCGCAGAACAGCTGAAAGGAAAAAGCGGGGAGACAGCCTTACCCGTGAGTTTAATCTTACCTATCGCCAGAAATTGCTCAGTGACGAAGTTTTAATCAAGGGAGACTCTCTCTTTGGCAGGGTGAGTAAGCAGAGTGACCTGATTCCAGTTTCTATTCTTGATACTGTGGCTGATATGGGGAATATGAAGATGGGCGATGTGTTGGTGTTTAATGTACAGGGCGTGCCAATGAAGGCTGAAGTGAGCTCTATACGCAGTCGCACGAAATCAAAGCTCTATCCGTTTTTCTATTTTGTTTTCCCGGAAGAAAATTTGCGTGCTGCGCCGCAAACCTTTTTTGGGGCACTGAAGGTGCAAAAGAGTGAAATAGCTCAACTGGAGAATACCATCGTCAACCGTTTCCCCAACATCAGCACGATCAATGTGGGTGAAACGGCTGCTGAACTTGAAAAAATTCTACAGAAACTCTCTGCAATCATTAACTTTTTTGCTTCTTTTTCAATTCTGGCCGGTGCCTTAATCCTCGTGAGCTCAGTATTGGCAACACGGATGTCCAGAATCAAAGAGGCGGTTTACTACAAGGTTCTCGGCGCGAATACCCGGTTTGTACTGCGGGTCTTTTTTCTTGAGAACTTCATCCTCGCCCTGTTGAGCAGTGGCTGTGCAATCCTGGTCGCTCAGGCGGGCAGTTGGGCGATCTGTCGCTTTCTCTTTAACATCGAGTACGATCCGAGCTGGCAGATGAGCTTTATCATGCTGCTGCTCACCGTCTGTCTGGTTGTCACCCTGGGACTGCTCAGTTCGGGATCTGTTTTACGTCAGAAACCGATAGGATTTTTACGAGAGCAGTCATGATGCCAGAGTCAAAGGCAGTGGAACGGGAGACAGGAAAAAGCAAAAGGTCTTTGTAGAGACGACCAATTTGGGCGTCTCCAGCACAACGGGCGTTTCATCCCACAACAAACGTTTCTACAATGAGATCAATTTACATCCTGTTTATCCATTCATGGTTACAAACGACAAAAGGAACCACGAATGGACACGAATAAACACGAAT
>Ga0172378_10000983_pt1 | contig 25812 bp, 28 predicted proteins | sample GrowelOW332metaG_FD_119755 | JGI IMG/M metagenome (GOLD analysis project Ga0172378, IMG submission 119755) | Groundwater microbial communities from an aquifer near a municipal landfill in Southern Ontario, Canada - Pumphouse #3_1 metaG | ecosystem: Environmental > Aquatic > Deep subsurface >... | reverse complement strand
TGTCCTGCGTGGTTCACACCATTTCTGGTGTGATCCGAAATTCATAATTCATAATTCAAAATACACCGGATTATGCATGACCCAAAAAAATGGAATACGATACTTGTCTTGCATGGCTACGGGATTCCGGATATTTCGGAGTACCAAAATTCCGGAATGACAAATTTGACAGATGGGATTGATGCAAAACTTAATTATAAGATATGCTTTGATAAACGTCGTTGCTTCCATTATACCTCAAAAATCACGGTCTATAAAATTTATTCCAGTGCTCGCTCCAAATCAGCCTTTCTATCTCCAAATATCTGTTTTCCGCCTCCATCCTTTTTTGCGTATTCATCCGAACAATGGAACGAACGGATTGCACAAGCAGTAAATTTCCGCTTTCGATAATGTCCGGATTCCAAATCACGTCTTCCCAGACAGCGGACTTTTTGCCGGAAGCCGCCCAGAGATGACAGCTGGAAAGCGCCATATCCAAAAGCTCTCTGGCAATATCATATTTTTCATCATTCTTATAACCCGCCAATTCTTCAATAACAAAATCGGCAAAGCTCCGGAGCTTTTTCTGGATTTCATTTTCCGGAAGATCCCAATACGAAAATGGAATGTTATTTGCAAGTTCGTCTTCTGTAGATTCCCAGTTTGAGACGACAGGCTCAACTTCTTCCGGATCTTCTTCGCCAAACGCTTTTATGAAATCCGAGACTTTCAAAGATTTTATATTGCCGTCCTCAAAAGCCGCTCTGGTTTTTTCGTAAAAATCCCGATGGCGATGCCCGTAAAGTTCCCCGTCGGTCGCGGTTATGATATTTAAATCATTCCCGCCTGCCCCGTCGGAGATCTCTTTGATTTTTTCCGGCACGAACCGGTTGGAAATATCTCTGTCACGAAAAATCACTTTTATATTCAAGCCTTTGATCTTATAAACCTTTTCCTTGTCGAAACTGCCGAGCTTGCCGCTGTAAGAAATTTCGTCCAAGATAATCCACTTGAAACCCATCTTATCCAAAACTTCAGCCGTCTTTTTTGAATAAGCCATCTCGGGCAGATAAAAACCTTGCCGGGAATATTCGCTCCCGAAAATTTGTTTTTTTATATTCTCATCCAAAAGAATCTGCCTTTCAATTTCGCTCTCCGGCAAAAGAGGCAAAATGGGATGATACATCGCGCTGCCCGCAAGCTCCATCTCGCCGCTTGCAAAAGCGCGGCGGAAATCTTCCAGCAGTTTGTCGTATTGATATTCAACCAGCTGTTCCAAAAGCGAGCCGCTGATATTCATCGTCAAATTAAGTCCGTCATATCGATCAAAAAACTTGGCTATCTCAAAATAGCTTTCGCGCGCCACCTTATGGAAGATGTATTCATTTTGCCGAGGAGGCTGATAGAGATGGAGAAAATTTATCCAATTCAACATAAACGTAAACTTATTTTTTCAATGGTCGCAAAGCAAACGCCGGTTCTAATTTCGTTTTTTGTCGATAATCTTTTGATAGATTTTTTCATAACCGTCCGCCATCTTCTTGACGGAAAAATCTTTCTCCACGCTCCGACGACAGTCCGCGCGAGAAAGCAGCCCGACGTCTTTTATGGATTGCGCCATTGCCTGCACATTGTCCGTGACAAATCCCGTCTTGCCGTCCTTCACCACTTCCGCAACCGCCGCGCGATCAAATCCGATAACCGGCGTGCCGCATGCCATCGCCTCAATCATCACCAGCCCGAACGGTTCCTCCCATTGAATCGGAAAAAGCAGCGCCTTGGCATTTCCCAAAAATTTGTTCCGCGCCTGCGGATCCAGCACGCCCACATATTCAATCCTGCCTTTTTCAAGATAAGGTTCTATCTCTTTTTGGAAATATTTTTCGCATCCGTAATAGTTGCCGGCTAACTTTAGTTTCACCCCGGCTTGCCTTGCCGCTTGGATTGCCAGGTGTGGTCCCTTCTCTTCTGTGATATAACCCAAATAGGCGAAATATTCCCCGAGCTCGGAATTGAAAGTGAAGTCCTGCAAATCAATGCCGTTGTGAATTACGGAGAAATTTTTCTTCGGCGCAAAGCGTTCTTTCTGACTGCGGCTCACGAAAGCGTGATGGATATTGTAAAATCTGTCCTTTCGGTCGGCGCAATATTTTTGCAGCGGCTTTTCCTGCTTGAGACAAGCGGCGTCCCGATGCGCGCTGTGCACGGTCTCGATAATCGGAGTGTCAATCAGATTGGCAAAATAATAAGCCGGCGCGCCCAAATGGGAATGGATAATGTCAAACTCGCATGCCATCTCGGCAGCCTTCGCCATTACTGTCAAGGCATAATGAGTGGAAGAAAGTCCGAACAGATTGCCGCGCGACATCGGATAAGGAAGGACATCGACTAGCCGCGCGCTTGTCACGGAATCCGCAGTCGCAAAAAGCGTAACCTCGTGACCGCGGCTAACCAGTTCTTCCGTCAGATAATGAACCATGTATTCCAAACCGTTTTTCCCCCGTGGCGGCACGCTTTCCTGCAGCGAAACCAATTGCGCAATCCTCATTGTATCATATTTAAAAATTTAAAATCCTCCATTTGTCCCCGAAATGCTCCAAAAGGATTCCATTCCGTCTTGCATAGACTTCGGGATCCTTCACAGCAATATCACTTCATTTAAGAACGATATATATCGGTTGTCATTTCGAAATGAGGTAATCCGATTGAGAAATCCGGGAATAATACTATACAAATATAATCTTACTGTAAAAAAACAATACCAACAAAGTTTTCGTGCATTTCTTAGATCTCTCAGTCGAGTACTCCTTCGAGATGACAAATACAAAGAAGATAACATGCGCCTTTGCTCCAGGCATCATTACTCCGCAAATTCCGAAATAATGCACGGTTACGAATTCACCAGATTCTCATAGACCGCCAGATAATTCTTCGCCATCTTTTCAATGGAAAAATTTTCTTCCACGTGCCGGCGGCAATCCTTGCGTTTGATAGAACCGATATTTTTTATCGCTTCCATCATTTCCTCCTCGGTCTCCACCACGAAACCCGTCACGCCGTCTTTCACCACCTCCGCGACCGAGCCGCGGTTAAAAGCGATAACCGGCGTGCCGCACGCCATCGCCTCGATCATCACCAGTCCGAACGGTTCCTCCCAATCCAGCGTATTGACGAATACTTTGGAACTGCCGTAAAAATCGGGGAGTTTTTCCGGAGAAAAATAATCCAGCATTATGTCCTCGCCGAGAAGAGGCTTCACTTGCGTATTCCAATAACTCTTTTCATTATGTCTGTCGCCTTCGTAAACAAACCCCGCCATCTGCAGTTTCAGGTCCATCGCCCGCGCAATTTTCATCGCCCGATGCGGCGCCTTCTCGCGGATAACGCGCCCCGACCAGCAAAGCTTCTCTCCGCCTGCCGGATTGAATTTCCATTTCTTGAGATCAATGCCGTTATACACATTGGCAAAGATCTCAATACCCGGCAAGGCCTTCCTTTGGGCAAAACTGATGGACGAAAATTGCAGATTTTCGAATTCGTTGTAGAGTTCCAGCATTTTGAAATACGGAAAAGTCAGCGGATCGTGAATCGTCTGCAGCGTCGGCACGCGGCTCATCGCGGCGAATGGCGCAACGCTCAAAGGACGAAGATGCATATGCAAAATATCAAAATCGTTATCTTCCGCGTACTTGTAAATCTTTGCCATAAAAAGATGTTCGTAGTCGGAAAAAGACCGGTCGGAATTGAACCGCTTATACATCTGCGGATCGGAGAACGGCAGCATGTCGAAAGTCACCAGTTGCGCTTTTGTTTCCGATCCGACAGGCGCGAAAAGCGTCACATCGTGCCCGCACGCGGCAAGCTCATCGGCGATCCACCCGGCGATCTCCTGATTGGCATAAATCTCATTTTGAGGCACCGGCACGGGAAGAGCATTGGTGCAAGCGATTCCTATTTTCATTTTCTTATGGAGTTATGATATTAGGACTTACGGGTTTGGACTGTATAAAATCACTTTTTTATAATTCCCGCATTGATACATTCCTTTTGTCATCTTTGTAAAGATCCCTTGTATACAGTTAAATAAATAATCAGGAGATTCTTACCAGAATGACAAAATATTAGTTCTATCGCGAAAAAGAAAGTATTGAAGATTGACTTCATTTGTCATCTCAAAGGAGTACTCGACTGAGAGATCTTAAGAAATGCACGAAAACTTTGTTGGTATTGTTTTTACAATAAGATTATATTTGCATAGTATTTGTTCCTAGATTTCTCAATCGGAGTACCTCATTTCGAAATGACAAATATTGATTGTTTCTTTTAACGGGAATTACGAGGCGGTACCCCGACGCGGCAATCCCGACGCTATGCGGTAAAAGATTTCCTACAAAAAATTCTCTCCCGCCAGCGCTTGCCGCCAAGCCTCCAGATTCGTTTCCAGTTTGGCAATTCCCTGAGGAGTGAGCTTCCCGTAATAGTCTTCTTTCTTCGGCTCCACCGTATATAGCGCATCGCGCAAAACATTTATTTTCTGCGGCACGAGACGTAGGACGTCGAGGCGGAAAAGCCGCCAAAATTCCTCATCATCATCCACCATCTCCGCCATAAATTTTTCCAAAACTTTTTTCCGAAATTTCTTATCCGCGATTTCCAAATAGAGAAAAGCGATATCGAAAGCCATATTATTCAGATGGACATAATACCAGTCAATAACGGCGATTTTTCCTCCCGGGGTAATGATCAAATTGCCGGGATGAAAATCCCCGTGGGTTATCGCGACGCTTTTTGCGTCCAGCAGGTCCCCGTGCGTCCGCAAAATTTCCGCCCCCTGCGCGATTTGCGCTTTATCGAAGAAAGGCGCAAGCGCGTTGCTGGATACCTCGTAAGCCTTTTTGAAATCTTCGTATTCCTGCGCCCGCAGCTTTATTTCCCCCGCGGCAAAAGCCGACATCTTTTGCATATTTTTCATCCCCGCAATCAGACTTTCCAGTGGAAAATTTTTTATATTGCTTTTCAGCAGCCCGTTATAAAAATCCCCCGCCTCGCGTCCCTCGATAAACTCATAAACCATCCACTCGGGCACGTGCTCGCTGTCGCCATCAATGAATTTGGGCACCGACAGTTTACGGCTGCGCTTATAAAATTGCAGAAAAAGCCGGTTGATTTCTATCTCGCGACGAAATGCTTCTTTGGTCTCCCGATAATCCTCCGTGCGCATTTTGAAAATCACTTTGTCGCCTTTTTTGTCTCGGCAACTCGCGGTATAAAATCTCTCCTGATGCTTCTTGGCATCGAAAATATATTTCGGAACAAGCTTGAGCTCCGAGATTTTGTCGCGGACTTTCTTTTCGATTCCCGGCAGATGAGGTCCGTATTTTGGCATAAAATTACTCTTTATTTTTTAAGGCTTTGCGATAGAGCGCCAGATATTTTTGCGCCGGCACTTCCCAGGAAAAAGATTCTTCCATACCGTTGATTACGATTTTGCGCCAGATATCCGCATAACGAAAAGTCTCCACCGCCCGTACGATAGCGGCGAAAAAAGCGAAGGAGTCGTAAGTCTTGAAAGTGAAACCGTTGCCCTTTCCCGTCTTCGGATTGTAATTCTTGATCGTGTCGGACAGTCCACCAGTCTCCCGCACGATCGGCACCGAACCGTAGCGCAAGGAAATGAGCTGCCCCAAACCGCACGGCTCAAAACGCGACGGCATCAGGAACATGTCGGAAGCGGCATAAATCTGCGTGACATCTTCCCTTTTGAATCGCATATATGCCACCATCTTGCGCGGATATTTGCGACCGACCTTGGCGAAAAAATTCTTGTAGCGCTTGTCGCCGTCGCCCACGATGATGATCTGGAGATTGAGCCGGAGGAGCGGCTCGACGATTTCCATCAGCAGGTCGAACCCTTTTTGCTCGGTGATGCGCGTCACCATCCCCAAGAGCGGAATATCTTTATCAACCTTCAGCCCGTATTTCTTTTGCAAAAAAGTTTTGTTCTTGTATTTATCATCAAAATTCTCGGCATTATATTTTGCGACTAGCCCCGGATCGGTTTCGGGATTATAGGCGCGATAGTCTATTCCGTTCACGATGCCGAAAAATTTCCTGTTCTGATTTTTTGCCAAAAGTTCCCCATGAAGCCCCTGCCCGAATTTCTCCTGCAATATCTCCGCCGCATAATTCTCGCTGACCGTACTGACGATATCGGAATAAATTATCCCGCGCTTCATGAAATTGACGTAGTCCACGTCCTTGCGCCGGACAAAATCTTCGATTTCCGTCTTGCCGTCATCAACATCTTTCTTGGCAATCGTCCACCAGCCGCGCGCCATCTGAAAAGTCAGATTGTGAATCGTAAGAAGCGTGCGGATTTTTTTCATCCGCGAGTCGAAAGCATACTCGGTTTTCAAAAGATAGGGAATAAGCCCCGTATGCCAGTCATTGCAATGAATAATATCGGGCATCCAGCCTTCTTCAAGATATTTTACCGAAGCCAGCGCCGCCTTGCAAAAAAATAGGAATCTCAAATTGTCGTCTTTGTAGCTGTAAAGCGATCGGCGCGAACCGAAATATTTATGCTTGTCGATAAAATACACAGGCACTTCACTCAGGAGGCAAGCTTGTTTGATTCTAAAAGGAATTTCCTCTCCCGGCAAATCCACACTAAGCCCGTCCCGCAGCAGGCGAATATTGTTTTTCTTCTCATCGATAATACCGTGCCGCGGCATCATTATGCGCACGTCATAACCCATTTCACGAAGAGCCTTGGGGAGATCTCTCGAAACATCCCCCAGCCCCCCAACCTTGCAAAATGGATCCAAATCGGTGGTAACAAAAAGGATTTTAAGAGATTTTTTCATAGGCAGACAAGTTAACTTACTTCAGTATAACTCATTTTGAGGTAAATAAAAACAGCGCCAGCCGAGAGGTCATCTGCAATATATAGTTTTATAGCAAACACCGGCTTTGTATCCGGACCACACCAGAAATGGTGTGAAATGCTACACAGGAACGTTTTGTCCCGCGTGGTTCACACCATTTCTGGTGTGATCCGTAATCCATAATTCAAAATATACCGGACTTATCAAAGATGTCTACTGTTTAGACGCACAATTGGAGCAACCTTAAGACTTACGCCTTTCAAATTTTCTCAATCTTCAATACTTTCTTTTTCGCAATAGAACCAACCTTTTGTCCGGTAAGAATCCCCTGATTATTTTGTTTAACTGTATACAAGAGATCTTTACAAAGATGACAAAAGGAATGTATCAATGCGGGAATTATAGAAAAGTGGTTTTATACCGAATTAACCTAATCCGTACCACAATCGCTTATAAAGTATTTGGTTTTCCTCCCTCTCCTATCGGGAGAGGGTCGGGGTGAGGGGGAATAAATGTAAAATCAATTATGTAACAGATTAAGTTAACTCGGTATTATTATATGCCGTCAGTCAAAAAGGTAATCCTACTTTTTCGTTTCAGGAAACAAAAGATCAATAATACCACCGGCAACATTCCGCGGTTCTCCGACAAAAGGAAAATGATGCATGAATATGCCCGGAGAAGAATTCATTTCCAAAACGACATAGCTGCCTTGATCCGGCTTTTGGGATATATCACCTTTCACCATAATATCGACTCCCGCATAAGAAAGCTCGGGAACCGCGTTGACAGCTTTCACGGCGATTCTTTTGAATTGCGAATGAACTTCATCGGTAACATCGATGCTGTCTCCTCCGGTCGACAGATTGGAATTATTTCTCAGATAAATCTTCTTGCCTTTCGAGATGACCGAATCAATATCAAGCTTTTGGCTTCTCAGTTTCGCTTTGACGAGATCGTCCATCTTAATGGTTATAAGGGGCTTGCTATAGTTGAGCCCTCTTCCGGGATCTTGATTCTTTTGCCGAACCAATTCCTTGATGGTACTCTCGCCATCACCCACCACATTCGCCGGCTCACGAAATGCCACCGCCAAAACCTTGCTCCTGGTAGCCAAAAATCTGAATTCTCTCCCTTTGAATTCTTTTTCGACGAGCGCATATTTTTCCCTGCAAAAATGTAATTTTAAAACGGCTTCCACCTCTCTAAAATTTTCCACTCCCACAAAAACCAAATTGCCGTGCGTACCGTTATATTTTTTTACGACAACCGGATATCCGATCTCTTCACAAAATTTTCGTATAGCTTCCGTATCTTTGCAAAGAAATAATTTTCCCTCTGCAGAGCAAACCCTATTTGCGCGCAAAAAATCTTTGGTCAGCGCCTTGTTCTCAACTATGCGATCCGCGGTGACGGAAGTCTGCGAGCTCTTACTCCCTTGAATATATTCGTAATGTTTTTTAAGTCTAAGTTCCATAAATGCATTCTCCTCCTGATAAGTATTGATGTGCTTCAATTTGATGCCACGCTTCAAGGCTTCTTCAGCAATCAGCATCGATGAGATCATTGTTATACTCTCAGGAACTCGGATCTGGTTCATTTTAAGTGATAGTAAGCTGATTAGCGTCGATTTTCATCATTTCCTTCAGCACTTTTTCCCATACGCGCAAAGCAACATCTTTCAGTCTTCTGGCTTCTTGAGTTTTTATTATATCCGAGAAAAATCCCAGTCTAATAAGCCCGGGCAAGATGCACGTATCAGCCTTGGATTCATATGCATAGCCGTCCATATGGTTTGATCTCATTTCGCGCGCCATCTCCTCCCCTGCCAGATACGCCTTATCTTTAAAAGTAATATGGATAAAGGCCGCGAAAAACCCGCCTTAAGATAGCCTTGGTATCTTTGTCTGCCATATGATCCGCCGCAGTTTCCAGAGGAATTTTCTTTTTTTTGGCATAACGAATAAGGCTAACCTCGTCAATTTCGATACTTTTTTTCTTGAGATTGAATATATAATCGTAGACGGCTAAAATATCGACGTCTTCACCTTTCTGCAAAGACTCTCTCGCCTTGGACATCGCTAGTATGTAATAAGGAGAAGTTCCGCTCCCTTCATAGTCAGCCCCAAAAACTTCCTTCTTGACCGCTTCTTCGTTCAACTTGGCAAAACCCTCCTGCACCGTTTCCCATTCGCTTCCCATTCCTAAACCGCCGAATAGCTCATCGTTTCGTTTATTGGTCATAGCGTGTATTCCTATTTCATGAGCAATCAATTCCAGAAGACGTTTACCGTTCACCTCCCGATCAGGAGGAATTGATATCTTCTTTTTATTAAAATCAACAGTGCAAACCTTCACGCCTTTGTCGATGACGACCTCGAAAGGATTATCATCTCCGAGCTCTCTCAGGGCAATGTTAAAATAATCCTGCAGGTCACTAGCATTAAATTCCATCCCCTCCAACTTATTCTGCAAGTCGCTCTTTTTATCCGGATCTCGATTAAGCCTGCTTTCGTATATCTCTTGAGCCCGGGCAATTAACCTATCGTCTATATCTCCATACGCGATTACACTCTGGTCAAAAGCTTCTTTCTGGGCAGCTTTTTCCTCCTCATCTTCTTCCGTTTCTTCCTTATCATCTTTTCGGAGAGCCAAAAGAATTCTCATTTTGGCTTGATAGTTAGAGATGATTTCTTTTGCGACTTCTCGCACATCCTCGTTTTTTTCCGAAGATATTTCATCCTTGACTTTTTCTAGGGCATCAACCTTGCTCTCCAATGCTTCCCAATCGATCTCTTCCATTTTCGGAAAGGTGAATTTCGGCTCATAAGGCTTTCCGGCCTCACGTTCAGCCAGGCACCTACCGATTTCTTCATCCATAGAATATTTTCCGGAAGGATCATCAAAGTAAGAGTAAACGGAATCAAAATCTTTACCGATGCTATTTATCTCCGAGATATACTCCATCAGCCTTTCCCTATCCGCATCAAGTTCCTTTTCCAAAACCGCACCGCTATGATCCACTTCTTTTATTTGATTTTCATCCGCGCCCGAAGGCACTTTTATATCAGCTTGGAATCCGCCGGGCAGATTCAGTCTTTCTTCGGCCTCTAAGGCTTCTTCGCTCAGATCTTTTACGGGACTTTCTGGAGATTTTGCCTTTTGCTCAGGAGATTCAGATGATAGCGGGGTAAAAAATTCAAAATTTTCCATGACAAAGTATAGTTATTTCGTTAAAAAAATTATAAAGAGTCTTTTGAAGTTTTGGACGGATCCACCAGAAAATGACCGAGGCTCTTGCGACCGATAATCACGGGGAATTTCAAATCCGCACGTTCTATAATCGTAACGGGAGTACTGATTTTAATGCCGGACAAAATCATATCCATCTTGATAATGAGCCGATAGGACACGCCATGGCTTGATCGAATAACCACTTTACTGAATCCTTCTCCCCATTTCACAAACTGGTCACGCAAAAGATCATTTCTTTCCTGCTGCGAATTGGTGCGCTCAAGAATGTCTTTAGTGACCGTATCAAATTCATCAATAATATCGCCATAACCGAGCTCGCGCGCCAGACTTTTATCGATTGAAGAATAGCCGGCGCCGGTATCGACCTTGGCTCGCAGTTCAATACATTCCTTCGTCTTGGCCTTTTGGAGTAACGCCTTTTCTTTTTTAGAAAGAGTCGTCTCGTCAATCTCTTTTTGCTCCGGATCGACACGACGGCGAATCTTGATGCTTTCGATTATACCCAGAATTTGTTTCCCGGAAATATCCTCGATCTCCTGCTCAATCTCTCCTCCGAAAAGATCCTGCGCCACGCGGATGGCGTGGGCTTCGTTTTTTATTTTGAGTCCCCGCACTTTTTGCAGACGGTGTTTGAGCGGCGCCAAGTTGGCAATCTGGATGGAAAGTCCCGCGTGCGCGTTGATTTCCAGCACCACCGGACCTTTCTCTTTGTCGATGGCGATGTCGACGCCGACGTATCCCAGACCGGAAGCTTTCTGACATTGGATGGCGATTTCCAAAATGGTTTTCCAATACGGGATGCGAATACCGCTCAATTTGAGTTTGGTGTCGGGAGTTTTTTCGGTTATCTGATCGTGCTGAATGGCTTGCGTAGTGATGCCGGTCGCGATGTCAATGCCGACACCGACTCCGCCTTGGTGCAAATTGGCCTTGCCGCCGGATTCTTTGGTGGAAAGCCGGAGCATCGCCATTACCGGGACTTTGTTGTAAACAATGACTCGGATATCCGGAATTCCCCGAAAAGAATACGGCTTGAGGGAATTGCTGATCTTGATCCGTTCCTCGAAAAAAGCGATGTCTTCTCCGCCAAAGAGAGAATAGAATCCGTCAAAGATATTGAAGATGTGGCTGCGCAGATCCTCCGCTTCCACCGTCCGTCCTTCGCTCAAAATCCACCGGTCGCTCTTTTTGCCGTAAATAATCTTTATGCCCTCGCCGCCCATTCCGCGATTGGGCTTCAAAACAAAACTCTTGGGCAAATTTTCCCACTTAAAAATTTCCAACTCTTGGCGGTTACGAATGATGCCATAGACTTCGGGCACGGGAATCCCCGCCGCCTTCAGCACCTCCTTGCTGCGCAGTTTGTTATTGGCAAGGTCGATCGCCTTTTTGGAATTGTTGGGGCCGACATAGGAAAGATTGCGCGCGTTCATTCCCAGTATGCCGCGGCTTTTTTTAATCAGAGTCAACATTTTTTATGACATTCCTAAATCTTAAATATTCGCTGAGGCGAAGTCCAGACCATTTGCCCAGGAGAAAATCGACGATCAGAAGACCGACGACATAGAAAGGATGATCCAGAACAAATCCCTGAAAAGCTCCCCAGCACAGCACAAAGTATCCTACAATGGAGATGCAGAGCGTCTCAAGGGACAGAAAGGCGGCGGTGCGAAAACCTTTTTCCACCTGCGCCGAAATGAATTTCTCGATGAGCACGATCATAATCAGAATGGGCAAAATGGAAGTGGAAGAAAGCCCGTAGCGGCGAAAATGTCCGCCAACGGTTATGAGCACCAATACGGCGATACTGATGAGCGTGAGCACGATCGCCATTCGCGGCATATAAAGCAGCCGCACTTTCTTGAGAATGTAGCGCGCCATGGTTCCGGTGGTGAAAATCACCAAAAAAATCGCCAGCCCATATTTGAGATCGGTCGCCCAGAAAGCGAACGTAAGCACCAGCGGCGAATAAATACCGAAAGACTTGATGCCGATAATCTGACGAAAGCCGGCGATAAGAGTCGCGATAAAAGGGAGCGCCAGCAAAAGGAACACCGTGTTGATATCAACATGCTGGCTCATAATGAAGCTCACTAGCTCTGACATAGATTAAAATTATGTTTATGATTGTTTCCGGACCTTCCTCTCGAAATTGATCGACGAAGCGCAACATATCGCAACCGCCAGCGCGTCGGCGGCATCGTCGGGCTTGGGAATGTCCTTCAGTTTCAAAATGCTCTTCACCATCAGCTGCACTTGTTTTTTCTCGGCGCGGCCATAGCCGGTCACCGCCTGCTTCACTTGGAGCGGAGTATATTCATGGACTTCCACGCCGGCGTTCTCCCCCACAAAAACCGCCACCCCGCGCGCCTGTCCCACCGAGATGACCGTCTTCTTATTTTTAAAATAAAAAAGTTCTTCAATCGCCATAATCTCGGGAGAAAATTTATCGATAATCTTTCTGATTTCCCGCCCCAAGATATCCAACCGCTGCGGCATTTCCAAATCTTTGCCGGTCAGTACACAGCCATTATCTATCATTTTTAATTTGCCGTTTTCGCTCTGCAAAATTCCGTATCCGGTCGTGGCTGTGCCGGGATCAATTCCCAGAATAATCATATATTAGTCTTATTTATAACTCTTGGCAATCGCTCGCCCGGCATCCGCTCCTTGCCTCTCAAATCCATTCGACCTTGACCGATAATCATCGGTTAATCCTCCAGATTGGAATAGACTTCGTTGACATCTTCCTGCTCGTCCAAAGCTTCAAACAGCGTCTCGATCTTGCCGGCAAGTTCATCGCTCGCTTTGACTTTTTCCTTGGCTTTCCACTCGAAACCGCTCTCAAAAACCGCAAAGCCCCGCTTCTCGATTTCGCTTTTCACAAGATAAAGATCCTCGGGCTTCGTGTAAATCACAACAACCGGTTCCAGCACGTTAACATCCTCGGCGCCGGCTTCGATCGCCATCATCTCCATCGCCTCCACATCCATCTTCGGAGTGCGGGTGATTTCGACATAGCCGAAACGGTCAAACATCCACTTGACGGACCCGCTCTCGCCCAGCCGTCCGCTGTTTTTGGAAAGGATATGTTTCACTTCCGAAACCGTGCGATTGTTGTTATCCGTCGTCGCTTCGATAATGAGCGGCGTCCCTTCCGGACCGTAAGCTTCGTATAAAATTTCTTCAATGGTTCCGCCCGCCAGCTCGCCCGTTCCTTTTTGAATCGCTTTCTTAATAACATCCGCCGGCATATTAACCTGCCTGGCCTTATCCACCGCAATTTTCAGTGTCGGATTCATCTCGACTTCGCCGCCGTGCTTCGCCGCCAGCGTAATCATTTTCCCCAATTTCGCAAAGACCTTGGATCGCTTGGCATCATTGACCCCTTTCTGCCGCTTGATCTGAGACCATTTATTGTGTCCGCACATATTTGTGAAAATAAATATTTAGTCCGGCAATCATTACCGGTTCATCCTTATATGTATTATATCAACTTGTTTCCAGAAAGGTCAACCTCTCCGAGAAATATTTGAAAATGTTCCGCACAGATTCGTAAATATAGCGGTGAAATACGGAAAGATACGCGGAGTAGCATGGCTTCAGCCTGCGCGGTTATCCCAAGCCGCAAAAAAACATTATTATGGATTTCTTCCATCGGCATAAGAGCGATGCAGATTAAAGTCCGCCGTTCCGCCTGTAAAATTATTATTTCCACGCAAAAAGAAAAAAGACGCGATAAATCGCGTCTCTACAAACTCCGCCCTGCATTATACGCAAAATATGTTTTCATAACAGACACCAAAATCCGTATTAATCAGAAATCTATCTTTGTATTCGGACCACACCAGAAATGGTGTGAAATATTACGCAAGAACGTTTTGTCCCGCGTGGTTCACGCCATCTCTGGCGTGATCCATAATCCATCCGCCCCCTTATTCGGAGATAAGATTATCGCATATGGCCTCAAATTTTTATTTATTTTCCTTAACCGCCGTAATCGCATACTTCGTCACTCTTCCGAAAGCGAAGAGGAAAAGAAGAACGAGCGCCAAGTCGCCCAAAACGGGAATGAGGCTGACGAATTGCATCACCGCATAACCGAGAATGAAATCTTTCCATAAACCTTTTTCTTTCTCGGCATACAGTTTGAGTCTCGAATTGGCGAGCCTGCCCAAGATAACGGGCGTGATGGCCAGCGCGCAGATTATGAGTACCACATAAAAGAACAGGATCAAAAGCGCCAGAGGGAAACCGATGACAGTAAGAACGGCAACCAGAATGACAATCGGATTCAAAACGAACCAGATAAAACCGGAAGCGATGCGTCCCCAGATTTCCTTTTCGGTGATGGGCACCGTGAGCGCCTTGACCTGCTTGGCAAAAAATTTAGACAATATCAGCATTATCACCAAAAGGCTCAGAAATTGCCAAATTACAACACCGGCAGTGGCAGCTTCGTTCTGCGTATAATTGTCGGTAGGATTTTCCATCGGCACTTTGGTAACGCTGCCCTTGACCGCCTCGCCGGCAATGGCAATATCAGCACTGCTGGCGTAAGTAAAGTTTCCGGCGATAGAAGCGTCTTTATCGAAAGAAAGATCGCTTGCGCGAAAATCGGCGTTACCTCCCACCTTGCCTGAAAAAATCAATTGCGAGCTGGAAACCTTGGCATTGCCCTTAACCTCGCCGCGAAGCTCCACTTTGCCTCCTGCAACATAAAGATTGCCTTGGATAACGCTGCCCTTTTCGATAACCACATTACTGCCGACGACGGTGACATTCTTGCCCACGTTTCCCGCCAATATGATCTTACCTCCCGCGATGCGGACATCACCCGCGCTGTTTCCTTTGACACTCGCATCACTGCCGGCAAGTATGATATCTCCATCGGCGTTTCCGGAAAAACTCACATCCGATCCGGCTAAAATCACGTCACCTTTCACATTTCTGCCCTCGGCAATTTTGTCTCCGGCGTTGATATAATCAGTCCCGATCTCCTGCCCGCCCGGAACGGGAACTATAGTGTCCTCCGCCGCGACCGCCACTCCCGCCAAAAGGCAAAAAACAAAAACAACAGCACATAGCTTTTTAAAGATTTTGTTTTTCATATTTTTAGTTAAGTTATTAAAAGTCACCCAGAGCGTCTTTGACCGTACGTGCGGCTTTATCGTTTTGTCTGCCTAGCCATTTTTTAAAGTCCAGAATTGACGGGTCTTCCCCTTTAAATTCTGCTTCGTAACTTTTAAAAAATATTCTAATTATCCCAGAATCCACTCGCATTTGAGACAAAAGGCTTTTAAGGTTGGCGGAACGCACTCCTTTATATTTGAATACCTCTGATTTTATCATTCTTTTAAAATTAGTTATTAAAATTCAAAATTCTCATCCAAGAGAATATTTCCAATTGTCCGCAAATCGCGTTCGTTCACGATATCGGTGTGGTCCCTGCTCATAATCTCTATAATCTTCTGCATCTCGCGATGGTCGATTCTGTCTTGAAATTCCATATGCCGTTCCATTGTAGTCTCTTCAAACCCTTGCAAAAAGGCCCTGATTTCTCTCTCTTCCACCCCGTTCAAGTGACCGTGAATTTGGGCATAGTGCAATGCCTGCCAAAGTTTGTCTCTTTTAATGTAACCGTTCAAATATAAATGTTCCATAAAAATTATCTTATCGGTTTAATAGTTCACGCAATTACAGACCTCGACTATGTATCTTTGACCGAAAGTCCGTATATTCCAAGAAACAATTAGAGCTTCATCTTGAATACACGGGACTTTTTCTCCTGAAACAAAACCTACATTTTGTCATCCTCGTAAGGATCCCTAAAACTGGTTATTTCTCAAGAACAGATGCCATGATTATTCAATAAGAAAGCAAAGGATTCTCTTTTACGTCAGAAAATGATTGTTTTATGGAGGGAGATACCTGGCTCACCTGCACTTTGAATTGTTTATTCTAGCCAAATCAAAAGGTAAAATCAATCTTTATCTGTCATTCCGGAATTTCGGTACTCCGAAATATCCGGAATCCCGTAGCTATGCAAGACAAATATTGTATTTCATTTTTATGAGTGTATTTTGCATTATGGATTTCGGATTTTTGGACCACACCAGAAATGGTGTGAACCACGCAGAACAGAATGTTCTTGCGTAGCATTTCACACCATTTCTGGTGTGGTCCGAATACAAGGCCGAGATGACAGTTTTTAGAAAGTAAAAAACAGGTGTCGGGAAGTGCAGGCGGATCAGCGCAGGTATCCTTTCAGCAATACAGAAACGGTCTCTAAGCACGCTTTCTATTCTCTGCATAAAAAGCGCTCTTTTTGACAGCGACTACAAGGACAACTGCCAACAAAGCAAATTTCAGATATGCGGCAAAATCATTATTTTTAGCCGCAGTCTCGTCGCTTTTTACTATTATATCACTATCTTCCTTTTTCAAAAAGCGGACGTCCGATTTGAAACGCGGCAAGACCCGATATCCCAAGGAAGTGCGGCTGAATATCCCCGTAACCGCCATTCGGTCTCCGGACTTCAAATCCGCAAATGAGATGCCTGTTTCCGGCTCGGCATAAATTTTCACCTCTCCTCCCGCCGCTTTCAAAAGAAAAGTGTTGGCATCTATAATGGATCCAACCTCACCTTCCGTCGCCGCCAAACCTCCCAACTCGCTTTCCAAATTTGCAAAATCCAGAGTGAAAGATTCCAGCAAATTATCACCGCTGATTTTTTCCGCCGCAACCGCCGCCGCAAGCAATCTTTTTTCTCCGCCCACCTCGGCAAGCCGTCCATATATTTTTACCTCATCGCCCAAAAGCAGTGAAGACAAATCGTTGCCGGTTCCGAATATTTGAATTCCCTCCCCGGAATCCTTTTCCCAAATATACAGAATATCTTTACCCAGAACGCCATGGGGAACGGAAACCAGCCCGAATAATTGCACCAAGCTTCCTAGTGGAAGCGCCTTGACCTCGGCGATGGAAACGGCAGCGTATTGCTCTTTCGCCACGGCGGCATCACCCAAAACTTCTCCTCGGTCTTCTTCCTCCTTGCCACTGCCGACACTCGTTAAAGAATATTTGGAAGAAGCCGCAGTCGCTTTTTTCGCCGTACTTTTCGCCTTGGTGTTCGGGGAAGACGGCGTCGCCTCTTGCGTCCAAGTCCAAGTGCCATCCGCGCCAAGGCTGTAAGAGAATCCTTCCTTCGATTTTTGATACGACACGCTATCGACCACCATCTTGTCCGGCCAGAGCAAATTTACTTCTTCCTCGGAATTATTGAAAGCTATTTTCGTTTCTTCGCTGCCGATAATCAGATAACCTTTGGCGGCAATAATCCTGTCGCCTGAAAAACAAAAAGTCTTGCTGCCTTTTCCCAAAACGTCATCCAGGCACCATCCTTTCAAATTCACGTCGCGCTCATTCTCATTAAAAAGTTCCACCCATTCAAAATTATTTTCTTTATTGTCCCTGCCGGCGGGATCGGGAAAAATTTCATTGATATTTACTCCGTCGGCAAAATCAAGATCCTCATCACTGCTCGAGTTTTTATCGGCGCCGTTATCATCGCCGTCGGCGGTTTCCTCCTCCGGCTCCGGCGCCGCGGTTTCGTCATCAACGCTTTTCGCCTTCTCGTCTTTTTTCACCTCTTCTTTTTTATCTTCTTCAATCTCTTTGATAATATTCTTGCCGCCCGGAGTCGGAAGAGAAGTCCAAAGCCATTTCTCTTTTTCCAAGGCAAAAGAAACATTCTCTTCCGCCGCGCTACTAAGAGGAGTCTTAAAAATCAATTTGCCCGCTGCGTCTTTGAGAGTCGCGCCGTCTCCGGCATTGTTAAGCGAGAGTTTGGTTTTGTCACTGTAAAACGCCCGGTACTCTCCAGCTTTAATTTTAGTTCCGGCAGGAAAAATATATTTGCCCGTCTTTCCCGCCTAATCTTCCAAACTCCATCCGCCAAGATCCACTTCATTTCCTCCGGCATTATGGATTTCTATAAATTCCGTTTTGGCATCATCGCCCTCGGGACTTATCAATAATTCGCTTACGACAATTTTCTTTTCCACTGCCGTTGCCGCGTTTGAGGCGTCATCGCTTGTCTGACTGGACAAAGAAGAACCTGACGAACTTTCATTCGCGGTTTCAGTGGTTTCGTCGGCGCTCTCCGTTTCCGTATCTTCCGTTGTCGTATCTCCCGTTTCCGCTTGTTCAATATTTTCATCCGCATTATCAGCACCTGATCCGTTATTTCCGCTCTCCTCGCCTACGGTTGTTGCCGATGGGTTTTTGGAATTCCGCGGACTGGGCGTATCTTGCAAAGAAAAATCACGAGAATTATCTCCCGTATCCTGCATTGTTCCCGCAACGATTTTCCGCTCCAAACTTTTCCCCGCCGAAATGTTTCCGGCAAAGGCGCTTCCCAAAAAATCCGCCGCCGCACCCCAACCGACTTTATCCGCTAAAATTTTTTCATCGTTATACAACGCGACGGAATTGTCATCCGCAAGAGATTCTCCTTTCACCGAATAAAAATTGTCCGGCGCCGCTTCTCCCATATAGCATTTGGTATCTTTAGCCGCTCCGCACACATACCGCGGCGCAATCAAAAAATATCCTCCGGGCGGAATTTCCAAACCGACATCGGAATCGGCACGCACTCCCGTAGCCGGATCAACCGCCGTCCCCGCATCGGATAAAAGACTATACTCCTCCGTTCCCGCTTTCGTCTTTTTCTTCACCGACCACCCTTTCAGATTTACGGCATATCCGTTCGGATTATACAGCTCAATAAATTCATCGCCGACCTGCTCTCCGCCTGTTTTTATTTCGGAAATCAAAATCTTGTTTTGCAAACTGTCCGTTTGTGCAAAAATCATTTTTTCGAGCATAAAAAAACTCCCAATAAAAAAGAGGAGCAACAAGAAACCGTAACAGCAAAAACTTTTTTTAAGGAACATAAAAATAAAATTATTCTTAATACCTGAATTTTACAACAGACATATTCCTTGCGCAAGAGCCGCCACAAGATATGGAGAAGTAGCAGATCATGGAGTAGTGTATGGTTGCGGAGTAGCAGGTGGAGTAGCACGGCTTTAGCCTGCGCGGTTGTCCAATGCAAAAAAGGAACAAACACATACGTTCGTTCCATCCGCTTGGGACAGCAGCGCAGGCTAAAGCCATGCTACTCCGCGCATGACTTCGTAAAATAATTCGTTTTACATAAACAAAAGACGTGATAAATCGCGTCTCTACAAACATAAAAAATTACCCAGTCAAAAAAATCCGAGACTTAAATCTCGAATCTTATTTTTCTCACTTTATCTTTCCTGCCCGCATTGATTTCCTTTTTGATTTCTTCTTCTTTGAATTTGAATTCCTGCGCCAGCACCGGACTCAAAACCGCGACGGTTAGCGTGCCGTTTTTGAAATGCAACGCCTGCGATTGCCCGATTACTTGCTTGCCGAATATCCCGCAAATCACCTTTTCCCACAAATCGCAGACCTGCACCGCTTCAATCTGCCGCGAGATCCCCGCCTTGTTGAGCGAATTCAGCAAATCTCCTCCGATAGAATTTAACATATTGCCTCCTTTTCTATTTTATCCCCGAATCGGCATAATAATATAGATAAAACTGTCATCCAAAACGGATTTGATCACGGAAGGAGAATTTTCATCATTGGCATCCAGCACCACCTCGTCCCCGGTTATACTGCCAAGCCCGTCCATCAGATATTTATAGTTATACACCACCTCCAACTCTTTTCCCGAAATCTTGGCTTCGATTTTGGCATTATTATTCCCGATCTCGCTCGCCTCCGAACTTATTTCCACTTTATTGTCGGTACCCAAATGGAATTTCACGCTGTTATTGGAAGAAGCGGAGAAAAATCCGGAGATGCGCACCGCGTTGGAAATATCTTTTACATTAATAATCGCGTTCGCCAAAAACTTTTCCGGAACAATCTGCCGATAATCGGGATAACGTCCTTCAATAAGGCGAGACAAAATATTGGCATTGCCGAAATCAAAAACGATCTGATTCTCCGCGATAACGACGTTCAGCATCTCATCTCCTTCGCCCAAGTCGCGCACAAGTTCCTGTACGGTGTTGCGCGGGATAATTACACTGCGCATATCTCCCAACACCTCCAAAGCTTCTTTGCTTATATTTTCCGGCAAAATCTTGAGCGTTTTTTCCGCCAGACGATAGCTGTCCGTCGAAACCAAAACAATCTTATTCTTTTTAATATCGGAAAAATCCAAAAGCACTCCGGTAATTTCCATCCGCGACTCACTCACGGAAATTGCCGGAAGAACCTGAGAGAGGGCTTTCTTGAAAATCTCGCTTTTGATCTTGAGAAACGGTTCGGCATCAATTTTGGGAGAGAGCGGATATTCGCGCGCATCCACGCCTTTGATATTTATCTTATAGCCATTGCATTTGATATTTACCATATCCTCCCGTGTTTTAATTTCCACATTACCATTGGGAAGATTGGAAATGAAATTGGCAAAGAGTTTGGTTGGAACTGTGATTCCCCCCTCTTCTTCGGTTTTTCCTCCTATCCAATAATTGACCGCTATTTCCAAATTAGTGGAAGAAAGCTTCAAACCTTTCTTGTCTGTTTTTAAAAGGACATTATTCAGTATAGGTAAAGTGGTGTTTTTATTTACAACCTTACCGACGACATTCAATGCTTTGTTCAGATTTTCCTGTGTGCAAATGATTTTCATATGTTATGATTATTTATTGTATTTAATTTATAAATATATTAATACAGTAGTTATAGTAATAGGAAGATTTTTGGTGGAAAAGTGTTTTGTGCCTCTTGTTTCAGCTGAAAATCGCTTGCGTAAAATGTGTATATATCCTGAGTGAAACTGTGAGAGAAACGGGCGCATCTTTCGGATTTTTTATGCCGTATCGGATATCGGATATTTATCAAGATTCTGTCCACAGTTTGTAAAATAATTTTTCATAGCTTTTGAAAAGTTTTTCCATAAGATATCCACAGTTTGTGAACAAATGCATTCGTTATCCCGAAGTGCTTCAAAGAATTTTTGTTTAGGCTTACGGATCACGCCAGAAATGGCGTGAACCACACAGGATAAAACGTTCTTGTGTAGTATTTTACACCATTTCTGGTGTGGTCCGAACGCTAAAGACGGATTTCTGATTTTGGATTGATACAGATTTTTGGTATCTGCTGTAAAACTATATTTTGCATATGACTTGTAGTTTTTATATTAATCATTATAGATTCTTTCAATAATAAGATGGATTTCCTGTTCGATTATTTTATCGTTTTCAACTTCCTGGGTTATTTTGTCAAAAGCGTGCATCGCGGTAGTGTGATCCCTCCCTCCCAGCCACGAACCGATGGAGGGGAAAGAGCTTTTGATTTCTTTGCGCATCAGATACATTGCGATTTGGCGTGGCTTCACATATTCTTTCTTGCGGCTTTTGTCAGTCAGATCATCGTGCGTAACGCCGTAAAATTCGGCGACATTCTTGATAATGTCTTTAGGGGTGGTCGCTTTTTTGATTGGCTGGGAAACGATATTGGAAAGAATGGCGGTGGTTTTCTTCAAATCCGGATAGCTGCCGTCCAGTTCGCATACTGCTACGACGCGGTTAAGCGCGCCTTGGAGTTCGCGGATGTTTTTTTGAATATGCAGCGCGATGTAGTTGAGCGATTCTTCCGGTATGTCGAATTTCTTTTCCTTCGCCTTGGTTTTTAGAATGGCGAAACGAATTTCATAGTCCGGAAATCCGACATCGGCTATCATGCCTCCCTCAAAGCGGGAGCGCAGTCTTTCTTCCAAAGCCGGGATCGCCTTGGGCGGACGGTCGCTGGAGAGTACGATTTGCTTGCCGTTCTCATAAAGAGTATTGAAGGTGTGGAAGAATTCTTCCTGGGTTTTTTCTTTACCCGCCAAAAACTGGATATCGTCAATTATAAGTACGTCGATATCGCGATAAATATTTTTAAAATTTTTGGTATTTCTACCGGAGATGGCCTCAATAAGTTCGTTGGTGAATTTTTCCGAAGAGGCATATTTGATTTTTTTGTTCGGATCATTTCTGACGACTTCGTTGCCGATGGATTGCAGGAGGTGGGTTTTCCCCAGTCCCACTCCTCCGTAAATGAAAAGCGGATTGTAGCTTTGCCCCGGCTTCTTGCTGACTGCCACGCAGGCGGCATAAGCCAGTTCGTTGTTGGGTCCGACTACGAAATTGTCGAAATTATAGGCGGAGTTGAGAAATCCGTCCGCGTTTTTGGGTCGTGGTGCCGCTGCAGCTTCTTTTTCTTGCGGCGCTGCGGCGTCTTCTTTGACCGTGATATTGTCTTCAGAAGGCTGTTGCCCGATTTTGTATTCAACGGTATTTACTTCCGGGCATATATTTTGAATCGCCTTTAGAATTTCTTTGTGATATTTATTCTTGAGCCACTCTTTTGTAAAACCATTGGGAACACTGATAATAATTTGCCCGTCTTTTTTACTGGCAATATTGGTGCTTTTAAACCAAGTGATGAAGTTGGCCTTGCTGATGCAAAGCTCCAATTCACCCATAGTGGCTTGCCAGAGTTGTTCGTTGGTCATATTTTTGAGCGGTAAAATACCCTTTTAAAGTGGATAAGTGCATTATATCACAAGTCTATTTTTATAAGAAATGGCTTATTCTTGCAGAGGCTGTGGATAACTTGTGGACTGACTGTGTGGGGGCTGTGTAATCTTGTCGTTTTATACGGTCATTCATACTGCTAGAAATTATTAGCACAAAATGTGACTTGTCAAGTATGTGGCAATCGGTTGCTCGCTTGCGCTTGCTGCTATAGTGGACACTGTGACCCACCCGCATTTTGAATCGCTTTTTTTAGCTAAACTGAAAGGTAAAATCAATCTTTATCTGTCATTCCGGAATTTCGGTACTCCGAAATATCCGGAATCCCGTAGCTATACAAGACAAACGTTATATTTCTTTTTTACAAGTGAATTTTGCATTATGGATTATGAATTTCGGATCACATCAGAGATGATGTGAACCACGCGGGACAAAACGTTCTTGCGTAGCATTTCACACCATTTCTGGTGTGGTCCGAATACAAAGCCGAGATACTTGTTAGAAAGTAGAAAAATAGGCGTCGGAAAGTGCAGGCGGGTCAGATAACCTCCGCTTATTGACTTATTTCTTGTCCTATATTATACTGACCCTAGTTTGTTAATTTAGAAGTTTGTTTTAATACTATGAAAAGAACATATCAGCCGAAGAAGAAGAAAAGGGCGCGAACACATGGGTTTTTTGCAAGGATGTTGACTGTCGGGGGAAGAAGAGTTCTTTCCGCTCGCAGGAGTAAAGGCAGAAAGGCTCTGACTGTTTAGGTCCGAGCTTCTTTTGTTATAGGAAAAAATAATGCTCAATAAAGAATTCAGGCTCAGAAAACAAAAGGACTTCGATCGGGTTTTTGGAAAAGGCGGGTCCTTTTTCTCTCAGGATTTTTTGGCTCTCAAGGTGGCCCCCAATGATTTCGCGTGTTCTCGCTTCGGTTTTATCGTGAGCAACAAGATTTCAAAAAGTGCGGTGAAACGCAATCGCATCAAAAGGCTGCTTCGGGAATCGGTGCGTTTGCGATGGGCGCAAATAAAACCGGGCTTTGACGTAGCGCTGATGGCAAGGGCGGATGTTTCGGAAAGGAGCTTTGAGGATGTGGATAAGGCTGTGGATAGCCTGTTGAAAAAGTCCGGATTACTCATAAGAAAGTAAAAGAATCTTCATTGTGGCGAAGAATATTATATTAAAACTGATACGTTTTTATCAAAAAACCTTATCTTTCGATCATGGTTTCTTTTCTTTTTTGAAAACCTATCAGGGCTGCCGTTTCTTCCCCTCTTGCAGCGAATATACTTATCAAGCGATTGAAAAATACGGAGTGCGGAAAGGCGGTTTCTTGGGTCTCAAGCGGATTTTGCGATGCCATCCTTTTACCAAGGGAGGAGTGGATCTGTTAAAATAAATAAAAATAACATATAGAATATGATACTATCTTTTATATTTACCGAGCTTATCTATCGTCCGCTTTTCAATCTGCTGGTTTTTATTTATGACATTGCGGGACAAGACGTGGGTGTGGCAATTATTTTGCTGACGATTTTGGTGCGGCTGGTTCTCTACAAAGTGAACGGAAAGGCTATCAAGGGTCAGCGAGATCTGCAAGAAATCCAGCCGGAGATCAAAGAGATTCAAAAAAAATACAAAGACAACAAAGAAAAACAGGCGCAGGAGCTGATGGCGGTTTATCAAAGGCGCAAAATCAGCCCCTTTTCCGGTTGTTTGCCGCTTTTGATTCAACTTCCTATTATCATTGCGCTATATCAGGTCTTTATAAACGGATTTCGCAACAAGAGCTTGGACTTGCTGTATGCTTTTGTGCCTAATCCTGGACATCTCAACACGGTTTCTTTCGGCGGCGTTATTGATTTGGCGACCTCAAGCGTGTTTTTGGCTTTTTTGGCCGGAGCTTTGCAGTATTATCAGACGAAAAGCTTGATGGGTGTGACGGCGCAAGAGAAAAAAGAAAAAGCCGAGCCCAAGAAAGACGAGGAAATGACTCCGGAGGAAAAGATGCAGGACTTTACTCAGTCTCTGAGCAAAAATATGATGTATACAATGCCGGTGGTTACTTTCGTTTTTGCCATGACGCTCCCCTCCGGGCTGGCGCTGTATTGGTCGGTGACTACCCTATTTGCAATTGTCCAGCAATACTTTATAATTAAAAAGCGTAAAAGAGAAACGGAAAAGGCATAGCGCGCGGGATGGAAAAAGAACGGAAGTTGATCTGCGTGAGAAGGCGTCGGGAGCCAAAAACTTTGCCGAATCAAATCGGCACAATTCACAGCTTATAAGTATATTCAAAAATATGTACAACAAAACTCAAGAATTGGTAAGACAAACTTTGGTTGATCTTTTGGAGGTGATGGGGGTGGAGGCTTCTATTGACGAAGAGCGGATTGAGACTATCAAGGACGGCAGGGAGATTTTTACGCTGAATCTGAAGACGGAATATCCCAATCTGCTGATCGGACAATATGGAGGAAATCTGCAATGCCTGCAGCATCTGGTGGGAGTTATTGTTAAACATAAATTGCTCGCTGAGGGTGGAGACGCCGCCAGCCTTGATGACGAGGTGAAATTCAATATTGACGTTAACGATTACAAAAAGCAGAAGAAAGAGACGCTGGTGAAATTGGCGGAGACGATGGCGGATCAAGTGGTTTACAGCAAGAACTCGGTGGCGCTGCGTCCGATGTCTCCTTACGAGCGCAAGGTTATCCATCTGGAACTGGCGGATCGCAAAAATCTGGTGACGGAGAGCGTGGGCGAAAACCTGATGCGCCGCGTGATCATCAAATACGTGGAAGGAAAATAAAATCAATTACAAACATAGATTGCAATTTTTAGATATGGGACAGCGCTTTTCCCCTTCTAGAGCTGCAATTTATTTTTTTGTGAAAAACTTTAACGGGTCATACGCAATGTGTGATTCCGAATGTAATCCGTTGTATTCTGCATTGTGGATTATGGATCACACCAGAAATGGTGTGAAATATTACGCAAGAATGTTCTGTCCTGCATTGTTCACACCATTTCTGGTGTGATCCAAATATAAAGATAACCCACTAAG
>Ga0172378_10000982_pt1 | contig 25833 bp, 31 predicted proteins | sample GrowelOW332metaG_FD_119755 | JGI IMG/M metagenome (GOLD analysis project Ga0172378, IMG submission 119755) | Groundwater microbial communities from an aquifer near a municipal landfill in Southern Ontario, Canada - Pumphouse #3_1 metaG | ecosystem: Environmental > Aquatic > Deep subsurface >... | reverse complement strand
TAGCTCATTCCAATTTATGCCATTGTTTTTGGATATCTGTACGCGGAATTCATAGTCTCCGTAAAAATCATTTTCCTTGTATAATTGAAGGTCAACAGATCGTCCGCTCGCCTTTGCATGAATAGCCGGAACCGACATTATCCATGTTTTATAGTATGTTGTATCAATAATAGATTCAGAGTAATCAACGGAAGAAAGTCCATACACACTAACCGCTTTTACACGAACGCCCCAATCAGAGAAATCTGCTACTTCTGGATATCCATCTACATCTCTATCAAATTCATATATAAATGTATTATTGATTGTGGTATATGTATCCCATGTGTTACCATTATCTTTTGTGATTCCAACTTCAAAATGATCTATCACATTATTAAATTGAGTTGTTTCCCATAACCATGATATATCAATTTGATTTTGACCAGCTCTAGCAACAACGGTCCCAACATTAGAAGGAGGAATCGGATCAATACCACCTCCCGGAAGTGCATCATCTATAGCTTCCTGTATTGCATCACGAGACACTACTACTTCAACAGTAAGATCATCCCAACCAAGTCGGGATGCAGTGAATGTAACAGTACCACGTCCACTAGGAACATCTGTAATATAATATCTGTTTCCTACAAAGCTACCCGTAACGGTGGATGATATAGCATTTATACTCCAATTTTCTGAGTAATCTAATCCACCTCTCGTAATAGAAAGGTCAATAAATACTTCTGAGTAATCATATCCTGTTCCTACTACATAAGGCACATGTACTTCTTTATTACTAGGAGTTAGTACATAGGGAAAACTTTCTTTAACTGATACAGATTCTTTTGAAATCTGATAATTTATAGGTCCACGATTCAGAGAAGATAAAACACAAGTGTACTTATATTGCTCAGTGTATTCTTCATACTGTACACTCTGTACTATAGCAATAACATTTGTAACTTCACCAAAGGAAATATAAACTGGAGACCCTTCAGGAACATAATCATCTGAAAGAAATGAATATTTTGCGGAACCGATTTCTATTTGTTTAGACATAGCACGAGCAAACCAACGAGCAATATCACCATCATAAACATAATTAAGAGTTATCTTATTCGGTTTTATTTGTTTGCTACCATCAGGACAAACTACAATTTCTCGTTCAGAAGTCTTATACCACACATCAGCATATATGTTATTATAATAAATACTTTTATACTCGGTAGTATTATTGTTCTTATATAAGAGTCGTGCTTTTTTATTTCCAAACTCAGATACCTCTAAACTTATACCTATATCAAATTTGTTTTCGATAACATGATTTTCAGTTGCAACTATACCCGAGAAATCACTTGAGAAGTTTTTGTAATTATAATCGAGCTGTTCTTTTATAGCTTTATTAGTAAAGTATTCTATAGCTTCATCAGTATATTCTTGGTATACTAACTGGTTTGTACCTGTGGATTCATCTATCACATTAGCTTTGGGAGGATACAAATAGGTAGGAGGAATAGGATATCCTTCAAAGGTACCATCATCACCATAAGGACAGTTACTGTCAGTATATACACGTACCTTATTAAGCTTTTCCAATTCATAGTGAGTTACTTCGACACTATCATAAGAGACAGTTTTATCCTGTATATTTATTTCCTGTATGATATTGTTTTCATCAAAAGAATGAACTGGAGTTACATATTCATGTTGCACACTAGGATCAATTACAATGCTACCACCCCCAATTGCTCCGGGAATAGTGGGTAAAGAATACTCTGCTAAGAGATTCCATTTAATAAATGATATGTTACCAGATGCATTTAAGTTGAATACATATCCATATTCATATGCAAGAGTAGATAATAAATCAAAAACAGTATCGGTTTCTCGCATAGGAGCAAATCTAGGAATTATGGTATCAATGGTAACAGACGAATCTACTCTATCTCCAAAACCAGCTATAGTTGCAAGCAAATGAACAATAGAAGCAGAGGGATTAAGAGGATCACATACAGCACAATTAGAATACAGAATATCTCCGACTTCTACATCCAAATAATCTGTGTCATCTACTGCATCTATTTTTATAATAGTATTGTCAGGTACACCGTTGTACTTCCAACTTCTATTGCGGGGGATATGGCCATAAAAATAATCATTACCACCTTCATTTACCCTTAAAATAATATCTATATCATTAGAAGTAAGAAGAGGAAATATTGTAGCATCATACTTCATAGAAAAAGTACATTCACTTTGCGCAGAAGTATATGAATCGTTAAATCCATAACGAGTTATAGTAAGTGTATTATATATAACAAATTTTGATACATCTATAAACCCATCTCCATTTTGGAAATCCATATATATTTTTTTATTGCTCATTAAGGTATCTCCTATTATGCAGTTAGAATTCCGCGTGATTTTTGATTATATATTATAGATGATATACTACTAGCTAATTCCTTTTCGGTTGTTACGGACCCTTGAACATTAACATTTACAGTTATATTCGTTCCATTACTGTTGCCAAGTGATCCGGGTGTTTTTGTTGCTATCAAATAATCATCTGGAGCAGTGGTTATGATATTGCCATTTGGAGAGATGATAGCATCATTAACAGATTGTGCACTGGTTACCTGAGAGAGTAACCTCTTAAAATTTGATACATCAATTTTGCCTGTCCAATTTTTTACAAAAGAGGATAGTGTTGCCCCTATTTTATCTATGTTTCCACTTTTAAGAGCAGTTTTGAGTAAACCTATATCATCTTCATATTGATCACTAAAACGATATAACATGTTAATTTTATCACGCCAAATGCTTTCTCGTGCACGAGTATCATAATACATATCACCATATTCAGCTTTCAAAATTCCTTCTATATATGAATCAGCTTGTTTTCCTAATTCATCATACTTACTTACTCCAGTACGTACGGCGGAGATTGCTTTTTCAATAGCGATATCTCTATCTATTTTGGTATTTGTATCTCCAGTGCCACCACCTGTAGTACCACCACCTGTAGTACCACCTACACCAATACCCAACCCAGTAAGAGCTGTTGTAATAGAATCTATCATAACTTTAGAAAGAGATTTACTTGTAAGACCATTTTTTTCAAGTAACTTAGCAATTTGTTCATCAGATAGACCACCCTGATCTATAGCATCCTGCAATTTATAAAGATCAAGAAGTCTTTTGAGAATTTCTTCCTGTGTTTCAAGCTGTTGATCAGCATAAGAAACAAGAGCATCTTGCGTATTTATCATCTTATCGTTTAGATTTTTAACTTGTTTCTCATACTCTGTAGCAGATATAGCTCCAACTTCATAAAGGTCTTGAAGACTATCTAACTGCTTATCATATATATCAGAGAGTTTGTCCTCAAGATAAGATATGGTAGCTTTAAGAGAATCTTGTGTATTTCTAGCGGCATCAGCAAAATCTTTAAGTGCTTCCGTGGACCTTGATATCTCTTTAAGATATCGAATATGTACACCGGGAATCTTATTGATTACACGTATAACTGCATTTATAGCTTTTATGATAAAATTACCTACAGGCATAATTACATAGTCAAAGAACCACAAGAATCCACCAGACACCCAATCTATAGCGGCAAGAAGTGGGGCGAACGCTCCATAAGCAAGTGAAGTTACAATTTGGAACAGTCCTAAGAACGGAGCAAGTACTTTACCAAATGCTTCTCCAACTTGTTCTACTATGGCAACAAGAGGTTCAAGTGCATCATTGGTAAGAGGTTCTACCATACCACGCATAGCTTCAAAAGCAGTAGTAAGTGGATTAAGAAGAGCAGTTACGTTTTCGATACTTGTCATAAACGTAACTAAAGAGTTTGCCGCTATAGCAAAAGGATTACCTCCGGCGGCCATACTTCCAGATTCGGTACCCTCAGCACCAAGAGCAAGGGTGTTACCTATACCAGCACCAGTATCCCCAAAATGAAACGCTCTACCAGCTTCTGCACGAATGTTATTCCAATACTCTGCTTGTCCCTGAGTGGCCTCATTAAACATTCCTATACCAATTAAACGCTTATGTGTTTTAGCAATGTCACGATATATTTGTGCTTCTTCTGATATGAGATTATTTAACTGTATTTGGTATTTAATTCTATCCTGTTCTGTTTTGGCGGATTTTATGTTCGCAACTAAAGATTCTCTACGAGCCTTTACTTCTTTTTGTGCAGAATCATATGCTTTTGCATGAGCTAATTGTAAATCATCTATAGCAGATAGAGAAGCGGCAACAGCAGATTCTTGGGGAAGCCACCAATCTCCTAAATTAGGAGGTTTCTTTCCAAAACCCTCTTCAAGTAAATCGGATATCTGTTTTATACGTTCTCTCATTCTTGGACCAAAACCAGATTCTTCCATACCCATCTCGCCAATTTCTATAAAAGCGGCATTATAAACTTCTGTTAAACTCTTTAATTCTTTTTCAAGCAATTCTTTCTGTTTATCATCCGTAAACAAATCCTTCCATTTTAATTTTTCAGTATCCCAAGTATCCTTAAATGTATCTATATACATATTTGCCGCACGTTTTCCAAAAGCATGAGCATCATCTGGATCATAAAAAACTTTTTCATTTTTACCTGTAAGAGAAGCAAAATATTTCATCTCTCTTTCCATAGCAGACATGTATGCTCTGGCACCTGCTTGTGCGGCATCAGCATGGACTTTAGCAAAGTGTCCTGCTATATCAAATCCAAGCATACGTGCCACTTCACCATTTATCATTTTATTAAGATAAAGCATTTTAGCAACTTCTGCGTTTGCTAATTTATATCGAGAAGCATAATCAGAAATAAGACCTACTAGACGAGTATTAAGTTCCACCTGTCTTTCAGTATCAGAAAGGCCCATCTTATCTACTTGAGACTCTATAATAGGAAGTTGATCCCGCATAATAGGAATCAAAGATTCTGTAGCCAATTGTGCATCTTCTGCAAACGCCTGATCTCTCCTAGTTGCATCAAATACAGTTTTAATTGCTAAAATAGGCCCCGCAATCAAAGCGGCAATCCCTGCTAATTGTGACATAACAGGTAATGCCATAAGAAGACCTTCGGTAAACAATTTACCAGCAGAGGCTAAATTCACAATAAAACCACCAGCTACACCTTTACCAGACAGTTTCATTAACGCACCACCGATATTAAGGATTGTTTCTGGTAAATTTTTAAGTAATTTTGTTGTTGTAGATACAGCTTTATAGGCAATAAAAATCTTTAATGCTTTAGTAAGTAATGGTAAAACTTCTACTAACCCTTTTGCTAAAGCAAATAACAAATCTGCAAGTGATTTTATATCCATTCCTAATTCATTGAAATATTCTTGCATCTCTGTTGATTCTAATATCTGAGTCATTTCATCTATGAAATTTTTATATGAATTAGTAGCTCCACGCATCATCTTACCTGTAGATTTTTCAAATATATCTTCAAACATAGCTAATTTACCGGTAAGTGTATCCATGTATTGCTCAATCATCCCAGCAAAACGACCACTACCAGAAGTCATATTTTGGAACGCACGTTCTACTTCTTTGAATCCAACTTTGCCTTGACTCGTAAGTTTTTGTATTTGTTGTACATTGACACCCATCACTTTGGCTAATTCTTCATAAATAGGAATACCACGCATACCAAACTGCATAAGGTCACGACTATATGCTCTACCTTGAGAACGCAGGGTACCGTATACATAAGCAATGTCACCAAGACTATGCCCTGTAGCCAAAGCTACGGTACCAAGAGTATCCATAGTTGGAACAAGTTCTTTAGCCGCAAAACCGTATGCCATAAGTTGTTTTGCGGCAGAAGATGTGTCTTTGAATGTAAGTGGAGATTTAACAGCAAAATTATATAAATCTTCCATCTGAGCTTTGGCTTTTTCGGCAGATTTCATCATAACAGAAAATGCCATAGTTTGAGTCTCTACAAATTTATTAAACTCAGTACCAGATGACATCACTTTCATAGCTTTATTGATACCAACAGCCACAGACATATACTGAGCAGCTACACGTGCTAAAGACTTCCCTATGGAAGCCTCTGCACGAGTCATAGAACCAGTTGCGGTTCTTTCAAATGTTGTGAATTGTCTTGATGCTTTTTCTGTACCTACGGCACGGACTTCAAATAAAGCACTGGTTTTACTGTCTGCCATGATGTCCCCTATTTATTGCGACGTGAAGAAATTCCACTAGGGTTATTTGTTACGTTTACATTATTTGAACTGTGAGCTTCCATAGCTTCGCTTTCCATAGATTTCGATTCAAGCTCTAAAGCAGTAATACCTTCGAGAACGTCTATAGGCATATCAGCCCATCCGTCTCCATCAGGCATTCCCCACAACTTAATTAAATTATAATACTCAAGGATAATAAGAAAGGTAGGATCGTTTACATATTTTGTTATTTCATCTCGTCGAACTTTAACTGGCTCATCACCAATCTTAAAAATCAGGGGAATATGCCCCCGACTTTTAAGAAAGTTGACCTTATGCTCACCCTTCGCCAGTAAGTGGTAAGCAATTCTTAGTTTTTTTCGTTGATCCTGCTAGTAACAAGTTCACTGAAAAAAGCATATATTTCGTCGATAAGAGCATCAAACTCTACCGGCCCCTCAAATAGCTGTGCTACAGAGGTTACTTTAATTTCAATACCATCCTCAGAGATGTATCCGAGGTTTTCAATTTTTGTAACAAGCTCATCAAGATACTTTTTGCGATCAATCTTGATTGCCATTGATGGTGTCATTTCACCATCTGCACCCTTACCAAATGTAAACTCACGAGGAAAAATTCTCTCTTTGATTTTTACGGTAACAGGGCGGTAATGAATACGAATCTGGTCATCAGTATTCGCATCTTTGTTCTCCATCCACTCGGGGATGAAAATCCGGCTTTTAGTGATAGAAGGTTGCAGAATCATACTAGGTATCTCCTTTTGTATGTTTTAGTAAAGATAGTAGACCCCCACTATATGAGGGTCTACAATTTAATGATTAAGTTGAAACAGGAACCTTTTCTGTAAAGATAACCGCGTCATTTCCAATAAGACGTACATTCGCAGTAAAGCTCTGTGCATCAGCAACAGAAGCGCCAAGATTGTACGAAGTCAGCTGTATCTGTGCAAGCATATATACAAGGGTTTCACCTTCGGAACCGTCCTTCTGGAGATATGCTTTAATAAACAGCTCATCAGTATTAACTGGGTTAAGAGTTGAATTTCCCTCTCCGTCATAGTTGACAATTTTGAAGAAGCGGTTAGCAATACTTGTACCATTAGCAAGACTGGTAACAAAGGTAATACCTTCGATAGAACCAGAAATGTCTTTCTTACCGATGCGATACTTTTTCTGATCGTCAGCAAGAACGGTAACTTCGATTTCATCAGCAGAAATGTCAAAGCTAAAAGAGCTTACTTCTGCAACGGTAGAAGCAGTAGCAACAGACGCAGAGTTGGTCTCTGAGAATGTAGCAACGCCATCCCCAATCCAGAAATCTCCTACTTCATATCCGTCGGGGAATACAGTATTGCCGCTTTTAGCCACAATCTTATATAATGTACCCTCTACGGCTGTTCCGGTATCCTTCGGTGTTCCAAATGAACAAGTAGTCAGAAGAGCATCACTTCCTACTAGCCTTTCGATCATGGAAATCTCCTTTTATATAGTTACTAGACTATATGTTGTATGTGTTGAATCTCCACAAGGAGATCATCTAATTTCCCATTCGCCCAAATACTTTTATCAGACGAATCCCATTTATCATGCTTTTGCATATTATCCACAGCCCATAGAGGCTGTAAATTTCTATAATTAAAGCAAATCCTTTGTTGAATAGGATCAGTAAGATCAAAAGAAGCACACGGCCTGATATGATCTATATGTATCTTTCCATCCAAAAAGGCTTCCCCTGTCATTCCATCAGTAAACTGAGCCTCTAACCAACCCCTTAAAAACTCCACTGTACAACCAAGTAGGTTCTTAGTCCTATCTGATTTATTATTATCCTTTATAGCACTACGAACTCTACTTCTAAGACGATGTATTATATTAAACCCCTCATCCTCTCTTCGTCTTTTTATACAATACAGATTATGCTTATTATCTGCATATTCTTTATTATCTTTGTACCATTTTCTCTGCTTAGCTTTGCACCGTTCGGAGTTATTTAATTTATAAGCCCTATCCCTTTCGGCTTTCCATTCTTTATTCTCTGCTCTCCATCGTTTACCCTGTTCACGAGCTAATTCTTTATTTTCTTGATACCATCGCTTACTACTGGCATTATACTTATCTTTATGCCTCAAATACTCAGCATGTTTTCGTGCCTTATATTCTTCTGGATTAGCCTCTCTCCACTTTCGTAGTTCTTCTAATCGCCTATCATGATGCTTTATAGCATCAAGTCTCTTATACTCTCTAGCACAATCCTTACACCTATTAGTACGCCCGTATTTCTTACGGGAATCTAATTCAAACTCTTCTAGTTCTTTCTCTATGCCACACTTCTTACAAACTCTAGTCATGAATACTCCCGAAAAAACATTGTATAAAAAAGTATACACTACTGTATACTTTTGTCAACACCCCTGATTTATGTAGATGGTCTAACCGTATTCCAATCATATGTAAATCGACACCGTGCAGTAAGGTGATATCTATAAGCACCATTAAGTCCCGGATATCCGCTAACAGCATTACACTCAATATAAAGATCATCAGCATCTCCAAGAGAACCTCTAAGATTCTCAAGGTGGGCTTTAACTTTTTCCATTATTTCTCGTCCATCACGCCACTGTGAGGGGCCAGCATCTAAACCAATACGAACATTATTGTGTTCCTCTCCCCGAGTAGCACTAATACGTCTACGTTGCCCACCAGAAGCCTCAATAATTATCCACATCATTTGTGTTCCTACTGGAGCCTGTATATTAAATATCTTATTCGCTCCCCCTAGAGGAGTTGTTATATCTGTTTTTGTCTGGAGATACTGCATTATATCTTTTTCTATCATCTTCGTACCTCTATCTTTTTATTTACTAAATAAGCATATTGTCTGAACGCTTTCTTTAGAAAATCAGGAACTTGGTTTGCAGTAGGATTTATAAACTCTCTACCGGGAGTATCCATGTCTCTTATTTTTTTAACTAATTGCCAAAAACGATATTGATTATATGGGTCGGGATCATCTTTACTGATTCCTAATACTTGATTAGCCCATTCACTTAGACTATCAATAAATTCTTTTGATCCATCATCATTTTTATGTATACCCGAATAAGTATCACGTACATAAGCATGAGGAGCATCAGAACCAACATATAAAACACCAACTTCACTTGGTTTTTCTATCTCATCCTCAGAGGCGTACTCTCCTTGAGCATTAGAACCTTTATTTTGCATCTGCCACGAAATAGAATTTGATAATCGTTTTGATACATCATTATCACTTGTAATTTCTTTCATAGCTTGGACAGAAGAAGCCCCAACATCTGTGAGCATAGCATCTACAGCAAGACTTAATTTTTTACCATCAAACATCTCACCCTTAATTGTCAATCGGGTGTATTTTTTAGCCATTATGTACTCTCTGATGGGATTGTTACAGGAGATTGAGGTCTTTCCAATTTACACATAACATATGGGATTAAATGTTCCCATACTTCTGGTATACCCTTGTTTTGATAAACCGCACCGTTACTTCTACGAACTAAATAGTTATCTGGATTTACAATACCATCGTATTCAATATCCATAAATCCAACTTCTGTTATATTTTGATTGTCTTGATTATTTACTAATTCATCACTTGACGTTACAGGTTCTACACGCATAAAAACTTCACCCACATAATTCCATGTGGGTGATTCCCATCCTACTGATGGAACGTATTCATATACATCATAAGGTTCTCTTGTTTCAGGAAATAATGCCATAACTATTACCTTATAAGATTCTCTATAGCAAATGAGCTACAAGAAGAAGCGATGGGGCCAGACTTACTCATGAGATCAAGTAATTGCCGTCCGTAACCAGATAATTCGAGGTAGTTTCTAATAACTCCAACCCCTCCGTAACTCACCATCATACGTCCTTCGGCCTTATATGTAAGTACTCCAGCCCCACCACCATTATCAACAGAAACAAAGTAATTATGACAAGCAAGTAATGCCACTGCTTTTTCATAATTAGTGCCGTAAAAATCCCTGCTCGTTTCATCACGAGCAAGAGCAATAAATGTATCCCGTGTATCTGCATTATAAAGAGCAGGATATATTGCTTGTATGATTGTTACGGCAGTCATCTATTTAGTCCTTTATGTCACCCTCTTCTACGAGGGCTTTCTGGTTAAGGATTTCGGCACGGATATCCGAACGAATTTCTTCTTTGAGCCATTTTTCAAGGGTAGGAATATGGAAACATCCCTTAATAAGCTCATCGAGTTTTTCCCCACTTCTGCGATCTATATCACTGATTTTTGCGGGAACGATAAATTTATCTTTATCCTTTCCTTCTTCACATTCAGTAACAAGCTCTTTCGGGTAGTTGTTTTTTTCCAAAACAACTTTATCCACTTTGGTGTACTCTTCTGCAAGATGTCCTGCTTTAGCCCACCGCCCAGCGGTGTCTTTAATAAGAGCATACTTGTCATCAGAAACATCTTGTGTTCCCGGAACAAGATTTACAATCTCGGTAAGACCTTTCATTGGTATACCGATACACCCATTAGTTTTGTTCGTTACAATCATCTAGGTATCTCCTTTAGTGATTTACTATATTAAAACATACTTTATAAAAAATATGCTTTAATATAATAAAGTATAATAGGAGGTATTGCCTCTATTGACAACACCCCCTATTTATATACTAGAACCTTAAATCAACCTCAGATTCCCCTGCCAACGCAGACTGACATTGGGTAGAAAATTGTAACACCGGCGGTTTTTGCCCGACACGGAACTACATATTCCAGCCCGTCTACCATCAGCTCTTCCTGAGTGAAAGGCATAGGCAGATCAAACACAAGATGGTCTGCATCATTCTTCCAGCAGTACATTGCTTTGACAGAATCATAAGCATCAGGATCAGCAGGAGCCGCAGTTTCAAGTTCATTGAACCATACAATCTGCTTAATATTCTTACTGTTTTCAAGGAAATAAGTAAGAATAGTTTTTTCAGAATCTTCTGAAAGCCGTGTCCGTTCGATAAGCTGATAGCTTGTAAGCGGAAGGGCAATTACGTCAGGAACTTCCATGCCCTTAGTACTGGTAACAATCTGATTAGCAATACCATAAAGGTCTGCAAGAATTTCATCGGGGGTTTTAGTTTCCCAATTAGTCTTTTTTACTGCACCTTTACCATCAGGAACGGTATAAGTAGAAATACCAGTTGCATTGAAGAGACCCTTAACTCCAGTAACAGGATCACCAGAAATGGCAACACTATTGAGCTTGGACTCAATCGCCTTACGTGCCGCATTAGCACGACCAGCTTCGAGAGGCTTGTTAAGTTTTGCCGCACGAGCAATTTCGTCCTTGTTGTACTTGTACGAAACATGTACAGGATAAATCTTAACAGTTTCCTCTTTACCGTAGATGTCTACAGACGGGAAATCGGTAGCGTAATCACCACCACCCATCTTGGCAACCCCAACCCGACCGTATACACGGTGAGTAATCTGAGTAGCAAGAGGATCGCCCTCAGTGCTAATCGGGAGCAGATAGAGCATCTTGAACAGGTCATCGTATTTTACATCGTATGACCGAGCACGAATGCTTTCGAGTTCACGAGTAAAGAAGATAGACTCATTAGCATCAAGCCGCATATATTCATTCATTTATGCTATCCTCCTATTATTTAAGACCGCGAACTTCAAGTTCAGCAAGTCCAGACGAAACATTGGAACGGAAATATCCACCAATGTCGTAGTTATTAGTAGAAACGTCAGTGAAGTTACCAAAGGTACCAGCACCAAGAGTTACAACATACGCCGCATCTTTATCTGCAACGGTAGATTCAGCAGGAACCCAAATACGACCGACACGGAGGATAGATACAGACATACCTTCCTTCCAGCAAGAAGTTTCGGCACCGAAGTCTTTTCCACCATTCTGGACAAAAGCGGCAACTCCGAGGAATTTTCCAGCAGTACTACGAGCAACAGTGGCTTCAGCAGTACCAGAAGCAGCATGTTTAACATCAGCAGTAGCAACTACATCCAGACCAGCGGGGCCAGTAAGAACCACAACCTTATTAGAAGCACCTGCTGCGGCTTTTATACCAAGAGCCGCAATATCTTCATCTGCGTTAATGGCCGCAATAAATGCAGTCATAGTAGTTGCATGATCAGTATCGAAATCTTCTGATACAGTATTACCATTAACAGTTACAGAAACAGTGTCACCAGCCGCAAGGTCTGCGCTGAGAGTTACAGTAGCAACCTCAAGGTGCGGGCCATAGCACTTATCTTCTGATCCAACAAACCCGAATACCGGGGAACCAAAATCAATGTCTTCTTTCGCAATGGCAGACTCGAAATCATTATGAAATCCAACTACCATACCAGCAATAGCGACATCAGGGGAACCGTAAGCACCCATTCGTATGCCTCCTATTATTTACGACCCTGAGAATTAAGACGTTCTACCATACGGTTATACGCTTCTTTCGCAGAATCAACACCGTCAACTTTAGTAGTGGGGAGATTTCCCTCATTCACATTTGCAGTGTCATTTTTTTCTTTTTCGAGAGCAACATCTTCACGTGCACAGTCTACACGAGCATTGATGTACTCATCCGATTTACCATCAAGAGACGTCTTCGGATATACAGCAAGCACAATCGCTTTCTTAATATCCATATCTGACATATCAACCTTTACTTCTGCTTTGGCATCGTTAGCAAGTGCCATCAGGTCAATACGAGCCTGTACACGCTTGTTAATTTCTGCCTCATCCAGATGAGAGGCTTCTAATTCAGCCAGTTTCTGTTCTACAGAATCCAGTTTCTCCTTAGCAGAATCACGCTCGGCTTCAAGTTTAGCAATTTCACTTTCTTTAGCCTGTACGGTATTCTCAAGGGAGTCAGCACGAGACTTCTCTTTAAGGTAAGCGTCGATCACAGCAGGTTCTGCTTCATAATCAACAGAATCAAGCTGAATAGTTTTCATATTATCGGCCATCCTACCCTCCTTATTTGAATTTGTATCTTCAACCGCTAATGCGGCATCATCACCTATCACCATTTCTGCACTATCCATACGAAGAACCGCTTGGTCACCCTGTCTTCCAACAGGGACCAGCGCGAGATGATCCCCACGGATTTTTCTCTGTATAGCATCATAAGGAACCCCACACCAAACACCGGCAGAAGGTTCTACATCACAACTATATCCAGCACTAAATGAGCGGATACCTGATTTGACAGCTTCTATACCATCTTGTCTCTTAATCTCTACCTCAGTGGCAACGTATACGTTGTCCCCGATAGGATTACGAGCTATACCAACAGTCCACTCATCACGTTTGGCTTGATCTTTCTCAAGTCCATCCTTTCCCATTCTGTGCCCAACATAAATCGGAAGCCCATTAAAAGAATCCAATGTCTCTTTAGAAAAGACTTCCTCTGGAGGACGAAGCTCTCTACGAATAGAACCATCTGGTTGACGATACGGGAATACACCAATAGATGTTATAATCGACCGCGCTGTAAGTGTTCCATCTTCATGAAACGTAGCAGGAAGGGTTAAGTATTCTCCTGTTGAATAATCATATCGTATCATATCGTTTATGCTCCAATGTAGTATGTATAAAAAAGTATACACTACTGTATACTTTTGTCAACACCCCTGATTTTAGCCTTGCTTAAACTCGGATTTCTTGAATATCTCATCTTTACAGATACGCTCAAGGCGTTCTGTCTTAATTCCTACATATTCCCCTTTTGAAGCCAATGTAATTGTAACCGAACCGTAAGAAATCCCTTCAATAGCTTCCTTAATCTTTTCGAGTAGTTCTGGAGTACATTTCATTAGGCACCTCCTTCTATTTCCTTGTCAATGCTAGACAGATACACATTAAAACTGGCATATGATAAACAACGACATTGCCAACTAAATCCTGGATGCGTTTGTACCCAAGATGCGGGGCGTTTCTTCCATGTCTTACCAAGATCATCAGAGTAAACTTCAGGATTATCCCAAGAACAAAGCATATTATCTATATAATAATGTTGAGGAATTGCCTTAGAGTATCTACCAGAGGGATTTCCTCTAACTCTTTCATCACCCATAGTATGCCAGTAATATGTCTGCATACCTAAAGAAGTTTGTTGATACTTTGAGATCATACCGTTTAACTTACCAATCTGATCTCTTGCTAATCTACGTGCATTAAAACCTGTATATTTGCTAGATAACTTCTCTATCTCTGATAATAATTTATCATAATCCATTCCAGTACTAATTCCACTTGTAACAAGGGTATTTAATCTGGTAATGAAATCCCTATTCATATTTTTTATTAGTCTAAAGTTTTCCTGTTCCCACATATTACGAGCTTCATTCCACCATGTATAATCCAAATCAATGGGATTACCACCTGTAAGCACTCGTATTTCTTCTTGAAAAATAGAATTATGTTTTCCAAAAACTTCCTCTGCTAAAGATGTAACAAAATCACCTAAATTATTTGTAGCAAAATATCCATACCCATAATAAGATTCTATATTATTTTCTAGTCTTGTAAGGATTTCTTCTAACTCATCATCTTGAGCATCAAGTTTTATAGCATATTTTAATAAATAGGGTTTTATTTGCTCTATCGCAAACAATACAAAATTACGATTAAATGCAGATATATATTTTCCATATTTTCTTTCAACAAGAAACGGATAGGAAATTCCCTTTGGTTTACGAGCACGAGTTCGTTTTCTTTGTGCAGGAGACATGACAGAACGGTAAAGTTTTACTTGTCTCCAAAAATAAGTATCAGGAATCATATTTGACTCCTTATGTTGAAGGAGGTGGATCAGTTACATTGGTAGGTTCAATATCAACGTATTCATCTTCCCAACCCTTTTCTTTTGCTACAGCCGCAGGATCACGAACACCATTCTCCATATATTTTTCATAGGCTTGTGCTTCATAGAAAAGAGCTTCTGCTTCAATCTTTTTAATTTCAACTTTCTCTGTTTCATTAAGTTGATAAAGAGAATTAAATTCAAATCCAATTCTACCTTTAATTTTATGTTTTAATGCAAGTATTTTTAATAGATATCTTAATGCAGGAGCTACTCTATTGCGCTGATAAACTTCAACACTATCGTAATAATTTTTAACATCGTATTCTCCACTAGAAAAACCAGAGGGAGATTTACCAAACAATCTAACCATAGGCATATTTGCAACAGCACAAAGCTCAAGCATATATACACCAATAAGCTGGTCTAAAGAAGCTAACGAGGTATAATCTTTTTGATAAACCTCATCTTTATCAAGTATACGTGCATTAAGAGTAGAAGTACCAGCTTGTATAGCTTGCATACGCTTATAAAGCAGAGATTCATTTCCTGCGGCAAGTAACTGTCCAAGATTAGTAAGTTTATAAGTCCCACTGTTAAATTCATAAAGAATATTGGATACGTTTTGAAGTATTGAACCATGAGCAGAAAGGGTATTATATACAGATTGAAGAACAGGCATACCCCAATACTTCATGTTTTGAGTAACACCAGAATATATCTGACTTGGTACAGGAGGAGACTTAAATTCCAAAACTCTACTATAGTGGATCATAGTATCATATGTTTTATTATTTAATGTCTGCCTAACTTTGTATTTGAGTAATTTACCGAATGTAGGGCTTTCCATATTCTCATCAAATACAGAAGCACTAATATCAATACAAGAAGAATCAACTACACGAAGATATGCAATATCACGGATGGCGCTTTCGTTTACAGGTTGATCCATTTTGCGACCATCCATAATTCCCATTATAATAATACTACCACCCTGTAACCGAGCAGAAGAACCCGCTTCGGTAAACATATCTTCTACCTGTAGCCGTAGCATATCATCCATGATAATGTCTTCATGAGACTTGTCTGTGATATAAATCCACTCTCGGGTAGCATCTTCAGGAAGAGCGCGAACAATACGATATGCTAACCCCTCGGCAAGATATAACTGAGTAAGCTCTACTGGATCAAGAATCCTAGCAGAACCGAATGTAGTGTAAACAGTTTTATCACGAGAAGTACCCAAACCAGATAACACATTGATCCACTGTGATGCATCAATGTGAGAGATAGACTCTGATTTCACTTCTGGTGAAGCTACTGTAGAGTCTACTTTAACTTGAGAGGATGTATCTTTATTTTTAGGAGGTCGTCCGCGAGGACGTTTGGTTGGTTCTGTCATAGTGTATATAAAAGTATACAGTTGTTATACTTTTGTCAACACCCCTGATTTATTACTGGTAAGCCCTATACAAGTCTAACCACGATCCACCCGAAGAAAATCCAGATTCACGAAGTATAGAAGCAAGACTATCAGGAGGGTCATCAAGAACCTTAGTATTCTCATTCCAATCACATACTAATTCAAGATATTCTTCACTGGTTTCCTGTGCAAAAACAAGATGCTCCCACTGATCTTTGAGTACGGTAGCAATTTTATCTTGCTTATTTTGTGTTTCTCTATACGGATAAGGCTGTATTGCCCAAGTCTTCGCAAGAGGATGTGCTGTTATCTTTTCTAGCATCAATCCTTTATCGGCATTAGTTTCCATGTACAACGCATGAGCACCATATTGTTGTAAATACATAAATACTTCTGGAATCCAATCGTTAATATGTTTTTCTGTAACAAATCCCACAACATTTACTCTATTATCTGGCATACGTGCTATAATAGTAAGAGCTGTTTTATCTTCACCACCGTAACCAGCATCAATATGAGCATATACTTCTTTATTTCGTGCTTTATTCCATGTTCCCATAAATGGATTAGCAAAAAGCATATCTACAGTATTACGATAATCAAGTTCATAGTTAATCTTAAATAAGGCATCTGGCATAGATCGTCGAGCTTTTTCTATCTCTTCTGGTTTAATAAATGGAAGCATCTGATATGGAAATTTAAGAATAGGGACACCCTCTTCCTCTATAGCCGCCAAACCATCATCACGAGCGTATGGAGTACCAATAATACCCGTGTATCCCGTTTTCTTTACAATGTTACCGCGAACTTCACTAATAATAAGTTTTGTATAATTTCGTTCTACTTGATACAACCGATCTTGTAGTGCTACAACGTCATCCATCATAACAAAATCATAGTGCTTACCTGTAAGATTGGAATTGATACCAAGCGCTGAAATAGTGGGTTCGGGAGACTGAGAGGTTCTCACCGAAAGATTAAGGGAACCTTCTTTACGTGTATTAAAATGCCAATCGGCTTTATCGGGGACAGAACCCCTACTATCTGCGAACCAAACAAAACGAAAAAGCTCATGTATAATCGGAGATTCCATAAGATTACGGATCGTAGCTACCACTTCTGTAGCTAGAGTATATGATTTACGCATAATAGCGATAGTTTCATTTTTGTTTCTAATTAAACGATAAAGAGTACCTACGATAACTATTGCGGTAGATTTGTATGATGAACGAGAAGCCATTAGAGCTTTATCGTTTCCAGCATACGAATCATGAATATAATGAATCCATTCTGAATGAAGGGGAGTTAAATCTTTGTATCCACAAAGATATCCTAATAGATGAGGTTGCTCAATTATAGCTTGAATTATATCCCAAGTGTAATATGGATGTTTTGCCATAGTAAAAAAATAAGGTATATTAACACAAATGTCAACATACCTTATTTTTAATAATAAAATATCAGGTTGAAGCTGTTGTTAGGAACTCTTTAATTCTTTCGGTATTTCAGGGCATGATTTATATGCCCACCATTCGGAGCCATCGTATTCCGCGCGTTCTGACCAAGTACCGTCCGTATACCAGATATTCCCGTACACTTCCTGCCCACCGAAGCCAGAATCGTATTCGTAATCAATATCCTCCAGAAAAGCCAGATATTGTTCGCCTGAAAATCCAACTTGAAGCCGAGCCGATCGCCGATCTTTGTCATCCCAATAATCTCGGCCATAGGTTATTTCTGCACATAAAATGGTATGCCCTTCAACCTCGCGTAAAAAATCCTGTTTGCAGTTCGCCATCCTATTTCTCCTTTGCGCGTTGTCCGCGCTTTTGCCGTAGGCGAAACGCGACAGAGCGTCCGCCTAACATTTGCTTAACCTGCTTTAGTCAGGTTGAAGCTGTTGTTAGATGCCATTATACATAAACAGCTTTTCGATGCGCAGTTCTTTTACCCCACTAACACGCATATCAGTTTTTGTTGGGACTTCAAGTACACACTTGAAGTCATCTGGTGCATTGTATTCACTGATAACCACAGTATTATATTTTGACCATTTACGCATTTTATCCCAGAAAGCCGAATGGTCAAACCCCGAAAATGCCCCATATTGAGTAGTGCCTTGATAAGGCGGGTCACAATAAATCAAATAATTACACGGTGTATGGTCTTGATACTCACCATAAAGAAAAAGAACATCATTTATTTTAGGGAGTTGTTTCAGTAAACTATTTTTGGCATTCAAACAATAGTTTCGATTGCCACTTCTCGCAAAACCAGCAAACCATTTGCCCGAATGAGAACAGCCAAAACCAGCAAAAGCCCTCATTCCGTTGTATGGGTCTGAATCTTTTTTTAAGACATTATATTCATCTTCTGTAATTACAGAAGGTGGAATCCAACCAGATTGCAAATCTTTATACATGGCAATAAGCGGATAACACCCATCGCTCGCAATGCGAGTGCCTGACATTTCCTGCAAAACCCACGCACCACCAACAAACGGCTCAAAATATGTTTGGTCTGGTTTTCTTACGCTTTCAAGAAAAGCGGATATTTGTTTTCGTATTTTACTTTTACCACCGAAATACTGCATGTCACCTCCTATAAATCTGGCTTGGTTGACTATCCGTGTAACAAGCTATTGCGGTTACACGGTTGACAATCGACCTAACATTTGGTTAAGTGGTAATCCGTAGGATTATCCGCTTGAACCAGTTGTTAGATGCCACAAGTTTGTATTGCGCTCCGCACTTGTGACACTGGACAACTTTGTTCCACGGATTGTATTGAATCGGATCACCGTCAGCGGTACATCCACACGGCTGAATAACAGCTTTTTTTGCCATTTGTTTGGGAACCTTGTTTGACTCTTCCATGTTCTTTCTCCTTTGTTTAGTTCGTGTCAGGATAACTTTTTATCCTGCTAAAGAATCCATCTAACATATATTAGACTGGTCAGCCTAATCTTCCAGTATACATATAGAGCATTGTGATTGATCTTTGCCAACCCCCTTCCCAAAAAACTGTAACTCCAAGAGCAGACAAGTACCCGACCCAATAAGCCACACCAGCACGTTCATACATATATTCTCTTTTTGAAATCAATGGTGAAGCAAGAATATAAACACAACCACTAAAACACTCTAACACCTCTCTCCTATATGCAATATCTGCCATAAGAATACAAATACTATTTACAAGTGGGGCACCTTGATATTCACGCAATACATGTTCAAAATCATTCCAAGTAACATCTCGATCAGGATGTTTAGATTTTTCTCCATGCAAACACAAATACATATCAGCTTCAATGGGGTTAGTCCCCACAGTATATACAGTAGAAAACTTATCTAGTTCTGCCTGTGATACCTGCCGAGACCTTCCCACTATAGCGACAGTATTTGTCATCGCTGTTCTTTCCATTCCTTCCATATCTGCTCCACTACAGCATCCATACGCTTACCACCAAACTGTTCTGCAACAAAATCCTTTGAATCTGCAAGCATAAAATCCTCATCCAATCCTTCGGCATATCCTGTATCCCACAAAGAAAAGAGAGCCTTTTTAACACCAACGTATGCTTCCATAACCTGTACTGACATATTTGTCCTCCTAAATATAGTATACCACACAGATGTGGGTATGTCAACAAAAATCTATCGAAAAATGAAATCTAATTCCTTTTTTGTAGCTGTAGGAAGTGATCGCTCCCCCCTACACCATCGGAGCCAACCATAATAACCCATATTATATGATGCAACAGCACTCCACCACGAACCTGTCAAATCATATAAATATCGAAGATGCTTAGTACCTATTCTAAGATTTTGTCTCCAATCAAATGTGTTTATAGGTAATCCCATATTATACATACGTTCAAAATCTCTAATGTAAGCAGAGTTTAACTGACAAATTCCTTCATCTACACTCCCATTCTTATTCTCATTTACAGTATAGGGATTCCACCCAGATTCATACTCTATCAAACGAGACATTATCCATGTAGGAACATTATACTCTCCACAATATTCCATAAACTCTTTTGCATATTTTACAGGAGCTTCACTATATACTACAGAACCAACTAGCCACAAAAAAGAAAAACCCATTTATGCACAATCAACCCCCCAACATAAATTCAACACTATCAGCAGATATACGATAAGATTCTACACCATCAAATGAAATATCATATGTACCATCACCATTATCACACCAGTCATCAATAATTGTGTGTTTCTTAATTATCTTAGCACTGTTATAATCCTGAGTATCCTCCACAGTGTATATACGTCGATCTGGATGCCATATATATTTACGAGTCTGTATATTATCAAAATCTATAGTATCATCCTTACCCTTATTAAACTCATCAACCGATATTACAAATCGTTCCGGCACTTCAATTTTAACGCCATCAACGTATCCAGAAATCCAATTCCTACCTACTTCACACAGATACTCACAATATTTAAGTATAGTGCCATTCTCAATTCTATTACCTGTAAGCCTATCCTTACATTTCATTACCACCCTATAATCCATTACAATACCCTCATATGTGTAACCTCAAGATATTCCCCAAACGGCATGGGCACCGTATTAGGAAAATATTTATGTACCCATTTTACATAAGCATGATACTTCTTTTGAATATATTCCTCTGGATAGTATCGTGGCAAAGAATCAAGAAAAAAATCATCAATATCTAGTACATCCATATGAACCTCCATAGAAACAATAATATCATACAATAGCCTGATTGTCAATAACAAATGGGGGGTATTGACAATTATTTTATATGCTATTAAATTAGCGATACATTACAGCGTGGATATAAAGCTCCACTTGTTGGGAACTACGGGAATGTAAGAACGACGCGTCATACCAACAACATAGACCCAGACGGGGATACCTACGAAATAAGTCACTGGTGACGGGTTAGAGAGTGCACACCAGAGTAGTAGGCAGAAGATTAAACCTTCTGATAATATGCACAAACCATAAGAGGTAAATCTGCTTATGGGAGCTTCCTATGACAGAAATGTTAAAGGAAAGGTCATAGAACCCCCAAAGTAAGCAAAAGTTTCAGCTTACTATGGGATAAACATGGCCTGAGACAAGCCTTGACAGACCCTATAGCTCTGGATAATGTATATAGATATAGATGATAAGTTATGGTGGGTTTAAGCAGACCTATGGCTTTTTGGATTTATAGCCAGAATATGCTAAAATTGGATTTTGGCCAAATTTGCACTTTTTGCATATAATTGGTTAAAATGCATAAATATACAGTAATAAATGACTTTGTGTTGGATAACCCGCTGATGCAAGGTTTTTGCCTTATGTTTGTTTCCCGCCGAATATAAGGTGCCCCTACATGTTCATTCCCGTGTAGGGGCTTTTTTATTTATAAAAGGTGTGTAGATACCATTTACTATAAAAGATCGCAAATAGACCCCATTTTTACGCTCTCAGGGCATAATAAAACCCTCCTGTTACAGAGGGTTGTGTTTGGGTTATCTATCCCATTTACCGGTATCATCGTTTTCAAAGGTTTTCTTGAACCCAACATTACCTTTGGTGTGGAATATAACAATACCCTCTGGATTCATGTATCCCGGAGAAGCGATACTTCCAGATAAAGATAGATCATACATGATTTCATGCACACACAAATCATCAAAGTTACCTTCCCACAAGATAGGAACTATACCACAACAAGCAGGACGTTCATCTCGCCAACGGGATACATTGAACAAAGAAAATCTCTTTTCTCCTTTCTGGAGACCATATCCCCGCTGAATTCCTGATCCCCACCACTCACCAAAGTGTCTACCAACTCCAAGACCCATAAGCTCTTCTTTGTGGTCATAAGCCCATCGAGCAAATCCGTGATTATCCTTTTCTGGAGTAATCCATCGCTTTCTGGAACCTACAAGGAATTCTCCATCCTCTGTAATACAGATTTGAGCGTTGGTACCATCAATCTTTTCCGTTACAATTACTTCCCGGCTGTAACGTGCCATCTTAGGGAATCCTACGAAATCTGCCATTATTTCCTCCTATTCAATCTCATTTACTGTAAATTCAATGTTTGTAGTGTCTACTAAAGGTCTGTATTCTTTATCTTTAATAATCTTTCTCCAGTCTCTTCCGCTCCACATAAATCCCTCTGATTTAAGGGATTCTTTAACTGGATATGTCTTACCCGTCACGATTATCTCATATGTAGGAGTTGGAACAAGCATTCCAGCATCATATTTATCGAAAAATTCTTTCATTCCTTCTACACTTCGATTAGAACCAAGATATTCTTCCATAATACCAAAAAATTTTTTATTAGTATCAAGTTCATGACGAATACGATTAAAGTAAAACTCTCTTTGAGCATACATATCTGCAAATTCTTTTATAGGGATATCATACATTTTACAGAGTGCATTTCCACGTTCAATCATACTAGTCAAAAATTTATAATATCCGGTAGTAGTTTTATATTTACGAGGATGTGATGCATCATAAAGATAGGAGTATATATCTTGCAATACAAAGCCACGTAATTTCTTATATTCTTTAAGTGCATTTGTATTAAGTGTATATTTTTCTTCAAGAACAACACATTCGTTTTTAAGAATTTCTTCTTTTTCTTGTTTCTTTTTGTTTTTGAAATTTTTCTTAGAAGAAATTAGTGAATTATAGAGGTCAATATCATAATCTTTGAAATGTTCAATACATTCACTACCGAGAGTTCTCTTTTCATTATTTGTACGATTTACGATGTAATACTCAAACTTAATCTGATGTCCACATACACATAAGCCACAAGCGTAGGGAAGTTCATTTACAACCCCATTGTGATACCAATTATGTACATCTCCAAGCTCATCAATAAACCTTTTTACAAAATCAGCAGAGTTCATATAAAACCTCCTCTTAACTATACCTAATTATAACACAATATAATCGAATTGTCAATAAAAACTTATTTAATCCCACCAATTCTCAAGATACTTTTCCATATTCTGAAATGCTTTTTTCTTAGATTCTTTCATCCTTTGATAAGATACATCGTGCCATTTATAAGAATCCCACACCTCTAATGCTAATTGTTTATCGGGGACATCGGATTGACAAGAGAATATGGCTGTATATAAAGGTCTTCCTTTATGATCTTTTGTTCCAGTTTCCACAAATTCCATATTTAATTCAAAATCACATCCAAATTGCTTTCGGAATTTCCTCTGACATTGTTCCTCAGCCCAATCCTCTGCATCCCTGTAATTCTTAAAGTATTTTCTTGTTTCCCATATCTGATGCGCTTGTTTTTTGTGATCTACACAGATACCATATTTGACGTAGTAAAGACCCATCATAGTCAATTTGAATATCATGAAATCAACTATAGAAACGAAATCCCACTCAAAGTTAAAATCTTTAATGTGTTTTTTATACTGTCGTCTCTGCCACCTAATAAAGCACCTATATTTTAATAAGTCTCTGTACTTCTTTACCCAATTCATAAAGTTCATGTTTGCTTGTCTCCTTTTCTTCTACGATACCATCAGAATATATAATACGATAGGGTCGTACTTCTACATATCCTTCATAACTACCAAGTGTACAATATTTTTGTACATCTATTACTCTTGTCTGAAAATAATCCTCCTTCCAACTCATATCCCATATCCCCCATCCAGTAATGAGGTTTCCTACACACATAGCACCATCTTCTCGTAGAGGTGTTCTATAATCAATCTGCCTAGAGAATATGTAGAGTTCTTTAAGATGCTCCCATGTTCTTTTTTCTACACGCTCTTGTACACCAAGAAAATTTGTTTTCATAATGAATACAAAAACATCGGAACACTCTTTTGCTTTCTCTACAAACTCTGTAAACAATGAAAAAGGTGGGTTTGTAATTATACATGGAACATGATCTTGAAAATCAAGAAAATCTGCTCCAGTAGTTCTAATATCATCTTCAACCACTATATGCCCGTATTGTTCAAGTACATGAGTTATAGCTCCATTGCCAGCGGCTGGTTCATATATTACCGTAGGAAGTGTCTTAACCCTAAGGAGTTCCCTTGTAAGAGAATACGGAGTAGAATAAAAGTCAGCTTCTGGACGTTCTTCTACCGGTTTTCTATTTGCATATGCTTTGCCCATTTGTATTCCTTTTACAAAAAAATAGCCTAGCTATTACACTAGGCTAAGAACAGCTACACTTTCACTTACTCGTTAGAAGTCTCTTTGTCTTCATCAGAGACTAGAGATGTCAAAACACTCTGAAGTGTCACTTCTCTAATGCGACGTGCATGCACTACAGACGCATATCCATTCACAATATAAAACAGAATCTCGTTGCCAGTAAGATTCCCATCTTCGATGAACTTCACAGCTTCGATCAAACTGTTAAGAACATCTCCTCCACTTTCAGAAATTTCATCCTGACGCTTAACGCAATGCATCAGCAGTTCATCTCCACGTTCCTTAGAAATTCCAAGTGAAGTCAAAAGGTTAGAACCTGTATCCATAGCTACAGCTTCATCAAAATCCACCTCAAACGTAAATGTCTTTTTCATAGCATCTCCTTACTAAATACATTATACCACACAATTAAATTTTGTGCAATACTTTTTTATTCATTTTACCAAATAATTTCTGTCAACATGTAACTGCGTGGATTCAGTAAGTATATCAATTAAATTTTTAATTGAATACTCATCTGATCCACTTAATTCAAATGCCCACTCACAAAATTTAGTTTTTATCTTAATAGTGTAATCTGGGGGAACCACTTCTTTATCTGCGCACATAATATCATATTGCACAGTGTGTACATCATAGGCATGATGTGATGGATATTTACGATTATATAACCATAAAGCGGTACACATATTATTTGCCACAATGTATCCTGTAGCATTCGTTCCTGTTACTTTATACAAGTTCATGCGATGTCTCCTATATTTGATTTGAAATATTGTATAGCTTCTTCTTTTGTGTTAAACTCTCCGTTCAACTGAGCATCAAACATTTCTTTAATAATCAACCCAAACTTTTCAGAGGGTTTCATTCCAAGTTGAATCAAATCTTTTCCGGTAAACAATTTATCGGGTAATTGTTTTTCTTTCAATTTTTCAATGCGTTCTTTATATTCATTAAATATATCAAAGTTCTTTGATCCGCAAGCAATGTCCGCTTCAATATGGTGTATCAAATCATCAAAAAAAGGTTTACTCATAAGTTTTCTTAATGTTGCATTACTCATTCCTGCTTGATGAAACTTCATGTGGTTAGAAACTATACCCACTACATATTCAATATCATCGTTTGAGAATTTATACTCTCGCATCCATTCTTT
>Ga0172378_10000981_pt1 | contig 25849 bp, 24 predicted proteins | sample GrowelOW332metaG_FD_119755 | JGI IMG/M metagenome (GOLD analysis project Ga0172378, IMG submission 119755) | Groundwater microbial communities from an aquifer near a municipal landfill in Southern Ontario, Canada - Pumphouse #3_1 metaG | ecosystem: Environmental > Aquatic > Deep subsurface >... | reverse complement strand
TACGATGCGCCGGCGGTTGAGCGACTTGGCATTCCCGCTTACAACTGGTGGAATGAGGGAATACATGGCGTGGCAAGAGCCGGGACGGCAACTCTTTTTCCACAGGCAATAGGGCTCGCTGCAACATTTGACGAGGATCTGCTGAAAGAAATCGGGAACGTGACAGCGACCGAGGCCAGGGCAAAATACAATGCGTTCAGTGGAGAAGGGGACAGGACAATTTACAAAGGTCTTACGTTCTGGGCACCAAACGTTAATATTTTCCGCGATCCGAGATGGGGACGCGGTCATGAGACATACGGCGAAGATCCCTTTCTTACATCCAGACTCGGAGTGAGTTTTGTCGAGGGGATGCAGGGCGACCCTGAAGGTGACGGACCTACAGCCGGCAGAACAATGAAGGTGGCTGCCTGTGCAAAACATTTTGCAGTTCACAGCGGACCGGAGGCTTTAAGACACGGTTTTGACGCAAAGGTCAGCCAAAAAGATCTTCGTGAAACATATCTTCCCGCATTCAAGGCTCTTGTTACTGAAGCAAAGGTAGAAGCTGTGATGGGAGCGTATAACCGTGTGAATGGTGAAGTGTGCTGCGGCAGCAAAACTCTTATTGAGGACATTCTGCGCGGTGAGTGGAAGTTTGAAGGCCATTATGTCTCTGACTGCTGGGCGATAAGAGATTTCCATGAGCATCATAAAGTCACAGCTAATGCTGAGGAATCTGCGGCGTTGGCTATAGGTCATGGCTGCGATGTCAACTGCGGCAACACTTATCTACATCTCCTCCGTGCATACCAGGAAGGTCTTGTGTCAGAGGAACAGATAACGACGGCGGCAGAAAGACTTTTCACGACCAGGTATCTTCTGGGAATAATGCCTGATCAGCACTCTGAATTTGATTCGATTCCATACACTGAGACGGCGTCGGTGAAACACATAAGACTTTCTGAGCATGCTGCTGAAGAGGGGGTAGTGCTTCTAAAGAATGATGGGGTTTTGCCTGTAGATATTTGCAAAACGGGGACAATCGGTATTATCGGTCCGAATGCTGACAGCAGGGATTCGCTCACTGGAAATTACCACGGAACGGCCTCACACTATGTGACTGTTGCTGAGGGAATAAGGAAGTTTGCAGCTATCAATAATGTACGTGTGTTGTATTCGGCGGGATCGGAAATCTATGAGAAAAAGAGCGAGGCTCTGGCTGAGGACTATGACAGACTTTCTGAGGCTGAGGCAGTCTGCAGGAACAGTGATGTCATAGTGCTGGCGCTTGGGCTCAATGAGTCTCTTGAAGGCGAGGAGATGGACACCGGAAATCATGTGGGATCAGGCGACAAAACAGATCTCATGCTGCCTGAATCTCAGAGGCGTCTAATGGAAACAGTGGCTGAAGCGGCTGGAAACAAACCGGTGATACTTGTTTTGATGGCGGGAAGTGATATAGATCTGGGATATGCCGGGGAGCATTTTGGGGCCATTCTCGATGCCTGGTATCCAGGTGAACAGGGCGGAACTGCGATCGCGAAGATTCTCTTTGGAGAGGTTTCTCCTTCCGGCAAGTTGCCGGTGACGTTCTATAACAGCCTTGATGAATTGCCGGAGTTCACGGATTATTCAATGGAAGGCCGCACGTACAGATTTATGAAACACCAGGCACAGTATCCGTTTGGGTTCGGACTTACATACGGAGATATCCGTGTGGAAACGGTGGCTGCCGGGTTTGATGCGATGTCAAAACAAGTCACAATGGATATCGGAGTCAGGAACCGCGCAGATAGGGGAACAGCCGATGTTGTAGAGATTTATGTAAAGGCATTGGAAGCGCCTGATGATGAAAGATTAAACTGGAGCCTTTGCGGAATTAAGAGAGTTGAACTTGATGCCGGTGAGAGTGGGCAGATACAGATCGTAATTGATGAGAGAGCGCTTGAATCAGTAAATGATGCCGGTGAATTTGCCATTGAAAGCCATTGCTTCAGGTTCTATATCGGCACGAGCCAGCCTGACGAAGTGAGCGTGATGCTGAGCGGAAAGAAACCGGTGGAACTGGAGATTACAATTTAAAAGACATGTTTGCATGTCTCAGAACAACGCGCAGTAGATCGAAGCAATTATGATGCCGAGTATGCCTCCGCACAGAACCTGAAGAGGGGTGTGCCCCACAAATTCCTTAAGCTCTTTCTGATCGGTGAAAACCTTGTCCAGGTGCTGGAACTGGTGCATCATCTTGTTGAGGAGTTTTGCCTGCTCGCCTGTCTCCCAGCGGACGCCGATCGCATCATACATAACAATAAATGCGAAGAAGAATGTAATTGCAAATTCAAAACTTCCAAGACCGTATGTTATGAGCGAAGCGGAACACAAGGCACAGACGGTGGCTGAATGTGAGCTTGGCATGCCGCCACTGCCAAAGAGCCGGTCAGTGCGGAATGTGTGGTTGAGCGCTGCGTATATCAGTGTCTTGAGAATCTGGGCAACTAACCAGCCAAGAGCAGCAGACATGAATATGTCATTGTGGATCAGTGAACTGAATGAATACATATATCTCCTAAATACCTAATCTGAAACGGTGGTCACCTGATATTCAGGCGGTCACCGTTATTTTATGCTTTATTTTGCGTATCCGAAAGTTTTCATATAAACATCAAGTGCGTCATGCCAATCGGCATACATGTGATCGGTCGTAAGTCTGAACATGTAGTTGTCAAGTATAGAATAGTGCGGGCGCGGCGCTGATGCCGGGTTGTTCTTGTAGTATTCCTCTGTGGAGACAGGGACTATCTCTGTGGATTTGCCGGCTTTCTTCATGATCTCTGCCGCAAAATCAGCCCACATCGTGGATCCTTCGCATGTTCCGTGGAACAGGCCGTAATTATCTGTCGGAAGCAGATAATTGATGGCTTTTGCGAGCTCTATCGTGCTGGTAGGAGAACCGAACTGATCATCTACGACGGTCAGCCTGTCATGCGTCTCTGAGAGCTTGAGCATTGTTTTGACGAAGTTCTTGCCCTCGCCGTAGAGCCAGGCTGTGCGGATGATGAAATATCTGTCGGCGAAGTCCTTAACAAAATTCTCGCCGGCAAGTTTTGTTATGCCGTAAACACTCTTGGGTCCTGTCACATCAAACTCGGTTAGAGGCTTTTCGGAATCACCGGGGAAAACATAATCAGTCGATATGTGTACGAGTTTTGCCTTCTGGTCAGTAGCCGCAATTGCAAGATTGCGGGGACCGATGGCGTTGATCTTATAATTGAGGTCGAGGTGTGTCTGAGCCGCGTCGACTGCTGTATATGCAGCGCAGTTTATGATAGCGTAGGGCTTCACTTCGCGGGCAAAATCCAGTACATCTTCAACCTTTGTTATATCGAGGAGCTTATCGACTTTTACGAAGCCTGGCTCTGCTACATCCGTGTTTACCAGATGATATTCAGGATCCTGACTCAGTAATTTGTTGATGGCGATACCGAGCTGGCCGTTGCAGCCGGTGACAATTATGTTCTTCATTGAACCCTCCAGAAAGACATCAGATTTTCAAATCATTACCACCATTATGATACAAGCGCGAAAAATTTTAAAGGTTAATCCTCCTGAACGGCAAAATATCACATATCCGCAGGTGTTTTCGCTACCACTTCTTCCGGTACTCCAGTGGGGTCATGTTCTCCTGTGCGCGGAAGACTTTGATGAAGTACCCGGCTTCCTGGAAGCCGCAGCCAAGAGCAATTTCGGCGACGGAGTCGTCAGAAAAGCGAAGGAATGATTTGGCATGGGATATTCTGATCGCAGTCAGGTCACTGGTTATCGAGGCTCCATAGTGCTTGCGGTACTCGCGGGACAGGTGGTACTTGCTGACGAAAAATGTCCTGGCGAGGAGGTCGAGTTCGACCTTGTCTTTGTAGTGGGCTTCGAGGTATTGGTGAACGGAGACCAGCTTGCCTGAGAGCGGCGTGTTACCGCTTTTATCATCTGCACTTTCGAGGCAGCAGGCAGTGACGATGTCAGTGATGTACTTGTTGCTGAGGAGCTCCATCTGTGAGGATTTTTTCTGGTGTGTATCAAAGAGCTTCTGCAGGACCTCAGTGAAAACAAGAAGGTTGCCGGGACGGAAGACGGCCTCGCCGCCCTGCGAAACATATGTCGAGTATGAGGACGAAGCCTCAGGGCCGTCGTAGTGTATCCAGAACAGGCTCCACGGATCGTCAGCGCTGCTCTCGTGGGAGTAGGCTCCGGAGCAGTCTATCCAGACGCAGTCACCGGCCCCTATTGAATAACTTGTTTTGCCGATAGAGACAAGGCCGCTTCCTGAGAGGACGACGAAGAACAGGAATGAATTGAGGTTCGAGCGTCTGCTGATGTGGGGCTCGAGGCTCTGCAGGGTCCCGATTTCCTGAATGTAATAATAGTGATTTCTGGCGTATGACGAGGGCGTTTCGAGTATACGGTTTGAGGATGATTTCATATGTAATACCTCCGCAAGAATTTACCATTTTACAGCAACATAATTCATTGAATGCCTTAATTACGGCATGTATACTGTGTCAAAAGCGACAAAGAAATTATACCATAATTATTCTTGTGTAGCTCAGGCAGGGAGGAAGAATGGCTGATAAGAAAAGAGCACTTATAACAGGAATCACGGGGCAGGACGGTTCATACCTCGCGGAGTTCCTTCTCGAAAAAGGTTACGATGTTCACGGCACTATCCGAAGATCATCGACGGATTTCAGAGAGAGAATAGCGCATCTCGAGGGAAAACCTGATTTCCATCTTCATTATGCAGATCTCTCGGACACATCGAGCCTTGTGAGCGTTATCGGTTCAGTGAGGCCTGATGAAATATATAATCTCGCGGCGCAGAGCCACGTACAGGTGAGTTTTGACGTGCCGGAATACACTGCCGGCGTCGATGCTGTCGGTGTGCTGCGAATACTCGAAGCGGTGAGGAATACAGGACTTGCGGAAACCTGCAGAATTTATCAGGCTTCCACATCGGAGCTTTTCGGCAAGGTCGAGGCTGTCCCGCAGAGCGAGACCACACCGTTCCATCCGTACAGTCCATACGCGGTGGCAAAACTTTATGGCTACTGGATAGTTGAGGAATACAGGGAAGCTTACAAGATGTTCTGCTGCTCGGGAATTCTGTTCAATCATGAATCAGAACGCCGCGGCGAAACATTTGTCACGAGGAAGATAACACTTGCGGCGGCACGTATTAAGCAGGGCAAGCAGGATAAGCTGTATCTCGGAAATCTGTCCAGTCTTCGCGACTGGGGATACGCAAAGGATTATGTCGAGTGCATGTGGATGATCCTGCAGCATGATAAGCCTGAAGATTATGTCATTGCGACAGGCGTTCAGCACAGCGTTCGCGAGTTCGCGACACTGGCTTTCCATTATGCCGGGATTGAGCTCGAATTCAGGGGCGAAGGCATAGACGAAAAGGGCTATGACAAGGCTACAGGGAAAGTGCTTGTCGAAGTGAGCCCCGATTTCTACAGACCCACAGATGTTGTAAATCTCCTGGGCGACCCCACAAAGGCAAGAACGACACTTGGCTGGAACCCGCTTTCAACCAGTTTTGACGAGCTGGTAAAACTCATGGTCGATTCGGACATGAGAAGAGTAGCAGTCGAGAGAATGAACGAGCGCGTACAGGAAAACCTGGAGGAATATCTGGAGAAAGGTGTTGTAAAGTGATGGAAAAAGAAGCGAAGATTTATGTAGCGGGGCACCGCGGAATGGTCGGGTCTGCGATCATACGCGAGCTGAATCGCCAAGGATACAACAATATAATCACAAGGACACACAAAGAACTCGACCTTACAAGACAGGATGCTGTCGAGGAATTCTTTGCCGTTGAGAAGCCGGATTATGTATTTGTAGCTGCGGCGAAGGTCGGCGGTATTGCGGCTAATGAGGAAGCGCTCGCGGATTTCATGTACGACAACATGATCCTCGAGATGAATGTTATTCATTCAGCATGGAAGAATAAGGTGAAGAAGCTCGAGTTCCTCGGCTCGTCGTGCATTTATCCGCGCATGGCGCCGCAGCCGATGAAGGAGAGCGTACTGCTCACAGGACCACTCGAGAAAACAAATGAGGCCTATGCACTCGCGAAGATCTCAGGACTTAAGTATTGCGAGTTCCTGGACAGACAGTACGGCCAGGATTATATAAGCGTGATGCCCACAAATCTCTACGGGCCGAATGACAATTATCATCCGGAACACAGCCATGTTCTGCCGGCTCTCATAAGACGATTTCATGAAGCGAAGGAACAGGATCTTCCGGTGGTTACATGTTGGGGGGATGGCAGCCCGCTCCGTGAATTCCTGTATGTAGATGATCTCGCGAACCTCTGCGTTTTCCTTATGAATAATTATTCCGGAACTGAGACAGTGAACGCGGGCACAGGCAAGGAACTCACGATTAAGGAACTCGCTGAGACTGTCGCACGCGTCGTCGGTTACAAGGGTGAGATCAGGTGGGATGCGTCGAGACCAAACGGGACACCAAGGAAACTCCTGGATGTTTCAAAGGCGACAGAACTTGGCTGGACATACAAGACGGAACTTGAGGATGGTATCAGAGAGACATATCACGATTTCCTGACGAATCCCATCAGGGCAGAACGCTAAATAAATTGGGGTATGTGATATGAACATAGTTTTACTGTCAGGCGGATCGGGAAAGCGCCTGTGGCCGCTCTCGAATGATATCCGCAGCAAACAGTTCATCAAGATATTCAAAAATGATGACGGCTCATATGATTCGATGGTGCAGCGGATGTACCGTGGGATCACAAGGGTGGACCAGGATGCTTCAATATCCATAGCCACGAGCAAATCTCAGGTATCAGCGATCCACAATCAGCTTGGTGATAAAGTCGGGATTTCTGTCGAACCGTGCAGGCGTGATACTTTTCCGGCTATAGCGCTGGCGACCATGTATCTTCATGATGTGAAGGGTGTAGGCGAAAACGAGGCGGTTGTAGTGTGCCCCTGCGATCCGTTTGTTGAAGATGATTATTTCGCGGCACTCGACAAGCTTTCAGAGCTGGCGGCGAAAGACGATGCGAACCTGTGCCTGCTTGGTATGGAACCGACATATCCAAGTGAGAAATATGGATATATTGTCCCTGAATCAACAGGTGAGATAAGCCGTGTCAAGTCGTTTAAGGAAAAGCCTGATCTGGAGACATCCAAAAAGCTGATTGCCGATAAGGCACTGTGGAACGGTGGTGTTTTTGCGTTCAAATGTGGTTATATGATACAGAAGGCTCATGAGTTAATGGACTTCACGGACTATCAGGATCTCTATGACAGATATGATAGTTTTGACAGGATAAGTTTTGACTATGCGATTGCTGAAAAAGAGAAGAACATCGCGGTGATGCGGTTCTCCGGGCAGTGGAAGGATCTTGGCACATGGAACACGCTTAGCGAAGCGATGCAGGAACCGGTCATCGGGAATGCCATTATCGGGGATAACTGCGAGAATGTTAATGTCATAAATGAGCTCAGCGCGCCAATCCTCTGCATGGGCGTGAAAAACATGGTAGTATCGGCAAGCCCTCAGGGGATACTTGTTTCAGATAAGGGCGAATCAAGTTATATAAGGAAGTATGTCGAAAAGATCGATGATGAAGTAATGTTTGCAGAAAAGAGCTGGGGCACGTATCGAGTCCTCAACATCGATGCGGAGAGCATGATGATAATGGATGTCGTGAACGCCGGCGCGAGGATGAGTTATCACAGCCACGAAAAGCGCAAGGAAGTCTGGACCGTTATATATGGAAGCGGGACGGTCATCGTTGATGGCAAAGAGCACCATGTGCGGGCCGGGGACGTCGTGACGATGGAACCGGGCAGCAGGCACACAGTAATTGCAAAAACGGAAATGAAACTCTTCGAGTTGCAGCTTGGACTGGGTGGAACAGCAGTCGATAAATCAGACAAAACAAAATACAACCGCTGAACTGATAATGAGCAAAACCGGGCTTTGCATGAATTTCATGCTGAGCCCGGTTTTTAAAACATACAGTAGCTTTATTTCACGGCTGCGAAGAGGTCGTTAAATGCCTCGCTCATAGTCGGATGTGTGTAGATCGCATCGCGCAGGACGGTATATGGGAGTTTTGCGTCCATGGCAAGTTTCACTGTGTTGATCATCTCGTGAGAATCAGCGCAGAAGAGGTGCGCACCGAGTATGAGTCCCGTGTCTGTATCAATGATGGCCTTGAGTAGACCGGTCGGCTGGCGGAGGACTTTCGCTTTCGGAATAGCCATAGCAGGGAGTTTTGCGGTCTTTATGTTGAATCCGGCCTTTACTGCTTCGGCTTCACTCATGCCAACTCTTGAGAAGGGCGGATCAAGGAAAACACTGTATGGAACAGCCCCGCGGTTCTTTGTGGTTCTGGAACCGTCTCCGAGCAGCTGTGAGCGGACTATTCTGAAATCATCGAGTGATATATAGGTGAACTGGAGGCCGCCTACAACGTCGCCCATAGCCCAGATGTTCGGAGCACTTGTGCGGAGATGCTCATCAGTTTTGACGGCTCCGCGCTCCGTGAGTTCGACGCCTGCCGCCTCAAGATTCAGTCCCTGTACGTTGGGTCTGCGGCCGGTCGCTACGAGGATCGCATCTGCTGGAAGTGTTTTTGCGCCATCAGGGGTTTCCAGCGAAAGCGAAGCACCTGTGCCATTTGGATCGTCTTCGACTTTTTGAGTTTTGGCGTTGCGGAGAACAGTGATGCCGCGGCTCTCAAGGCTTTCAAGAACTGCCCTGGAGATTTCCTCGTCCTCGCGGGGGATGAATGCGTCGCTGTCCTGAATTATAGTAACCTCAGATCCGAAATTGCGGAAGAACGAGGCAAATTCGAGCCCTATGTAACCGCCGCCGATTATTACGAGATGGTGCGGAAGCTTTTCAAGAGACAGGAGCTGTTCACTTGTATATGCAAAGCGGCTTTCTTTAAGACCTTCTATAGGCGGAATGAAAGGCCTCGCACCGGTGTTTATGAATATGCGGTCAGCCTGAACGGTTTCGGTGTTTCCGTCAGAAAGTGTGATGGAAACGTGGGTGGAATCAATGAATGATGCTGTTCCGACGATGACTTCTGCGCCTGCGCCGACCACTTTGTCATAGTTTTTGCCGCGGAGCGCCGCAGTGAGATTGTTCTTTTCTTCAACGGCCTTTTTGTAACGGACCGCCTTATCATCATATTCGCCGCCCTGCGTCTTTGAAAGGCGAGCACTGAATTCCATTGATTTACTCGGGATGCACGCAACATTTATGCATGTGCCGCCGAACATTTTGTCTGATGCTTCCACCAGCAAAACACTTTCGCCCGCAGATGATAGCGCTCCCGCGAGTGTTTTGCCGCCCTTGCCAAAACCGATGATAAGATTCTTAACTGCTTTCATGATTTGCCTCCTGCTTTTTTGGTTGTGCCGAATATTCTGTGCTCGATATCGGACACAGATATGTCACTTAGTTTGGAATAACAGTCTTTGTTGAGATCGCTGAAGATGCCGTCCATCAGGTTGCCCATCCCGGATGCTATCAGGCAGTCCATGTCTGTGTCTCCGCTGCGCCAGCCGGGCTCTACGAAATCTATCTTCATAATAGAAGCGATGTCTGAGAGCGTGATTTTGTCAGGATCACCTGAAAACTGATAGCCGCCGCCCGGTCCTGATTCGATCGTTGTGATGAACTCGCAGTTCTTGAACATGGCGAGGATCTTTCTGACCCTTGCGGGGTTGGTGCAGATATTAGTGGCAAGTTCTTTGCTGGAACATGTTTTGCCGCCGTGGTGGTTAAGATATACAAATGCATGTACTGCTACGCAAAAATCACTGTTCATAAATATGTGCCTCCATGCCGGAGCTTCTATAGGTCGATTCCTACTTTTCAGTTTCATACGGCCAGTCAACTATGCCGCCAATGTCATAGACATTTGTGTATCCGAGATCAGCGAGTTTCCCGGATGCTTCCTTCGCGCGGATCCCGGTGCGGCAGTAGACGAGAATTGTTGCGTCCTTGTCAGGGAGATCATCTGGCGCTGTGTCACCGATAGATTCGTTGGGAATAAGAATGGCATCTTTGATGTGGCCATTATCATATTCGTCCTGCCTGCGCACATCAACGATCGTGACTTCCTCTTCATCGATCATCTTTTTGGCTTCTTCGGCCGTGATGATCCTGAAAGAAGCGTCGCAGTCCGAGCATGCAACTGTGGATGAAGATGCAGAAGAATTGCAGTCTGCACACGAAGAGGCAACAGTTGCATCAGATGACCCGCATCCAACACAGTAGACGGAAGTGTCAGAGCTGACTTCGTTGACGGTAGAAGGCTTTGAGCTGTCCGTAATTGTCGAACTGTTATCCGCAGCCATAACGGACATGGCGTTGCCGGAAGCTGTCTGACCGGCGTTCTTTCCGGGCATTGAGCGGTATACAGTGATGCCGATTACGGCGATGATTGCCGCAATTATAATTCCCGTGATCCCTTTTCTCATTTCTGACCTCATGCTTTCTTTTGAATGTTGTCGTGATAGTTGTGGACAAACATCTGTAACAGGATTGGTTACACCTTATGCTGTAAACATATCAGTTACAGATAAGATTGTCAATAGGCAGGGCTGAAAAATTTTCGCCGTTGCAATAAAAATGCGAAGCAATTAGTATGATATTGATGTTTTCGCTTGATGAGCAATTCATATATCATCACCAGAACAGACAAAACAAATATTTTTCGGAGGATCATAAATTGAAGTTACGCGGAGTTGACAAGATGCTTTTTGGTGGCGATTACAATCCGGAGCAATGGCCGGAAGAAGTATGGAATGAGGACATGAAGCTTTTTGAAGAGGCGCATATCGATGTCGTGACGCTGGATGTTTTCAGTTGGGCGGCGTTGCAGCCGTCAGACGACGTTTATAATTTTGAAAAGCTCGACAGGATCATGAAGATGGTGACAGATCATGGTCTCAAGGTCGTGATGGCGACCCCGACTGCAGCTGAGCCCGCGTGGATGGCGAAGAAGTATCCTGAGACACTCAAGACCGAGTCAAATGGCACAAGACGGCACTTTGGCGGCAGGCAAAACATGTGTCCCAATTCACCCATCCTGAGAAAGTTTTACGCTGCGATGGCCGGAAAGCTCGCGCAGAGGTACAAGGATTACGACAATCTTGTGGCGTGGCACGTTTCCAATGAATACTGTGGGTACTGCTACTGCGATACATGCACGAAGAAATTCCGCGAATGGCTGAAAGTCAGATATAAGTCGCTTGATGCTGTGAATAAGGCGTGGAATACGTCATTCTGGGGACATACATATTACGACTTTGATGAAATTGTTTTGCCAGATCTCCTCTCAGAGGAATTCCATTTTGGCGGGGAAGAATGGCAGGTAAAGTCAAATTTCCAGGGAATGTCGATAGATTACAGGAGATTTATGAGTGAGAGCTTCCTCGAATGTTTTGACATCGAGAAGGCTGCGATTAAAAAATACATGCCTGACACCCCTGTGACAACGAATTTCATGGGAGGTTTTGAGCAGTTCGATTATAAGGAATGGGCAAAACATGTGGATTTTGTCGCATGGGATAACTATCCGAAATTTGGTTCGCCGGAATCGGATACGTCATTCTGGCACGACCTGATGCGCGGAATCGGCGGTGGAGAGTCATTTTCGCTTATTGAGCAGACGCCGGGGGTTTCGAACTGGCATCCATATTGTGCGTTGAAGCGCCCCGGAGTCATGAGGCTGTGGAGTTATCAGGCGGTGGCTCACGGCGCGGACACGGTGATGTTCTTTCAGATGAGGAGGAGCATCGGGGCCTGTGAGAAGTCGCACAGCGCACTTATTGATCATGCCGGGACGGATGAGACGAGAGTATTCAGGGAAATGAAGGAGCTTGGCGCTGAACTTGTAAAACTCGGTGATGCAACCCTGGGAGCTGTGGCGAAGGCAAAGGCGGCAATCGTTTTCGATTTTGAGAACTGGTGGGCAACAGAACTTTCTGCGGGACCGTCGGTGGATCTTAATTATCTTGATGAAATACACACATGGTATAAGGGCTTTTCTGATCTGCATATTCCGGTGGATATAATCGGCACGGCTGATGATATGTCGCAGTACAAGGTCGTGCTGGCACCGATGCTTTACATGAGCGAAGAAGGATTTGCGTCAAAACTTGAGGCGTTCGTGAAAGCCGGCGGGAATTTTGTCACGTCGTATTTCAGTGGTATTGCAGACAGAAATGACAGAATATATCTTGGCGGGTATCCCGCACCGTGGCGCGATATTCTCGGGATATGGGTCGAGGAGAGCGATGCGCTGGTGCCAGGCTCATCGAATAGTTTTGTATATGAAGGTAAGCGTCATGAGTGCAGTATTGTATGTGACCTTATGCATCTTGAGGGCGCGAAGGCGCTCGCTGTGTATGAAAGCGATTTCTACAAGGGTATGCCGGTCGTGACCGGAAACAAATCCGGAGATGGAGAAGCATACTACGTCGGCACGAGATCTGACAGAAAATTCTATGTAGATTTTCTCGGAGAGATCTGTGCGAAAAACGGGATCACAAAGCTTGCTGATGCGCCGGATTGCGTTGAAGTGACGGAGCGTTCAAACGAAAAAGGAAGCTTTGTTTTCGCACTCAATAATTCTGATGAAGAGCAGAAAGTGGTGCTGCCTTACGCAGTGCGCGATCTGCTGAGCGATAAGACTCATGATTCTACGGTGGAAATCACGATTGGCGCAAAGGATGTTTTGATAGGAAAAAAGACCTAAATTTCCGATTTATGACAAAACGAAGATGATATACGATTTAATGCGTTTGACAGGGCAGGGAAATATTGCCTGACCGTCAGGCGCATTTATGTCAGTGAACATATGCAAAGTTATCGGAAATGTTACATGAAATTGAAAGATGATTTTTGTGAACAATTTTAAAAGTTCACAACGAAACAACTAAAATAGCTGTTTAAGTGAAATAGTACTTGCTTTTGCCAGGGGGCATCCTGTATAGTCATACATGCACCCCAAGTGCGGTTCAAGTGTATCCGTCGGATACCACGCCAGGGGTTAACACATTCGGAACGAAGAGATCATAATAAACCGCAGAAATGTGGACTTTGTACCGATCATGACCGGTTCCGGTCAGAATAATCACAACGATCTGTTTAGTTATATCAGTCTGAAAAATGAACGGGCTGAGGTTTATTTTGTTAAGTCTGTTTCTGGCATAGAAGGGAGGAGATCCAGATTGAGAATACAATACCTGTCCTGATCCTGTTTATTACAGGGGCTATGGCGAGTGATTCGGCGAAAGGCAGAATATATAATCTTTGGCTTGTCCCGATGCTTGCTGTAGGATTGTTTCAGGTCTTTATTTCCGGAGGGGTGGAAAAAGCAATCGCAGCTCTTGCTGCATCTTGTTTTGTCATGGCGTTTCTTTACCCAATGTGGATCATTGGAGGGATTGGCGCCGGAGACATTAAATTTCTGTCTGTTCTTGCTGTTTTCTTCAGCTTTTCGGATTTCATTTATTGTCTGGTCATATCTTTTCTAATCGGGGGCGGTTTCTCGCTGCTTGTCATCGCATGGTCTTGTGCAGACAAAGTAAGGATCTGTGGCAGCGGCCGCCTCCCAGATTCTAATGATCATATCAACATACACATGGCACTGCCTATAGGCATTGCTTTCTTACTACACATCGGGGGAATTTTCTGAAATGAATACAGCAAGTATTGTTGTCTGCGACGACGAACAAAGTTACGCGCTCCATCTTATGGAGTATCTCAAGAGAAAGGAGCTGCCATATGAAGTATGCGCCTTTTTCAGCGTCGAAAAAATGCTCTCCAGTATGGATCATGAGAATACGGCAGTGCTTGTCATAGCAGAATCAGAATATTGCGGAAAGATAACAGAGGCCGGATTCAGGCAGGTGTTAGTCCTGAACGAGAGCGATCAGTATCTCGGAGAGATACGATCCGTGAGCAAATACCAGTCTATGGAGTGCATTTTCGAAGTGATCATGAAAATGTGCATTGAGTCAAGCAAAGAGAACGGGACAGTTCTGCCGACTGCGATCCGCCATTCGTCAGACCTCAAGATAATCGGGGTATACACTCCGATCAGTCGCTGCCTGCAGACTCAGGTCTCGTTTACTATAGGTGAGATCCTGGCAAGGAAACATAAAGTCCTCTATATGAATTTCGAGAATTACAGTGGATTGTCGCAACTGCTGAACAGAACATTCAGGGGCAGTGTCAGTGACCTGGTGTATTACAACGATTGTGCCAGGGAGAAGGTGTCAGCACAGATAGGGCTTATGACCGAGGAGATAAACGGACTGAATTTTCTCCCTCCGATGAAATCATTTATCGAACTTCAGTCAGTACAGAAAAATCAGTGGATAGAATTATTCAGGACAATTGAGCTCGTCACAGAGTATGAGTATCTGATACTTGATCTTACCGAATCCACAAATGGGCTTCTTGACGTGCTACGTGAGTGCAGCAATGTGATCACGATCATACGGCCTGATTGTGCTGTTTCAGAGGCCAAGATGCAGCAGTATCGTGAAATCCTGCGCCAGAAAGGCTATGAGGATGTTTATGCCAAAACAAGAAGGTGGCAGATGCCGGTGTTCAGGGAATTGCCGGCTAATCTCGCAGAACTGACGCATGGGGAACTCGCATCTCATGTGCGAAAGCTCATGGAAACAGTGGAACTGGGCGGATGATGGATGAAAGATATATGGAGATCCGCGGTGAATTACACAGCAGGATCATCAGAAAAATTGATTTTTCCAAGGAAGTAAAAGATGAAGAGATCCTTGATCTCATTGATGATGAGGTGATAAAGGCTGCGCCGGAGCTGAATGTCTCGCTCGCAGATATGAAGCATCTTCGGCAGGATCTCTTCTATTCGATAAGGAAGCTCGATGTTCTGCAGGAACTGATCGATGATTCGACAATTACTGAAATCATGATAAATGGCAGGGATCAGATCTTTGTTGAGCGTGATGGACGGATAGGTCTGTATCCGGCGCACTTTGCTTCAGAAGAGAAACTCGAAGATGTTATCCAGCAGGTGGTCTCATCGTGTGACAGGGTCGTAAATGCCAGCTCGCCAATAGTTGATGCAAGACTTGCAAACGGTGCACGTGTCAATGTAGTTCTCCCTCCGATAGCACTGAACGGTCCAACAGTCACCATAAGGCGTTTCCCGGACGAGCCTATAAGGATGCAGACACTCCTTAAGCTTGGAGCATTGTCTGAAGAAACAGCCGGTTTTCTCAAGACGATAGTGTGTGCCGGGTACAACATTTTTATAAGTGGAGGAACAGGATCAGGTAAGACCACTTTTTTAAATGCCCTTTCAGATTTTATACCTGAGGGGGAAAGGGTTATCACGATTGAAGATAATGCAGAGCTACAGATAAAACACATACCGAACCTTGTGAGGCTTGAGGCAAGGAATGCAAATAATGAGGGCTGCGCAGAGATATCTATAAGGGATCTTATAAGGTCTTCACTGCGAATGAGGCCGGACAGGATCATCGTAGGCGAGGTCAGAGGAGGTGAGGCAATCGACATGCTTCAGGCTATGAATACAGGACATGACGGCTCAATGAGTACGGGACATGCTAATTCGGCGTATGACATGCTATCAAGACTTGAGACAATGGTGCTTATGGGCACGGTTGAACTGCCGCTGGCAGCGATAAGGGCACAGATAGCGTCAGGACTGGACATAATAGTGCACCTGGGAAGGCTGCGCGATCGCAGCAGAAAACTCCTGGAGATAGATGAAGTGTGCGGCGTCAGCGATGGAAAAATAGAACTGAGGAGTCTCTTTTGTTTTGAAGAGGAGGGCGAGGATGAGAACGGAAAGATCATCGGATGCTGGAAGAAAAAAGGTGATCTCGCGGACTGCGGAAAACTCAGGGCAGCGGGCATCGTGGGAGTGTAGGGCAAAGGAAACAGCGACTTTTGCAGTGAGAAATCCATTGATTGCACTGGCCGGCATTCTTGTCGTACTGTTCTTCTCATGGTTTTTCTACAGATCGCTGTTTGCCGTATTGTTTCTTGCGCCACTGATGATTCCATTTTGCAGACGCATGGAAATCGTGAAAAAGGAAAAGAGAAAAGAAGAACTTACGCAGCAATTCAAGGAGGCTCTTGGAAGTCTTATAACAGCACAGCGTGCAGGTTACTCGGCAGAGAATTCATTCCGTGAGACATACAAAGAGATGGAGATGTTGTATGGCAGCACAAGCGCGATATGCAGAGAATTGCTGACTGTGGTAAGGGGTATGGACGCAGGGATTTCAATCGAAATACTCATGGCAGAGTTCGGAGAGAGGAGTGATATAGCCGACATAAGGGAGTTTGCAGCGACATTTGCTATAGCAAGGAGAAGCGGTGGAAACATGGTGGAAATCATGGCGAGGACGGTCTCGCTTCTGCAGGACCGGATGGATGTGGAGAATGAAATTAATGTACTTGTTTCAGCCAAAAAAATGGAGCAGAAAATCATGGATGTGGTGCCATTTGCAATAGTTCTGTACATTGGCGCGACATCAAAAGATTTTTTCGAGCCTCTGTATCATAACGCGACTGGAATTGCTGTGATGTCAGTGTGTCTTGTGGTATATCTTGCGGCATACGCTCTTTCAGAAAAAATAGTGTCAATAAACATCTGATGCATGGGAGGGCAGGATGATAATTTTATATGTTTCATGCATAGCGATATTTGTGATTTTATTCGTTGCCACAAGAAAAGAAGAGGTTTTCAGCACAGAGAAACTTTCAGCAGTCCAGACTCCGTTTGAAAAACTGGCGGTGTTTATATACAGGAAATTACTGGGGTTCAGACGCAGCAGGAAAATGAGTATACTGCCGCCTGGAGGAACAACAGTAAGCGCAGATCTGAGAAAACTTAATCCTTCACCTGGATATGAAAGGACGGTTGTTGAGTACTATATCGGGAAAATCAGGTATTCACTGATATTTGTATTCGCTGCCAGTGTTCTTGCAACTTTGGTGTATGTGTCGGCTTACACGGGATCTGTGATAAAGGATGGCGGCATTCTTAAGAGACCTGATCACGGAGAAAGCAGTAAAGAAGTCGTGCTGGAAGCGACTGATGGGAACAGGGAATCATATGGAGAGTATCAGATCACGGTCACGCCAAGGCAGTACACAAAGGAAGAATCTGACAACCTTGCAGAAAAAGCTTTTGATGAACTTGGGAAAACGATTAAAGGCACAAATCCGGATCTCATGAATGTCAGTCATGATCTGAATCTACCGAAATCACTTGATGGTTTTCCGTTTTCTATAAAGTATGAAAGCAGCAGGTATGGGTTGATTGATTCAAATGGCACTGTTTACAGTGATGAGCTTCATGAGGGCGAGAAAGCAGAAGTTGTGATCACAGCCAAACTTGCTCTTAATTCAAGAAAATATGAAAGGAATTATGATCTTACAGTAATTCCACAAGTCCTTTCATCTGATGAGAAAATGCACAGATCAATAGGTGAGGCTCTGTCAGAAGCCGACAGCATGACTTTGGAATCGAACGAAATGATGCTTCCATCAAAGGCGGGAGAACGTTCAATTTTCTGGAGAGATTCGGTGAATGACAGTTCACTTATGATATTTGTTCTTGTATCAATTATGGGAATTGTAAGTTTTTATGCAGGTGATTCTGATCTGCATCGCAGGATAGAGCAAAGGAGCAGGCAGCTCCAATTGGATTATCCACAGCTTATCAGCAGACTGGTGCTGTTTGCAGGCGCGGGGATGAGTATACGCAGTTCTTTTTCAAAAATTGCAGGAGATTACGAGAAAGAAAAAATGCGCGGTGGTAAAGAAAGGTATGTATATGAGGAAGTTCTTCTTGTGCGGCATGAGCTTGCCAGTGGAATCCCGGAACAGGATGCATATACGCATTTCGGACAGAGATGCGGGACTCTTCAGTATTCTAAATTCTGCTCATTGCTCACTCAGAATCTGAGAAAAGGTAACAGCACTTTGCTATCGATGCTGCAGGCCGAGGCTGAGGCGGCATTTTCGCAGAGGAAGAACATAGCGAGGCAAATGGGTGAGGAAGCAGGAACAAAGCTCCTGTTTCCGATGATCCTTATGCTTGTAGTAACGATGGTGATTATTATTATCCCGGCGTACAGCAGTTTTGCCTTGTGACTCATTGCAGACCCGGGGCTGAATGCTCCGGATATATAATCCTGATCCTGCGAATGAAAGGCAGGCCGGCAGACAATGAATGCTGCCGTATCGCGGTGACAGGGGAAAGGAGAAATGACATGGATCATCTTAAGAAATGCGGAAACAAAAGCTTTTTATCGGATGAAAGAGGCATGGGAACAGTCGAGGTAATACTCATAATAGTGGTTCTGATCGGGCTGGTCATTATTTTCAAGGAACAACTCACTGCACTGGTGAAGAATGTGTTCCAGACCATAACGAATGACAGCAACACGGTGATGTCTTAGCGGCAGCGCAAGCTAATACACAGGTTTTATTTCGATGGGGTGGAAAGAGGGGCTGAACTTATAAATGAAGGAGAAAGAAGCAGCCGGATACCTGACGGTTTATCTGGCAATGTCACTCACGGTAATATTGTCCCTCTTTTTTGCCCTGATTGAGGGGGCAAGGATGAATGCGATAAGGATGCAGATAGAACTTGTCTCTGATGCGGCCATGAATTCAGTACTTGGTGAATTTCATCGTGAAATGCATAAGCAGTATGACATGTTTTTTGTCGATGAATCATATGGCACTGATTCCCCGTCGGATCAAAGGGTAAAGGAACATCTTGAAAAATACATCAGCGAAAACTACAGTCAGGGCGGTTATATTCCGTTTGGATACACGCGTACATTCACAGGCCTCAAGACGGATTCTCTGGAAATTACAGGCACCAGATGTGCCGCTGACAATGATGCAGATGCAATAAGGCAGCAGGTATATGCATATATGTCGGCTGATCAGCTGGGCAGGATAACGGCGCAGGTGCTTGCTGATGTGGACCGATTCAACGGTCTGGGACTTGAGTCAGGTGAATGGCAGAGTAAAAAAGCTGAAAATGACAGTAAATTGGAAGAAATGAACGAGAAAGCAGATGAAAAGAAAACCGAAATAGAAGACGCGGGTGGTGACAGCGATGTGGGAGGTGATTCGAATCCTGCTGAAAAAGTCGATGCGCTGCGCACAACATTTGCTTTGGATCAGGTGCTTGGCACGCACAGGAGTATTTCGAACACAGAAACAGACACAGGCGAATGCCTCTCTCACAGGAATTTTCATACAGGAACAGGTCTGGAACCTGATAATACACATGATTATGACCGTGCTGATGCAGTTGTATTTGATGAGTATATCCTGGAAAAGTGCAGTAATTACAAAGAAGAAGTTAAGCAGGGAAAACTATCGTATGAGGTGGAGTACATTTTATTCGGGGACGGATCAGATGAGACAAATCTGAATTCCATGGCGCTGAGGCTGCTTCTGATCAGAGAAGCAGCAAACTGTATATATATTTTCTCTGATTCAGGAAAGAGCGCGGAGGCTGAAGCTGTGGCACTTGCAATCACCACGGTGCTTCTCGTACCGGAGGCGGCGGAAGTGGTAAAAAACGCAATTCTGTTCGCGTGGTCTTACATTGAATCCATACAGGACGTCAAAACACTTTTTACAGGAGGAAAGGTGCCGTTGATGAAGAGTGCGTCGACATGGAGGACGTCATTGACTAATGTTTTGTCGTCGTCAGTGACGGCAAAAGGAGACACCGCAGGAAGCGGTCTGTGCTATAAGGACTATCTCCGGATATTCCTCTTTCTGGAAAATGGCTCTCAGAAAAACTACCGTCTGATGGATGTAATGGAAATGGACATCAGAGAGACAGAGTGTAATGAGAATTTCAGGATAGATTGGTGTATGGATGCATTCGGAATCTCGTCTGTCACTTCAAGTTCATTCGGGTACAGCTATCCAATGAAAAGAGAGATCAGTTACAACTGAAAAAACAATACATCGAAACACGAGCCGGAGGCGGGAGCAATGCCCTTTTGGAGAAAAGCAACAACAAAAAACACAAAAAGCAAAGCTCTCCGGACAGGCAAACACACCAAAAGGGTGTTGTTCCCGCTTTCTTCAAAAGCAGAGACAGAGGGCAGTATGACAGTAGAAGCTGCCATGGTAGTCCCGATTTTTCTCTTCTTTATTATGAATGTGTTGTTCATTTTTGACATGATCAGGCTACAGAGCAATATGCTGGCTGCCCTGCATGAAACAGGGACTCAGATATCTGAGTATGCGTATTACTATCGCTATGGACTTTCCGACATCCTGGATATACAGGCAGGTGATAACACATATCAGGGCGAAACCGGCGCGGACTTCGGTATTGCAGAAGCGGCGGCATCGTTTGTTTTGTCTGAGACATATGTCAGGGACAAGGTAACTGACCATCTTGGGTCTGAATATCTTGATAAAACATGTCTTTCAGGCGGCGCGGACAGTATTTCATATGCACAGTCACAGATTTTGTCCGGAGGGGATAATGTTGATCTCATTGCTGATTACCGCGTTCGACCATTCATCAGAATTCCGGGAGTCGATGACTTCTGTGTACAAAGCCGATTCTATGCGCATGCATGGGTGGGCTACGATATTGGTGCAGAGCCGGAGGACCATGATAATGAAGATGACGACGATCCGACCGTTTATTATACAGAATCGGGATCGGTCTATCACTGCGATCGCGGGTGCACCTACCTGAATCCGTCAATCAGGACAGTCAGTGCTTCAGAACTGGACAGCCTGAGGAACAAAGGAGGAGCAAAGTATTATCCATGTGAGAGCTGTCACCCATCGCCAACAGGAACTGTTCTGATTACATCTGAAGGAAACAGATATCATTCATCATCCACATGCCCTGGAATTAAACGCACTATATATGAAGCCAGGCTGTCAGAGGTCAAGGGGAAAATGCCTGCCTGCTCGAAGTGCGGAGGAGAATAGCGTTACCGACATGAAAGGCTAAATATGAATACTCAGATTATCATAAGGTACATAGCGGCAGCAATCATTCTTGTTCCTGCCGGGATATTCGATCTAAGAAAAAAGAAAATACCGACAGCTCTTCTTATTGCACCGATAACAGTTGCTGCGATATGGGATACCGCTGCTTGCGTGAATGGAAACGTACAGATCATTGAACTGACATTTGCTGTGATGCCAGGCGTGTTCCTGCTTCTATCTTCATATATTACAGGACGTAAAGTCGGTAACGGCGATGGCTGGGTCTTTATACTGATGGGATTACTGATAGGGGCACCAGGTGCTTTCATGCTGCTGGGTCTGTCATTGATTCTGTGCGCCATTGCATCTGGAATCCTGCTGGTTGCACATAAAGCAAAGAAGAACAGCAGGATTCCATTTGTGCCATTTGTTTTGGCCGCATTTGGAGGTGTGATGTATGCGCAGATACTGTCATTATGACAATAAAGAAACGTGGTGCCGCGAACAGGATGCATATATGACGTTGGAGGCTTCGTTTATATTCACTTATGTATTGATACTTCTGGTGGCTATCATTTACCTGGCGTTCTTTTTATATGACCGTTGTCTGTTCGCGCAGGATTCGTACATACTCTGTTTCAGGGAGAGCTATGTCAAGGATGAAAATACAGATCTGTCTGAAGAATTGAAATCGCTTGCCGCAAGACAGTTCGGAACCAAGTATTTTATGCTCGACAGGGAATCATCTGAGGCGTCCGCTGATAAGAATAAAGTCGTATTCAGCGGGAGCGCGGAATTGACGCCGGAACTATTTGCGTCAACAGGAATAATGCCGTCCGGAATATGGTCGATGAAATTTTCATCTTCGGCAAGGAAAAGTGATCCGCCATATTCGATACGCCATTACCGCAGAGTGAGGTATCTGGCGGGAAAAGTCATAGACAGTATAAAGGAGTAGGGCTTGGAAAACGAAAACAGGATCGGCGTTCGATACTATAATGATTCACTTCATAACTATATGATTATTCCATGCGGAAGCGGTGGAGTAGAGGATTATCGTTATCGCATGATGGCGGCAAACAGAATCCCGGGACTGCTGCCTTGCAGTCTGCGTTATATAGAAGGCCAATGCTATCTGTATTATGACATTACTTCAAAGCAGACAGCACGCAGTCTGTTTGCGGTAGGAAAGGTGACGGGAGTTCAGCTGAGGCAGCTGCTTAGCTGCCTTCTCCGCACTTATAAGAATTTATCGGATTATCTCCTTTCGGAAAAAGGTCTTTTGCTCTCACCGGATTATGTCTATTTTGACTTTGAAGGGGAAAGCTGGTATTTCACGTTCTCCCTGAATACGCCTGGCCAGGGCGCTATGCAGGAACTGGGACTTTCAGCACTTGCGGAATTCCTTGCGTTTAACGTGGATGAAACAGATAAGTGGGCTACTGCCTGCTGTTTCAGGCTTGCGACATTGGCTGATAATCCGAATTACATTCTCCAGGAATCAATACTTGAAGGTGAGAATAAACAGAATATGGAGATTTCATCAAAAGATGGAAACTTGGGAGAAACAGAAATAACATATCAGAACAGTGCATTTGAATATCAGTATGATGATGAATCCACCGTGAATGGTAACAGTGCGGCAGAAGCAGAAAAAACAAATGAAAAAACCAATCCTATTGATGACGGAAAGAAGAAAATCGGGGAAGCGCTGTTCCTGTCGGCTTTGTTTTCAGCAGTAGTAATTGTGATGCTGTGGATAAGGAATTCATTTGTTCTATCACCGGGGGAAGTTGTTGCGTCAAGAACAGGAATTATGGTTTTCCTTTGCCTGGCAGCACTTGCCGCAGCCCGCACTGTCTTCCTTATGTTTTATGAAAATAAAGGCACGGGAGAAGAGTATTTGTATCCCCAAAATGAAAATGAAACAGTACCTCTCAGTTTTGCGGACACCAATGTTGCTGAAAGGTATGACATGAGCGAACTGGAAGAAGACAGTGCGTTCAATCAAGGCAGAAATGAGAAACCTGTAAAGAAATTGTATGGCTCAATAGATGGAAGAAAGTATAGGATAGATCTCGACAGGCTTCCCTGCACAGTTGGCCAGATGGATGGGTTTGTGGATCAGGTGATAAAGGAGCCGGGAGTCAGCAGGATGCATATGCGACTGGACAGAGACAGTGAGAACCGCATACTGGTATTGGATCTTAACAGCACAGAAGGTACATTTATTAACGGTGAGCGGCTTAATCCCAACGATACCGGAATCATTGAAGAAGGTGACACATTGAGGATGGGAAACAGTCTCGAGTTTTGCTACAGATAATACTATTTGCAGCCGACTTTGTGCTATTATGAAAATGCGCAACAGCAACTGCTACAGCACATATCAGCAGCAGTCGCATAAGATTAAGAGCAGGAGGGTCAATCACTTAAATGAAGGATGAAAATTGTATTTTCTGTAAACTGGCAAATGGCGAAATTCCGTCAAGGACAATATATGAAGATGACAGGTTCCGTGTGATACTCGATATGGGACCTGCGACTCGCGGGCATGCACTGATCCTGCCCAAAGAGCATTTTGCAAACATATATGAAATACCAGATGATTGGGCGGCAGATGCCATGGTACTTGCAAAACATATGGCTGCAGTAATGCATGAAAAACTTGGGGCAGATGGCTTCAATATTGTCCAGAATAACGGAACTGTTGCCGGACAGACGGTATTTCATTTCCATATCCACCTGATTCCAAGATATAAAGATGATGGACAGAAAATCGGCTGGAATCCGGGAAAACCTACTGATGAAGAGCTGGCAGAGATCCAGAACATACTGATAAAGTGAACAATACAGAACTTTGAGACATAGCGTTTTTATAGAAACTATATCTCAGGTGGACTATTGGCTGCCACATGAAAGGAAAATCATATATGCGCGATGTGGACGTTAATGAGGTGGCATCAAAAGTCAGGGATCTTTGTATAGAGACTAACTACAATCTTTCTCCTGACATGAAAGAGTGCCTGAATAAAGCTGAAAAAAATGAAATGTCGCCTCTGGGAAAAAACATACTCGGCAAACTGAAGGAAAATCTTAGAATAGCGGCTGAAGATAATATACCCATCTGCCAGGATACAGGCATGGCCGTGATTTTTGTGGACATAGGTCAGGATGTTCATTTCGTCAATGGTAATCTGACGGATGCAATCAATGAAGGTGTGCGTAGAGGATACAATGAAGGATACTTAAGAAAGTCGGTTGTTGCGGATCCTCTCAAAAGGGTCAACACCGGTGATAATACACCGGCGATTATTCATTACGACATTGTGGACGGAGACAAGGTCAGGATCACGGTCGCACCAAAGGGATTTGGAAGTGAAAACAAGAGCCGCTTATTTATGCTTACACCTGCGGACGGTGAAGACGGCGTGAAGAGAGCCGTTCTTCAGGCTGTAAAAGAAGCCGGGCCGAACGCCTGCCCTCCAATGGTGGTCGGGGTAGGTCTTGGAGGAAATTTTGAAAAGTGTGCATGCCTTGCAAAGAGAGCGCTTACTCTCAAGGCTGATGAACATTCAAAAGATCCAGACACGGCATCGCTTGAGAAAGAACTGCTGGATATGATCAATAAGACTGGCATTGGCCCGGCAGGCCTTGGGGGAACGACGACCGCACTTGCGGTCCATATATTAAGCTACCCTACGCATATTGCCGGACTCCCTGTTGCTGTAAATATATGCTGTCATGTAAACAGGCATGCTGATTGCGTAATCTGAAACTGTAAGTGCTAATGATACAAAAAGATCATAATGGACAAGGGGCAATATGGAAAAACACATTAATGCACCATTTACAAAAGAAGAAGCGGCAACACTGAAATCGGGAGACATGGTATATATTACCGGCACCATTTATACGGCCAGGGACGCTGCCCACAAAAGAATGGCAGATGCACTTGCTGGTGGTGAAGAGCTTCCGTTCGATGTGAAAAATAACATCATATATTATATGGGACCATCTCCGGCAAGAGAAGGAAGGGTTATAGGCGCAGCAGGACCTACTACTGCCGGCAGAATGGACAAATACGCACCGGAGCTTATGGATCTTGGACTGGGAGGGATGATAGGAAAGGGAGTAAGGTCCAAAGAGGTCCGCGAAGCAATAATAAGGAATAAAGCGGTCTATTTTGCAGCGATTGGCGGTGCGGGAGCGTTGCTTTCAAAAGCAATTACTGCATCAGAAGTTATCGCATATGAGGATCTGGGGACAGAAGCTATAAGAAAACTTACTGTCGAGAACTTTCCGGTAATTGTTGTTGACGACATATATGGTGATGATCTATACAGCATATCTCAGTCCAAATATAGTGCCAGATAATAACTGAACTACCTTATGTTGTACGATTGACAAAGCAAATTTGCTTGGTTATAATCTTAACTGCGCCTCAAAAAAGGGCACACATAATAACATTATATTGACAGCGGTATCGTCAGACTTGGAGAAATACTCAAGAGGCTGAAGAGGCGCCCCTGCTAAGGGTGTAGGTCGGGAAACCGGCGCGAGGGTTCAAATCCCTCTTTCTCCGTTTTTAATTGTAATTTGTTGTTGCAATTGAAAAATCGTAATGTTATAATGGGCAACGCCGCTCGAAAAAAGGAGCGGTGGACAGCAGATATCACAGCTGGTAATACACTGAAAACGGATGTAAAAAATAAGTTAAAAAACATGTTGACAGTGATCGGATGTGATGATATGATGTCAGAGTTGCGCCGGGGGAACACCT